>MDSW01045616.1_pt1 | contig 10984 bp, 8 predicted proteins | sample 811171 | NCBI WGS metagenome assembly MDSW01 (sample SAMN05326641, study PRJNA326480) | marine metagenome | isolation source: seawater | place: Atlantic Ocean: North West | collected 2012 | reverse complement strand
TAGGATCTACAAAAAACACACCATCAGCATCAATAGTTTGATTAGCAACAGTTGCTAAAACATCCCAATTATCATTAATCTCATGAGCAATGCTTGCTCTAAAGCCTGTGTAATCAACTGGATTAGCATCTTCTTCAACATGTGCAAGTGCACTTAAAAGCGTAGCGCCTGAAAGGTCTGCTCCAGCTTGAAAACCAGCTCTAGACGATGATACAGGAAGACCGTTCTGTCTTACAGTTCCAGCTTTTCTAAATCGAGCAGATTGAGCAGCGGTTAATGTGCCACCAACTTGATCTATGTAGCCACCTCTTCTATCGCTGTAGGCTACAAATCTTAGGGCTGTTGAATCACCCATTGGAACATTAGAAACATATTCAAACTTACTTCCATTATCGCCATCTGGCATGGTTCTAGCTTCAATTTCAAGGCTGCTTGATGATTCTCCGATAACAGGTTTGTTTGTAATCATACGAACAACACCGGCTTGTGAGCTAGCACCGAATAACGTTCCTTGTGGTCCAGATAGAACCTCAACACGACCAACGTCAGCAGCATAAACATCTAAGTTTCTTCCAGGCTGACCTAAGGGCTGCTCATCGAGATAAAAAGCAACGTTAGGTGTCAAACCAGCAACACCAGCAGTAGTTAGGTTGGGGGTGGTAGAAGCGAGACCTCTAATATATATAGTGCTTTGACCAGGACCCGATCCACCAGCAGTTACACCCGGTAATTGCATTAAATAGTCCTCAAAGACATTGATTCCTTTTTGTTCAAGCGATTCCTCTGTAAGAGCGTTAACCGAAAGTGGAACGTCTTGCAATCCTTCAGCTTTTTTCCTCGAGGTAACAACAACCTCTTCAATGGTTGCTTGGGATTGAGCAGATATATATCCGCTATATGCAGAGGCATTAATAATTGCCAGTGCAGAGATAGCAGAGACAATTCTGCCAAAGAATTTATCAAAGGCCTTCTTATTAAATAGATCTTTGAGATTTTTCGTATTACTAATTATATTTATCATCGTTCCCCCCCGGGATAAATTTTTATTTAGAGTTAATTTCCAGATCGAAAGCGGTTATAGAAACAGCTTCCATAAAGAATATTGCTTGAGTTTAAACTCAAGTTATTTAAAGACATGATTAGACCATAGCAAATGAACGTAGAAAATTTAACTAAATATTAAAAAAACACCCTTTATTTTGTAAAAAAGGTATTTTTTCCTCATATTAAGTAGACTAATCGCACAATGTTTACAAAAATCGCTCCCAAACGCTTCCTTTTCTCGTTACTCCTAATAACTGCTTTTATTGGGATTACACTTTTCAACCTTAACGAAGTTGATAAATTATTTGCTGATATCCAAAAATATATTTCTGATAGTTTAGGTTGGTTGATAATCTTGCTTGCAAATGGTTTTTTGGTATTTGTGATTTATCTAGCTTTTGGTAAACACAAAAATCTTATTCTTGGCGGGCAAGATGCCAGGCCAGAATTTTCGAATATTAACTGGATAGCCATGCTTTTTAGTGCCGGCTTAGGCGTTGGTCTATTGTTCTACGGTGTAGCTGAACCAGTCATGCATTTTAGCTCTGATGCGCTTCATGCTAAGGGAGCTTCGTTTTCAGACAAAGCCAATCGCTCAATGAATCTAGCTTATTTGCATTGGGGATTTCATGGATGGGCAATATACGGAATAGTTGGATTATGTTTTGCCTATTTCACATACAATAAAAAGCTCCCGTTTCGAGTGAGTTCTTTTTTTTCAGGCCAATTAACAAAAAATATCTGGGGAAGAGTTTCTTTAGATGTGATTGCAATTATTGCCACAATATTTGGCATAGCTACCTCATTGGGTCTAGGAGCAAATCAAATTAATTCTGGGCTTGGTTATATGGAGGTTCTTGAGGAGAGCTTTATGAGCACTGTGGGAATTGTAATAGTCATAACGCTAATGGGCTTAATAAGTGTTGTTCTTGGTTTGAAAGTAGGAATTAAAATACTATCTCAAATGAATATAATTTTATGCATTATTTTCCTGTCATTTATTTTTCTATTTGGACCAACAAGCTACATATTAGATGGTCTTTTACAAAATATAGGGTCTTATATTCAGAATTTATTAAGCCTATCTACCAACACTCAAGGCTACTTAAATTCTTCTTGGCAGAATGGCTGGACTCTCTATTATTATTCTTGGTGGTTTGCATGGTCTCCTTTTGTGGGATTGTTCATAGCAAGAATTTCTTACGGCAGGTCAATTAGAGAATTCCTTATTGGTGTTGTGTTAGTTCCATCTTCAATAGTTTTTCTTTGGATGGGTGTTTTTGGTAATGCAGCTCTTCATCAAGAATTTTTAGAACCAAATTCTCTCAGCACAGCAATCAATAATGATATAGCTGTCTCGCTCTTTATTTTTTTAGAGCAGTACCCTTTCTCTCAATTACTTATGGGGCTGGCTATTGTGATTATCTTAACTTTTTTTGTTACGTCCTCTGATTCAGGCGCCCTAGTGACTTCAATGCTCACTGCAGCAAAGAAAGAAAACACTAAAGATGAGCCGCCTATGATTTTGAGAGTTATTTGGGCAATTTCTCTTGGGGTTATTGCTATTGTGCTTTTAGCTGGTGGCGGAATTAGCGCACTTCAAACTTCAGTTATAGTAACTGGAGTACCATTTGCAATCTTGGTGTCTTTTGCCGCAAGAAGTCTGTTAAAAAATCTGAATCAATAACGAGGTGCCATAGTTTTAGGGGAAGCTAAATTAGTTACTAATTATTAAGCCACTCACAAATAGCGGAGCCAATTTCATACGGGGAATCCTCTTGAATAAAATGGCTACCTGAGACAGTTACTTCGGTTTGATTTTTCCATGCTCTGCAGAATTCTCTTTGCTTGCCAGTGAGTATAGCTCCAGGCTCAGCGTTAATAAAAAGTTTTGGAATCTCATTTACCGACATCCACTCTCCATAACTTTTAACAATCTCACATATATCTTTTGGGTGATTCTCTATTGGAATGTGCCTAGGCCAATCTAATGTTGGACGTCTATCTAATTCATTAATAAATGGTCTTCTATATTCATCCATTTCTTCTGCACTCAAGTCTCTAATAATTGAGCCTGGCAACACTGCTTCAATAAAAAGATTCTTTCTTAAAATCATCTCTGTGCCAGCATCAGATCGAAAACCTTGAAAAATACCTTTTGCATCTTGATTCCAGTCTTCCCAAGTTAAGGGCATGACGATGCCCTCCATATAACAAATACCTTTTACCTGAGAAGGGTGTTCTTGCGCCCAGTGAAAGCCCAGTGCTGAACCCCAATCATGAATCACCAGTGTTATTTTTTCATGTATGCCTAATTCTTTAAGACATGCATCAAAATACTTTTTTTGAACATGGTATGAATAGGTGTTATCTCCGCAATCTTCAAGCTTTTCGCTATCTCCCATTCCAATTAAATCAATTGCAACGCAGCGACCATGATTTTCTAAATGAGGCATTATATTTCGCCATAGATAAGAGGAAGTTGGATTGCCATGCTGAAATACAATTGGATCCCCCTCACCTATTTCACAATAAGCCATTTTTTTACCCAAAACCGTCACATGCTTCTTTGGAAAACTTTTTGTTGATAAATTATCCATTTAATAATAATAACAAGTTGATATATTATTCATACATATCAGATTAAATTAATAAAATGCACTTTTATGATAGAGGAAAATAAAGAAATTGCAGTTAAATTTTTTGAAGCCTTGAGTTCTGGATCTGAATCCTATTTAGATTTCTACAATGATGATTCGATTATTTGGACTGCAGGTAATAATGCTATTGGTGGAACAAGAAATAAAAGAGAAATTATAGATTTTGCACAAGGTATTCTTGCTGCATTCCCAACTGGAATTTCATTTAATATCACTGGTATTACTGCTGAAAATGAAAGAGTTGCTGTTGAGGTAAGTGGAGAAGCAATTCATTCTTCAGGAGAAGCCTATAACAATCAATACCATTTTTTACTAACAATCAAAAATGGCAAAATTCTTGAATTAAAAGAATACATGGATACTCAGTTAGCTGCAAAAATTCTTCTTGGAGAATAAGAGCTAAAAACCTAATGTATTTAGCTTTTTAAAATCTTAATTAAATTATAAAAGGAGGTTTTTGAAGCCTCTTTTTAATTGAAGAAAATGTCTAATTTTTATACAAAATAAGGTGAAAAAAAATAATTAAATAAAGATTGGACACTTATATATACAAGGCTTATTATCAAAAGTTAATAAGAAAATATTTGGTGATTTTTTAAGACCTTTTCATGACGCAGCAATCCTCTAAATTTCCCTCAGAAGCAGATGTAGTAATAGTAGGTGTCGGAGGTATTGTGGGATCAATGGTTGCATACTGGCTTGCAGAATTAGGACAAAAAAATATCGTAGGATTAGAAAAATCTACTATTATTCCCTCAGATATTGCTTCTACTGCTCACGCTTCAGACTTTGTCTATAATACAACTCATGACAAGCTAGGCTGCTGGGCAACCAACTTTAGTAGAAAATTTTATGAGGACAATGGCTTCTTTTTAAAAAAAGGTGGCTTGGAAATCTGTCGCTTGGATGACGACGCACGCTGGGAAGAGCTTAAGCGAAAGGTTGAATCAGGCAAAGCCTTTGGAACTAATGTTAGATTAATTTCTGCCGCAGAAGCTAAAGAAAAGTTTCCCCTACTAGATGAAGCGTCTATTCGAGGCGCAATGTGGGATCCTGATGCTGGCCTTGTGACTCCCCGCTCCCAAGATGTTGTGAACTTCGCAGTTGAGACTGCTAAAGATAAAGGCGCGCTAACAACATTTACTGATACTCCAGCTATAGATTTCGAAATTGAGAATGGTCGCGTCATTGGAGTTAAGACTGAAAAAGGCATGATTAGAACTAGCAAGGTTGTAATAGCATCAGGAATCTGGGGACCCTTAATGGGTCAAATGGCTGGTGTTCCAGTCCCACTAATGCCTGTTGAACATCCTTTACTGTTTTTTGGTCCTCTTCCAGAAATACAAGGAACAGACGAACTACTTGTCTATCCCCTACTAAGAGACCAAGGGAACTCTGCTTATGTTAGGGATACTGGTAGGCTTCATGGTGGGATGCTTGAATGGGGTTATTATGAAGATAAAGAACCTCGACTGGTTGATCCTGAGGACATCGGCAATCCTGAAAAAACAATGATCTCTGATTCAATGAGATACTTAGATCTTGAAGAGATTGCTGAACCTTTAGAAAAAGCTTTTGAAACTACGCCTATACTTAATGAACTTGGTTGGGATGAAAAAAGTTCATTCAATGGCCTTCTTTCTGTTACTCCTGATGCAGGCTCTTTAATTGGAGAAAGTCCTGAGGTTAGAGGCTTCTGGTTATGTGAAGCTGTTTGGGTTAAAGATGGTCCTGGATGTGCAAGACTATGCGCTGAATCAATGATGCATGGTAAAACTCAGGTAGACATGCATGCTTTTGATATTGCCAGATTTTATCCTGCTCAAAAAGAAAAAGAGTTTGTTAAAACACGATCATTTGAAAATGCTCAAACTATATACACCCCTGCTGTTCATCCAAGAGAACCTTATATTAGTCATAGGGAGCTTTATGTCAGTCCTTTTTATGAGAGAGAAAAAGAACTTGGAGGCTTTTTTGAAAATGAAGTTGCAGGCTGGGAGCGTGCTCTAGCCTATAAGAGCAATGAGCAGAAACTGGATAAGTATTTAAAAGAAGTTCCTGTAAGAGAAAACGAATGGGATCGTCGCCACGTGCCCTATGAAATTGCCAATGCTGAACATCTTGCTATGAGTGATTCAGTCGGCATGATCAATCTCTCACACTTCCCAATCATGGACATAGAAGGTCCAGATGCAGAACGAATGCTGGAATATCTTTCAATAGCTAAAGTTGGTGGCAATACTCCTGAAGGACGCATGATTTATACCAATTTTTTGGATGACGATGGCGGTGTCCATGCTGACCTCACAATATCTCGTCTAGGTGCAGATCGATATAGAGTAGTGACTGGTGGTGCAGATGGCAATCGAGACTGGGTGACATTACGAAATTTTCGAGATGATCATGGACTAAATGCTGATATTAATATTCGTACACACGATATCGCAACTTTAGGATTATGGGGGCCACAAGCTAAAAATGCTCTTGGTCATTTTATTGACCCGAATCAGTTAACCATTGAAAATTTTCCTTTTGTTGCTGCAAAAAATTTAACTCTCAATTTATCTGGAGGAAAAAAAATCGATATCTGGGCTTCACGTATTTCCTATGTTGGGGAAAGTGGCTGGGAAATTTATTTAAATAATGATTCAGAAGAAGGCCTAGCTCTTTATGACTCATTGTTAGAAGTCGGAGTTGTTCCAGTTGGCATTGAAACCTATGCTAACAGTCGAAGACTTGAAAAGAGCTTTAGACTTCAAGGCGCAGATCTAGAAACTGAATACAATGCGTGTGAATCAGCCATTGAAAGACGCCTAGTCAAGGAAGCTGATTTCCATGGTAAAGCAGCCCATCTTACACATCGAAAAGAAGAGCCCAGCGCAATTCTATGCACCATGACATTAGACAAGCTTACTGCATCAGATGCCGGTGATCGTTATCCAGTTGGGTCATCGCCTATCATAGATCCGGATACCGGAGAAGTGCCGATAGACAGTAAAGGTCGAAGATCTTACACGACGGGTATGTCTTATTGTCCATCAATCAAAAAATTTGTTGTTATGGGTTATCTCCCTAAAGATATAGCCAAACAAGGTAAATCGCTCTCACTTGAATACTTCAATGAAGACGGTGATGGAGCGTATCCAATGACAGTTCAGATAGTCGGCAAAGGGTCTTTATATGATCCAAATAATGAGAGGGTCCGATATTAAAATAATTTCAATGTAAAAACTTAAAGGGGGAAAAAGCAATGAAACATCCAAACCATCCTAGCGTCGATCAAAGCGATCGAGTGGTACCATATAATCTTAGGCAGAGTGGCCGAACGCCTACTGAGCTTTTGATTTCAACTAGAGTAAGAAAATCGCCTTTTTGGCATCTATCTCATGAAGCAGGTTGCTGGAGAGCAACAGTTTATAATCGCATCTATCATCCACGAGGTTATGTAAAACCAGAAGATGGTGGAGCTATGGTTGAATACGAGGCCTTAGTCAATCGCGTTACCATGTGGAACGTAGCTGTTGAGAGACAAATACGAGTTAAAGGTCCTGATGCTGAAGCTTTTACTGATTATGTGATTACTCGAGATGCAACCAAGATCGAACCAGGTAATGGCAAATATGCAATCTTATGTAACGATAAAGGAGGGATCTTAAATGACCCTGTTTTGTTGAGATTAACAGAAGATGAGTTTTGGTTTTCAATTTCTGATAGTGATCTATTGTTATGGCTTCAAGGTGTGAATGTCACTAAAAAATATGATGTTATTATTGATGAGATTGATGTGTGTCCTTTGCAAATCCAAGGTCCATTATCTGAGGATTTGATGGCCAAGCTTGCTGGCGAAGAGCTTAGAGAGATTCCTTATTACGGTCTAATGGAGACTAAAATTGGAGGTGCTGATGTTGTTATAAGTCAAACTGGCTTTACCGGAGAAAAAGGCTATGAAATCTATGTTCGCGATGCACATGAGAATGCTGAAATAATTTGGAATTCAGTTCTCGAGGCTGGTGAAGAATTTGGTCTAATGGTTATTGCTCCAGCTCATCACCGACGAATTCAAGCTGGTATTTTGTCTTGGGGCCAAGACTTAGACCATGAAACATCGCCATTCCAAGTTAACCTAAGTTATCAGGTTCCAAGAAATAAAGAGGCTGATTACATTGGCAAGGAAGAGCTAGAGAGACAGCGTGCTGTAATTGATGCGGGAGATTTTCCTTTCAAAATGCGAATGGTTGGTATGATTTTTGGCGGAAAGGAGGTCACTGATTATGCACCTGATTTTTGGCTAATTGCTGATACAGATGGCAATGATATGGGTTATGTAACCTCTCCTTGGTGGTCACCTGAATTAGATACAAACGTAGCACTTGGCTGGGTTCCATGGGTTTCATCAGAGGTGGGAACTAAACTTCAGGTCAAATTGCCTGATGAATATTCAGAGTCGCCCGGAGTTGTTGCAGAGGGTGAGATTGTCGATGTTCCATTTAGAGAATCGGTGAATCCTAATAAACGCGAAGTCCAAAAAGAAAAAGGTTTGGATTACGCAGACTAAAAAGAATCAAGAGACTAGTTCATTTTTGAACTGGTCTCATTTCTTAGCTCTATCTAACCAAGGCAAATCAACTAATTTTGCTTTTAGATCTTTATCAGGTGAAGAGATAATTATTTCCTGTCCAACCCTGGCATGTTCAATATCTAAAAAAACATAAGATAAATTTTTATCTAGTCTTGGTGAGTAAACCATAGCATTCATAGAACCAACGACCTTTCCATCAATTAAAACAGGTAAATGATCTTCATTTGAGTCATTAATAGGATCGCCTTCAATCTCAGCACCCATCAATTTTTTTAATGGTCCTTTTATATTTATTTCACGTAACGCTTCTTTGCCAATAAAGTCATCCTCTTCATCAAGATCAATCATCCAGTCTAAGCCAACCTCATAAGGGTTATTGGTTCTATCTAAATCAGCTAAATAACTTAATATTCCGCCTTCCAGCCTAAGAATAATATTTGGCCCTCCTGCAGAAATATTAAGATCTTGTCCTGCCTGCCATAGACACTCCCACAATTCATCTCCCTTAGAATGATCTTGAAGAAAAATCTCATAACACAGTTCCCTGCTGTAACCCATTCTTGCAATAACCATTGGGATGCCTTCATGATTGTATTCTTTGAATCTATAAAAACCTAAGTCATGCACCCAATCTCCAAAAACATTTGCCATCAATTCTGCTGAATTAGGTCCTTGTACCTGCAGAGGAGACACGTCAGGTTCGTCAACCTCTACATCAAATTTATACCCTGCTGCTATAGCTTGCACCCACAAAAGAGAGTCTCCATCTGCAATAGAAAACCAATAACAATCCTCAGCTAGCTTTAACATAACAGGATCGTTTAGAAACCCTCCTTTAAAATCTAGTAAGGGTGCATACATTGCTTGCCCTACTGAGCATTTTTTAATATTTCTCGGAGTCAAAAATTGTGAAAGAGCTTCGGCGTCAGGACCCTTAATTTGGATTTGTCGCTCTACACCAACATCCCATAACTGCACACCCTTTAAAAGATTATTGTAATCTGGGATAGTTCCTTCAAAACTAATGGGTAAATACATATGGTTATAAACTGTGAAAGCTTTTGCACCGTATTTCATCGTAGAAAGAAAGAATGGTGATTTTCTTACGCGAGGGCTAAAAACTACTTTGGAGGTGTTGTACATTTGAGAATGCTATCACGCTTTCTTGAAATAAAATAGATGGTTATTTATGAAAAAAATCTATGCTTTTTGGAGATCATCTCTATGAACTTCATCCACCCAATCAACGGTCCGTTTTATACCCCCCAGTGGGAAAAAATGAACTTGCTCAATGTTAAAATCTGGATAATTATCTTTAAATATAGCTAAGGCATTTATGATTTGAGTTGGTTCATATGGCAATAATAACTTAGTTATATCTTTTGCTCTTTTAGTAAGAACTTTCATTGAGGCGCCTACCCCACATTCTAATGAGAATTTTAGCAGGGTTTGAAGTTTAGCTGGCCCAGCAATACCAATATGAATTGGAATATCAATTCCACTTTTCTTAATATTTTCAGCCCATTCTTGAACAACTTCAGCATCAAAACAAAATTGAGTAGTAATTGCCATAGAAGCATCTGTTCTTTTAGAAAATTCTTGTTTCCATGAAAGAGCTTCAAAAACATTCTTGCAACCTCCATCGGGGTCTATATCCTTACACCCCTCTGGATGTCCTGCTATATGAAGTCTTTTAAAGCCTGCTTTATCAAATAGCCCTGATTCTATTAATTGAATGGAGGAGTCAAAATCACCTATTGGTGTATTTGAACCACCTGCTAATAAAAGTGCTTCATTAACCCCTGCTTCATTCTGATACATAGAAATCCAGTCATGTAACATAGATTGATTTTTGATCATTCTGGCTGGAATATGAGGCATTACATTAAATCCTTCTTCATATAACCTTTTCGCTGTAGCAACCATAGCCTCAATCTCTTCATTTTGAATATGAGCTATATACACTCTAGTATCTTTGGGCAATATCTCAGCAAAAGATTCTATCTTTGCCGCAGACCTTGGTATTACTTCAATGGAATAGCCTGAAATAAAGTTCTTAAAATTTGAATTGATAATTTTCTCCGCAAAAAAAATACTTGATCTTTTCAAGCTAAAAAAGATATTAATCAAGCAATATACTCATTACCTAAGATCATTAAAAGTAAAATATTGCCTATTCATTAATTTATTGTAAAAAATTGCAAATATCACTATAAAAGCTGCTCCCGCTGCAACTGGCATTAGAATAAAACCTATGCCTTTTGCTCCAAGGATTGCAATAATAGGATTTGCCCCAGCAGGCGGGTGAACAGTTTTAGTTAACATCATTAGAAATACTGCTAACCCTACTGCAAACCCAACACTCAGATAAGAAAAACCTAATATTGCATATACAAAAACTCCTGCAAAAGCAGATATGATGTGTCCAAAAAAAACATTTTTTGGATGAGCTAAAGGGCTTTCATTTACCGCCATAACTAAGACCATGCTTGCTCCAAATGGAGGTATTAACCACAAATTACTTTCATCATAAGAATTTAGGTATGCAAGTGCAGAAATACATAAAAATGCTCCAAAACCTGAAATGAGATTATTCTTCATAATAGACTTTTTATCTGTATTAAAATTCGATGACAGATCGAATGCTTTTTCCTTCATGCATTAAATCAAATGCTTTGTTAATGTCCTCAAGAGGCATTTT
>MDSW01215542.1_pt1 | contig 10985 bp, 12 predicted proteins | sample 811171 | NCBI WGS metagenome assembly MDSW01 (sample SAMN05326641, study PRJNA326480) | marine metagenome | isolation source: seawater | place: Atlantic Ocean: North West | collected 2012 | reverse complement strand
GATGGGGTGCTTCATCACGTAATGGAGGTTTTTGTGCATTTCCACCAATAAAAACAAATTTTAAAAATCTACAGAAAATTTTCGGAAAAGATGAGACAAAAAAATTTTTTAAAAATTCTGTTGAGGGATCAAATTATACTAAGAGTATAATTAATGATTACAACATTGATTGTGACGTTTCTGGTGAGTCCAATTTTATTTTGGCTCATCACTCAAATAAATTTAAGCAAATTAGGGAACAAGCTGAAATATATAAAAGTGAATTTGGTATTGAAGCTGAAATTTATTCTAAAGAAGAGTTTGACAAAATTGGTCATACAGGAACCGAGCAATACGGGGCTCTTTCATATAAACCTGGTTTTGCAATAAATCCCTTAAAATTTGTAAATGGGATTGCAAAGTATGCTTTATCTAAAAAATTAAAAATATTTGATCATACTTTAGTAAGTAAAATTGAAAAAAATAACAATTCTTATATTTTAAGAACTAGCGAAGGATCTGTTAATACAAAAAAAATTGTTGTTGCAACCAATGGATTTTATCAGGAGGGTTTAGTTCCTCAAATGAATTCTAGAATTTTACCGGTAATATCAAATATTATTGTCACAAGAAAATTAACAAAAGATGAAATTGATTTACATAATTTTAAAACTTATTCACCGATAATGAATACTAAAAATCTTTTATATTATTACAGGAAGTTACCTGATGATCGTATTTTATTTGGTACAAGGGGTGATTTTATTGGAAGTGATCAATCAAATTTTAATAGATCAAAAAAAATGGAAAAATTTTTCAAAAATATTTTTCCAAATTGGTCTAAAATTTCAATAGATTATAGTTGGCGAGGATTAATTGCTATGTCGCAAAAATTAACTCCTTCAATAGGAAAAATTGAAAATGAAGAAATATATTATGGTTTTGGATATCATGGTGTAGGAGTAAGTTCGGCTCCATGGACTGGGAAACAATTATCTAAACTTGTTTTTTCATCTAATAGTAAAGATCTTAATATTTCAAAAATTTATAAAGGTTTACCAAAAAAGTTTATTTTTCCAAAATTAAGAGTGTTTTATTTTAGATTAGCTGTATTATTTTATATTATTAAAGATAAATTAAATATTTAAAATTAAGTTTTAATTACTTATAATAATCTAAATACCATTTTAAAAATTTTTTAATTCCCACTTTATAGCTAGTCTTGGGGTTATACCCTGTAATCCTTCTTAATAATGAACTATCAGACAAAGTTGAATGAACATCTCCTTTTTGCATAGGCATATAATGCCTTTTTATTTTTGTACCTAATTCCTTTTCCAGAGTATTGATAAAATCTAACAAATAAATTTTTTTAGTATTCCCGATATTTAAAATTCTAAAAGGTGCAACAGGAGATAAGCTATCATTTTTGTAATTTTTTTTTGGTTTTATTGATGGAGCCTTATTTAATAACCTTTCGATACCATCAACAATGTCATCAATGTATGTATAATCTCTGTACATTTTGCCTTTATTGTAAATATCAATTTTTTTTCCATTTAAAATTCTTTTTGTAAATTTAAAGTAAGCCATGTCAGGTCTTCCATAAGGACCATAAACTGTAAAAAATCTAAGCATTGTAATTGGAAGTTTCCACAGACTTGAATACGAATGAGCTAAACTTTCAGTTGATTTTTTTGTTGCTGCATAGAAACTAACTTGATGATCAGTTTTATCTATCTCTTGGAAAGGAATTTTTCTATTAGCACCATAAACAGAAGAACTTGATCCAATTATTAAGTGTTTTAAGCCAATTCTATTTGAAATGTTAAGTACATTAAAAGTACCTAATATATTTGAACTTAAATAAACATCAGGATTTTCAATACTATATCTAACACCTGCTTGTGCAGCTAAGTGAATTATTATTGATGGTTTAAACTTATATACTGATTGATCTAATAATTTTTGTTTTTCGAGCAAACCCTTAGTGAAAGAAAAATTTTTATATTTTTTTAGAATCTTTAACCTAGATCTTTTTAAATTCACATCATAATAATTATTTATTGAGTCAAATCCGTGTACTTTAATTCCTTTATCAAGAAATTTCTTTGCTGCATGAAATCCAATAAAACCAGCAGCACCAGTAATATATATTTTAGATTTCATTTTTTATTCTTCTTTAATATATCATTAATTTTTAATTCAAAAGGATCCACAAAAAAAAACTAACTTCAAAAACCTCTTATTAGGTTTTTTTTCTTAAGAAAAGTACAAAAAAAACAGAAGTTAACATCATAATTAAAGCGTATGCCGCAGTTGGCACCATATATGTCATGTTCTCACCAAATAATTGAGTTCCAACAAAAACAGCTAAAGTACCATTTTGTAAACCACATTCTAGAGAAATACATCTTTGTTGAGGGATGCCTGATGCAAAAAATTTAGCAACATAAAAACCTATAACCATCATAGAGATATTTAAGACTAAAGCTATAGTTCCTGCTGTTGTAAAAAACATAATGATACTATCCCATTCTTCAATATAAATTGCGATAAAAACTATTGAAAATAATCCAACAGATATTCTTTGAATCACATTACTATTTCTTTCAATAAAATTATTAAAAAGTTTTCTCAGTATCATTCCAATAATCACTGGAACAGTAACAACTCCAAACATTTTTAAAGAAATTCCTAACATTGAAATATCTTTATTGATGTAAGTAATGTCAAATAATTCTATAGATAAAAAAATTATATATGGAACAGATACAATACTTATTAAACTTGTAATGGCGGTAAGAGATATTGAAAGTGCTACATCACCGTTAGCAAATTTAGTTAGTACATTTGAAGTCACACCACCAGGCGCTGCTGCGATTAACATTACTCCTAAAGCAAGTTCAATTGGTGTTTTTAATATAATGATTAAGAGAAATCCAATAATTGGGAGAACAATTAATTGGCAAATTAATCCAACAATAAATTCTTTTGGACTCAGAAATACTCTAGTAAAATCTTTTACTGTTAAAGACGCACCAAGACCTAACATTATTAATGCTAGCGCAAATGGCGCAATTGTTGTTACTATACCCATGACCCCCTATAAGTATCTTTTCCGTGAACCTTTAAATTTATTAAAAATTTATGAAATTACAAGAAGATTTAAAATTTTTCGGATAAATTTAGCTTTGTTTCTAAAAGCTTCTGTTTGATATGGTAAAGTTTTTTTAAAATTTAATGTTGATAATACATATTGTTTTTTATCATTAACTTTTATTAAATCTTCTTTAATTAGATATTTACATTTCCTAATAATTGTTGCTCTAGGAATTTGTGTCATTTCAGAAATTGACATAGCGCTAATTCCAGAGTCTGCGCCAAAATTTTCTATAAGCATTCCGCTTGTAGTAAAATGGTCTAATGGAACTTTAGTATTTTCACGTTCTAAATGTTTTGAAATATTTAAAACTTGATTCATACAAATTGTTCCCCAAATATGAAATGTGGTCAAATCTTTCATAAATTTGTGGTATCCAATTACTATCGGCACTTGCATTCGATAATACCATCTCCAACATAAAGTAAAATTTTTTTTGATAATATTTTCTATTAGATCTGGAGTAAGTTTTTTAGAATATAATTTATCTTTTAATAAATTTTGTGAAACTAGATAAATGTATTTTGATGATATTTTAATTTGATTTTCTGGCTTTGCAAAAGTAAATGCTTTTCTATCAATTATTATTTTTCTTTTACTTCGATTAATCACTCCATCTTTTTCAAGTTCAAGAACTTTTCTTCTTACAGTTTCTTTAGGTAAATTTAGTTTTTCACAAAGTTCTGAAATACTAAATTTCTCAATTTGTAAATATGATTTAGAGTAGTATTGATCATAAGAATATTGAATATTCATTTGATCGTAAAATTGAAGAGTTTTCTCGATCAAAGAAATTATAATCATATATTTATAATGATCATTAAATGCCCAATACACACTATTCATCCAGTTCCATTGATGAGATATCCAATCTTTACTTAAGTTTGAATAATTTAACATGATAGTCTCATAGACTTGTTCATCAGTAAGAGTTTTAGAAAAATCTACTTGTTGTAAATTCATAATTTTATTTTTGCAAATAAAAACCCATTTTGAACACTTGTCAATTAAATTCTGACCCAGATTGAACAATCCTCATTTGGAGAAATTTTTTTCAGTATGATTTAATCCATTGATGGTTAAAAAAGGCTTAGAAGCAGAAGTTTATTTAGAGGAGACCCCAAACCTTCAGAATATAGCCGATAAGCCTTTAAAATTTGATAAAAATCAAAATAGAAGAGTTGATATTAATGTTCTTAAGGCGAGAGCCAAAGCGGTTCAAGATAAAGAAAATACAAAAAATACTATCATTATAATTTTATTTTTGATCACTCTTGGTGTTACAGGAATTTTCTTTTCTATATAATTAGTTTGTAAATATAAAATTTTGATGATTAAATAAAGATAATGAAAAATACTTTCTCATCTATAAAAAAACACCTTATGCTTAAATATACTCTTGAAGATGAGAATATGAAAAATACAAAGTCAACAAACATTAATATATTGTTAAACAGAGTTAAAATGGATCAAAAAAGAGAGAGTAGAAAAAAACTATTGTTTACAGCAGTAACCTCTGTTGGTGTGTTATTATTCGGAGTACTAGTTTTTTAAAAAAAAAATTATCATTTTAATTATTAAATTACTAAGATTTAATATTACTTCAATTAAGCCATTTAATGCTATTTGCATCATTTTTTAAAAGTAGTATAAAATGTAACTGAATTGGCGGGGTAGCTCAGTTGGTTAGAGCGCGGGACTCATAAGCCCGAGGTCAGTGGTTCGATCCCACTTCCCGCTACCACACTGTTTTTTTATTTAATTTTTAATTATTTTTAGGTATTTTTTAATATTCATAGTTTGTTTTTTTGGAAATTGTTTGCCAATAATTTTTTTTGAGGATTCTGAAATAACATCTTTTTTTGTTTCTTTTGCAAAATTATAAATTATTTTTTTTGGCCCACCTACGTTGATAATACCTTTATAATCAATTAATTTAAGTAAATGTTTCGCAAATTCATGATGATACATAAAATTAGTTTCAACATCATTGAAAGCTTTTTTATGTATAAATGGCTTTTCAGTCATGCAAATTCTTAAAATCAAAGAATTATCATATAACTGAACTGCACACTCACCACCAAATTTTGATATAGCATATTTATTAATTGGTAAAATTGGATCACTTTCTTTATAATCGCCTTTAATCCCTGGGTAAACATAATTAGTTGAAAAATAAATTAATTTTATTTTTTCTTTACTACAAATTTTAACAATATTTGATGTTCCAATTATGTTTGTGGTTATACTTCTTTCAATATTTTTATCATGAATATTCATAGGCCTAGATAAAGCAGCACAATGGATAAAGTAATCAGGTTTAATTTTTTTAATATATTTTTTAATTGTCTCAGGCTTTTCTATATTTAACAAATTTTTTGAAGGATAATATATTTTAACATTCTTTTTTATTTTTTTAAAAACCTGCGCAAACCTACCTGATCCTCCTGTCATAATAATTTTTTTTTGTCTCATTAAAATTTTTCCTTAGTTAAATCATTGAATACAATTGGCCATTCTAGACATTTTGTATATTTGTTGAACCAATATGGCAAAAATCTCTCTGCAAGAAAACCATATATTCTAATTTTACCGTAGCCTGTCAAGTTGAATCCAAAAATCTTTTCACATTTGTCAAGCCAATCAAAAATAGTTGAGTAGTATTCATTAACAATATTTCTCGATCTGCAAATAAATAAATTTGCTTGATTGATAGAATCATTATTATTTACAAATTGCCTAAAATCTTCTCTATCTTTAGAATTTAAAACATCTATAGCTTTATCTAAAACTCCATTCCCATGAAACATATCAAACTGGAATTTAATATTTCTATTTTTTTTCAGAAATGATTTTGGATTTTTAAGAAGAGCAAGTTTTCCATATTTTAAAATTTTAATTAGTTTAATGTTGCTCATTGAAATTTTATCTGCCAAAATAACATCATATTCATTCCAAATTTCTGGAACTTCTCTTAAAGTTTTGTCTTTAAAAGGTAACTTTGAATATATGCTACTCTTTTCATTTAACCAAAATCTTCTATAAGCACAAAAACCAACCCAATCAGAATTATTAAAAATTTCCATATTATTTTTCCAAATCCAATAATGAAAAGTGTATTCACCATAATACTTATTTTTATATGAAATATTATTTCCAATATTGTCTCTAATCCAACCTTCTCTATAGTTATGCTCTCCTAATGCTACCGGTAAATATTTAAGCTTTTTTACTTTTTCAAGAAGCTCATCGTGAATGCATAGACAATGAATTTTTAAATTATTCACTTAAAATTTTACGTCTTTAAATTTATGATTATTTTTATCTTTTGTTGATAAAATTGGTTTTTTTATTTGCCAGTTGATTTTAAGGTCTTTATCGTTCCACATTATTCCAATTTCTGATTTTTTATCTCGATATTCAGTACAACTGTAAATAACTATATTTTCTTTTTCCAATCCAAGAAATCCATGAATAAATCCTGGAGGAACATAAATAGATTTAGAATTTTTTTGACTGATTATAATTTTGAAATGTTTTCCAAATGTCTTTGATCTTTTTCTGCAATCAACGACTACATCTAAAATCTTTCCTTTAAGAACAGATATATATTTACCTTGTTGAAATTTTCTTTGCATATGAAGACCTCTCACTACATTTTTCTTTGACTTGGAAACAACGGTGAATTTGAATCTTTTTTTAACAATTTTTTCAATTAATACTTCTCTAAAATATCCCCTGGAGTCATAAAAATTTTTTGAGTCAAATAATAATAAATCTTTAAATTTAGTTTTTGTTATTTTCATTTAAATCAATTTAGCTAAATATTTTGAATATTCACAATTACCATAAAATTTAATTGACTGCTTGATGTGTTTTTTATTTATCCAACGATTATTAAGTGCGATTTCCTCGATACATGCAATTTTTAAACCCTGTCGATTTTCAATAGCTGATACAAATGCACTAGTCTTATAAAAATCTTCAATTGAACCTGTATCAAGCCAAGCACCACCTCTACCAATAATATCTGCAGATAACTGTTTTTTTGATTTATAAACATTTAATAAATCCACAATTTCGACTTCTCCTCTTTTTGATGGTTTCAATTTTTTTGCATAATTTACAACTTTATTATCAAAAAAATAAAGTCCTGTTATTGCAAGATCAGATAGATATTTTTTGGGCTTTTCTTTAATACTAATTATTTGATTTTTTCTATTAATTTTTGCTACACCAAATAACTCAGGTCTTTGAACTTTATGTAATACAACTCTTGCACCATTTTTTAATTTTGTATTTTCTAAAAGCTTGCTTGTCAAATTTTGTCCATAAAAAAAATTATCTCCTAATATCATAGCAACATTTTCTTTTTCTATAAATTTATCACCTATCACGAATGCATCTGGCAATCCTCTTGGTTTATCTTGTTCTAAATATTTAATTTTAACACCAAGATTATTTCCATTTGGTATCAATTTTTTATATTGATTCAGTTGACCTTTATTAACAATAATTAGAATATCTTTGATCTTTGCTAACATTAAAATCGATAATGGATAATATATTAAAGGTTTATCATAAATTGGAAGAAGTTGTTTATTAACAGCTTTAGTTAAAGGACTCATTCTGGTTCCTTTACCACCTGCTAAAATTATTCCTTTTTTTATCATTTTTTACCTAAACGTTTTATAATATCTTTTTTTGATAATGAATTATAATAAGCTTTATTATTATTATACCAATTAAAAGTTAAACTTATTCCTTTTTCAAATGTTGTTTTGGGAAACCAATTTAATTTTTTTATTATTTTATTACTGTTAAGTGCATATCTAATATCATGCCCTGGACGATCTTTAACAAAAGATATTTTGACTTTTTTACCTATATTAGTTAATTTTTTTGAAATTTTTATAAGTTTTTCACAAACTTCCAAATTATTCAAATTTCTGTTTGAACCAATATTATAAAACTCACCTTTTTTTCCTTTATGAAAGATTTTAATCAGTGCTTCACAATGATCTTTTACATAAATCCATTCACGAGAATTTTTACCTTTTCCATAAATAGGTAAAGGTTTGTTATTAAGTATATTATAAATCAATTTTGGTATAAGTTTTTCAGGGTGTTGTTTAGGTCCATAATTATTAGAACAATTGGTAACTATAGCTGAAATTCCATATGTTCTAACATATGAACTAACGAGATGGTCAGAGGCAGCTTTGCTTGCAGCATAAGGAGAACTTGGTTTATAAGGATAAGTTTCTGATGATCTACCAGTTAAAACATCTCCATAAACTTCATCTGTAGAAATATGAATTAATTTTGATTTATTTTTTTTTGAATATTCTTTAAAACATTCAAGTAAATTATATACACCAACAATATTACTCTGAATAAAACTTTCTGGATTATCTATAGATCTATCAACATGAGTCTCAGCCGCAAGGTTGAAAATACAATCTGGTCTATATTTGAATAATATATTTTTGAGCTTTTTGTCTTTTATATCACACTTAATAAACTTGTATTTTTTAGATTTTTGAAATTCCTTTACGTTATAAAAATTAGACGAATAGGTAATTTTATCTAAATTTATTACTTTAAACTTTCTTTTAATTAATAAATCTATTAAATTACTGCCTATAAAACCAAGACCACCAGTGACAATTATTTTTTTCATATTTTAATTATTCCTACATAAAGTATTAATATAGCTGAATAAACTTTTTTTATGTCATTATCAAAGCAAATTTTGTCTGTAGTTATAGTATCATTTAAAAGTGATAAAGTTATTGATAAATGTATTGAGTCAATTCCAGAGTCAATTGATATTATAGTTGTTGATAACTCAAACAGTAAAATATTTAAAGATAACCTTGAAAAAAAATATAAAAATGTAAAATGTATTTTATCTCCAGAAAATCTTGGGATGGGCGCAGGAAACAATTTAGGATTAAAATATATTAATACTGATTATGCATTTATTTTAAATCCAGATTTAATACTACATACTGATGCAATTAACCAAATTATAAATGAATTAAAAAAAAATAATTCATTTGGAATTATGGCCCCATTATCTGATAATTTTGAATATCCAAATTATAAAATTGATAAACAAGCTTTAAATTATACAAATAATGACAATTTATTTAGCGTAAAAAGTATAGATGGTTATGCAATGGTTTTAAATTTAAAAAAATTAAATCAAATTTTTAATAATAAAGAGAATAACTGTTTTGATGAAAACTTTTTCATGTATTTAGAGAATGATGATCTTTGTAAGAGAATTATTGATAAAGGCGAGAAAATTTTTATATTACGAAAATCAAAAGTAAAACATCTTGGAGCTAAAGCTGTAGATCCAAAATACAAACATGAAGTTGAGCTTTCAAGAAATTGGCATTGGATGTGGTCTAAGTTTTATTACAATAAGAAACACTACGGTTATATCACGGCCTTAATAAATGGATTTCCAAACTTTGGATCCGCAATTTTTAAATTTATAATTTACTCAATTATAAAAAATAAATTTAAAAAAGATATTTATTTGCATAGAATTCAAGGTTACTTAAATGCTTTATTCGGTAAAAAATCATTTTATAGACCTAAAATAAAAGATTAATTAATGGCCGGGAAATTCAATTAAATTTTCAACTTTATAATTTTTTTTCACCAAATTGTCACAACCACCCAAATCAAATAAATTTATTACAAAAATGAACGCTGCTACCTGAGCGTTACATAATTCAATTAATTTTGCTGCAGCCTCTGCTGTCCCACCTGTTGCTATTAAGTCATCAATAATTAAAACAGAGTCATTTTTTTCGAAAGAATCTTTATGAACTTCAATGGTTGCGGTACCGTATTCTAATTCAAAATCAATGGAATGAACATCTGCAGGTAATTTATTTTTTTTTCTAAGCATAACAAAAGGTTTTTTTAATACGTAAGAAACAGCTGACGCAAAAACAAAGCCTCTTGATTCCACCGCTGCAATTTTATCAATTTTATACTTCTTCGATCTTTCAACTATTTGATTAATAGTCTCCTTAAATGCTTTTTCATCCTTAATAAGTGTAGTTATATCTCTAAATAATATACCTTTTTTTGGGTAATCAGGAATAGATCTTATAAAGTCTTTTAAATTCATAATAGTTATTTATAAAAACATAAATAATTTAAAATAAAGATATGACAATAAATAAATTAGCAATCATAGGTGGAAGCGGTTTATATGATGTTGAAGAGTTTAAAAACAGAGAATTAATTGATTTACACACTCCTTGGGGAAAACCTTCTGATCAGATCTTAAAAACTAACTATAACAATAAAGATGTCTATTTTTTACCAAGACACGGCAGGGGACATTTTATCTCTCCAAGTAAAATAAATTTTAGAGCAAATATTGATGCTCTCAAACAATTAGGTGTTACAGATATAGTCTCGGTGTCAGCAGTCGGATCATTGAAAGAAAATTTATCACCTGGAAAATTTGTTATTGTCGATCAGTTTATAGATCGCACATTTACAAGAGAAAAAACGTTCTTTGATAATGAAATTGTCGCTCATGTTTCAATGGCATATCCAACATCTAATGGTTTAATGAAAGCTTGTGAAGAGGCAATTAAAAAAGAAAAAATTGAATATCAAAAAGGTGGAACTTATGTAGTTATGGAAGGGCCTCAGTTTTCAACACTAGCAGAGTCGAATTTATATAGATCTTGGAAAGCAGATGTAATTGGTATGACCAACATGCCTGAAGCAAAATTAGCGAGAGAGGCAGAGATAAGATATGCTTCTGTTTCAATGGTCACAGACTATGATTGTTGGCATCCAG
>MDSW01137232.1_pt1 | contig 10985 bp, 9 predicted proteins | sample 811171 | NCBI WGS metagenome assembly MDSW01 (sample SAMN05326641, study PRJNA326480) | marine metagenome | isolation source: seawater | place: Atlantic Ocean: North West | collected 2012 | reverse complement strand
TATTACACAAAAGAAAAACTTTTAGATAATGGAGATAGGTGGGAAAATATATTAGCTGCAAATATTAAAGCAGATAATCCATATAGATAGTTTATATGATTGCTCACGCTATTTTTTTTTATATATTTTCAGCGATTGCAATTATTTCAGCAATTATGGTTACTGTTTCAAAAAATACAGTTCATTCTGTGTTTTTTTTAATTTTAGATTTTATTAGTATTTCTTGTTTATTCATAATGATAGGAGCAGAATTTTTAGGAATGATTATGCTTATAGTTTACGTCGGTGCTGTGGCAGTATTATTTTTATTTGTAGTAATGATGTTAAATGTTGCTCAACAAAAAAATCAATGGTTTTCATCTGCTAATAACTCAAAACATATACCTATAGGTTTAATTATAAGTACTATAATTTTTTTTGAGTTAATAATTGTTATTGGAGGCTGGAGATACAAAACAGAATTATTCAATTTTCAAAATGTTTCTTTTAATAATGAAATAAGTAATACTCATTCTCTAGGTCTAATTTTATATACGGATTATATTCACATATTTCAAATTAGTGGAATGATACTTTTAATTGCAATGATAGGTGCAATCGTTCTTACTTTTAGACAAAGATCAGGAGTTAAAAAACAAAGCTATCTCAAACAAATTTCAAGAGAAAGGTCTGAAGGCATTGAACTTAAAATCGTACAGCCTAATAAAGGAGTTAAAATAGATGACTGATATAGGACTTGGACATTATTTAACTCTAGGAGCAATAATTTTTACTATTGGAGTAATAGGAATATTCCTAAATAGAAAAAATATAATAGTAATACTAATGAGTATTGAATTGATACTTTTAGCTGTAAATATTAATTTTGTTACATTTTCAATTTATTTAAATGATTTGTCTGGACAAGTATTTACATTATTTATACTTACAGTTGCTGCTGCCGAGGCTGCAATTGGATTAGCGATAATTGTTGTATATTTTAGAAACTCTGGTTCGATTAGAGTTGAAGATATAGATAAACTAAAAGGTTAAATGGAATTATCAATAATAGCTTTACCATTAATTGCATCGATTATATCAGGTTTTTTAGGAAGATATATTGGTGATAGAAATTCAGAAATAGTTACTAGTTTTCTGGTTTCAGTTTCTGCAATTATATCTTTTATCATTTTTTATAATGTTATTATAAATAACTATGAGGAAAATATTGTTATAGCCACTTGGATTAATTCAGGAAGTTTAAACGTAAATTGGTCAATGAATATAGATCCTCTATCGTCAGTTATGTTGGTAGTAGTTACTTTTATATCATCATTAGTTCACATCTATTCTATAGGCTATATGTCACACGATCCTCACAAACCTAGATTTATGGCATACTTATCTTTGTTTACATTCTCAATGTTGATGCTGGTAACTTCAGACAATTTTATTCAATTATTTTTTGGATGGGAAGGTGTTGGTCTTTGTTCTTATTTTTTAATTGGTTTTTGGTTTAAAAAAGAAACTGCAAATGCTGCTGCTATAAAAGCATTTTTGATTAATAGAGTAGGTGATTTTGGATTTGCAATTGGAATTTTTTTAATTTTTTATTTATTTGGCACAGTTAATTATTCTGAAGTTTTTCAACAAATACCATCTATAATTGATAAAGATATAGATTTCTTAGGTTTCCAAATTAATTCAATAAATTTGATTTGTTTATTACTTTTTATAGGAGCTATGGGAAAATCAGCTCAAATATTTTTACACACCTGGTTACCTGATGCAATGGAAGGACCTACTCCCGTATCAGCTTTAATACATGCAGCAACTATGGTGACAGCAGGAGTTTTTTTAGTTGTCAGATGTTCTCCAATTTATGAATATTCTGAATTAGCATTAAATGTAATTACAATAGTAGGTATGACAACTGCTATATTTGCAGCAACTGTTGCTTTAGTTCAAACTGATATAAAAAAAATTATTGCTTATTCTACTTGTAGTCAACTAGGTTATATGTTTTTTGCAACAGGTGTTGGTGCCTACAATGTTGCAATGTTTCATTTGTTTACACATGCATTTTTTAAAGCTTTATTGTTTCTTGGAGCAGGTTCTGTCATCCACGCTTTTAGAAATGAACAAGACATAAATCAAATGGGAGGTGTATGGATGAAATTACCATATACATACGCTTTAATGATTATAGGAACTCTTGCATTAACGGGCTTTCCTTTTTTATCAGGATTTTACTCCAAAGATGCTATCATTGAATTTGCATACTTAAGGGGCAATACTGCAGGATATTATGCTGCTTCTATAGGGATATTCACTGCTTTTTTAACATCTATTTATTCTTGGAGATTAATATTTAAAACTTTTCATGGAAATTATAATAATAAAAACATCAAAATTGAGGAAACTCAAGAGTCCCCAATAGTAATGTTAATACCTTTAATAATTCTAGCTATTGGAGCCATTAGTTCTGGTTTTATTTTTAAAGATTTATTTATAGGAAATCATGGTATTATAAGTGAGTTTTGGTCTCATTCAATTTTTTTTCTTGAACCTTTAAGCTCTGAACATCCACCATATTGGATTGTATATTCAACACCTTTACTCGTAATTATTTCAATACCACTATCTTACTATTTATTTGTTAAAAATAAAAAAATTATTGATGAAATTGTAAAAGGAAATCAATCTTTATACAAATTTTTGTTAAACAAGTGGTATTTTGATGAATTATATGAAGCATTATTTATCAAACCTTCAAAAAAACTTGGGGTATTTTTATGGAAAATTTTTGATATACAAATTATTGATGGTTTTGGACCAGATGGAATATCAAAAATAATTAAAAAATTATCTATTAAAGCAAATAAATTTCAAACCGGATATATCTATCAATATGCATTTATTATGTTATTAGGATTTTCAGCATTATTAACATTTTTAATTATTAAATAATGAATTTTCCTATTCTTTCAGCGTTAATTTTACTTCCAACAATAGGTTCTTTTTTTTTATTTTTTTCAAAAGATTATTCAGAAAATAAGTTAACAACCAAGTATGTTGCTTTGTTTACTTCAGTAGTTAATTTTTTATTATCAGTTTATTTGTGGTTTTTATTTGATTCAACAATTTCAGATTTTCAATTTGTTGAAGACAGAAAATGGTTAGTTGATCTTATAAATTATAAAGTTGGAATTGATGGTATATCAATTTTATTTATTATCTTAACTACTTTTATTACACCTCTATGTATACTTTCAGTTAACAATACAATTAAAAATAGATTAAGGGATTTTTTAATAGCAATATTATTAATGGAATCTTTTATGATAGGTGTCTTTTGTTCTTTAGATTTATTTGTTTTTTATCTATTTTTTGAAGCTGGGTTAATTCCAATGTTTTTAATTATAGGTATTTGGGGTGGACCTAGACGAGTTTATTCTGCATTTAAGTTTTTTTTATATACTCTTTTAGGTTCAGTGCTAATGTTAGTTGCAATTATTTCAATCTATTGGATAGCAGGTACAACTGATGTTACTAAACTCTATGATGTTGGTATAGACACTAAATATCAAAACTTATTATGGTTGGCTTTTTTTAGCTCTTTTGCAGTCAAAACTCCAATGTGGCCAGTTCATACTTGGTTACCAGATGCGCATGTAGAGGCACCGACAGCTGGTTCAGTGTTATTAGCAGCTATTCTTCTTAAAATGGCAGGTTATGGATTTATTAGATTTTCCTTAGGATTATTTCCATCTGCATCTGAATATTTTACTCCTTTAATTTATATTTTAAGTATTATCGCTATAATTTTTACCTCTTTAATAGCTTTAATGCAGGAAGATATGAAAAAATTAATAGCTTATTCTTCAGTTGCTCACATGGGTTATGTAACTCTAGGTATTTTTACGATTAATCAACAAGGTATAGAGGGCAGTATAATTCAAATGATAAGTCATGGTCTTGTTTCAGCAGCATTATTTTTGTGTGTTGGTGTTGTATATGACAGAATGCATTCAAGATTAATAAATACCTACGGGGGAATAGTGGAGATTATGCCAAAATACTCTATTTTATTTATGATATTTACTCTAGGTGCTTTAGGACTTCCTGGAACTAGTGGTTTTATTGGTGAGTTATTAATTTTAATAGGTGTTTTTAAGGATAACTTTTTAGTAGCAGTAATTGCAAGTTTAGGAGTTATTCTAGGAGCAGCTTATATGCTTTGGTTATATAAAAGGGTTATTTTTGGAAAATTAATTAATAAAGAATTAAAAAAAATGATTGATTTGAATAAATCAGAGTATTTAATATTAATAAGTTTAGCAATACCTACATTATTCTTTGGTTTTTATCCTGATCCGTTAATTAATACAATTGAAGTATCAATTAATGATTTAATAAATATGTATAATCTAAACTTACCAGCTAAACAATAATGGATAATTTACATTTAGTTTTACCTGAAATTTTTTTGTCATTGTCTATTATGTTTTTATTAATTTTAGGTGTTTTTAAAAAAAATAGTATTTATTTAATTCACAATTTATCTTTACTAGTTCTGGTAATTACTGCAGTAATTATATTTAACGAAACTGTAAATATCGATAAAGAACTATTATTTAATCAAAGTGTAATAATTGATCCTCTCTCATCGTTAATGAAAGGTGTTACTTTATTAGCATCTTTTATTGTATTAGCTATTTCAAGTAATTATTTAAAAATTTTCAATATTTTTAAAATTGAATATTCAATTTTAGTTTTAAGTTCTGTTCTTGGAATGATGATAATGATTAGTGCTAATGATTTAATTGTCTTTTATATGGGTCTTGAGCTTCAATCATTAGCATTATATGTGCTGGCAACATTTAATAGAGAAAATTTAAAATCTTCTGAAGCAGGATTAAAATATTTTGTTTTAAGTGCTTTGTCATCTGGTCTATTATTATATGGTTGTTCTTTAATTTATGGTTTTTCAGGAACTACTAATTTTGAAATAATTTCAACACAATTGAACTCCAATGAATATGCATTAACTTTCGGAATTGTTTTTATTTTAGTTGGTCTATCTTTCAAAATATCAGCCGTACCTTTCCATATGTGGGCTCCTGATGTTTATGAGGGATCTCCTACTACTGTAACTTTATTCTTTACAATGGTTCCTAAAATTGCAGCTTTGACTGTTTTTATTAGATTTCTTTATGTTCCTTTTTTAAATTTAATAGATCAATGGCAAATGATAATAATTTTTTTATCAATTGCTTCAATGTTATTAGGCGCTATCGCTGCTATTGGTCAAACAAATATTAAAAGAATAATAGCTTATAGTTCTATTAGTCATATTGGTTATGCTTTAGCTGGATTATGCACAGGATCTAATGATGGTATACAAAGTTCAATTATATATATCTTGATCTACATAGTTATGAATTTAGGTTTTTTCTCTTGTTTACTTATGCTTAAAAGAAACAATGAATACTATGAAAATTTAGATGATTTATCTGGATTATCAAAAAATCATCCTTTATTAACGCTATCATTATTAATTATTTTATTTTCATTGGCAGGCATTCCTCCATTAGCAGGTTTTTTTGCTAAATTTTATATTTTTAAATCTGTTATTCAACAATCAATGTATTTTCTAGCAATAGTTGGATTATTATCTACAGTTGTTGCAGCTTTTTATTATCTTAGAATAATTAAAGTAATGTATTTTGATAAAGAAAAAGAAAAATTTGATAAAGATCATAATACTTGGTTAAAATTTTCATTAGTTTTATCTACAATATTAATTCTATTTTACTTTATTTTTCCAAGCGAACTAATTCATGTTATTTCAAGAATTAATATTATTTAATGAAGATTAAAAAATATAAATTTAAAAAAGTAATAAATACTAACAAGACAGCTATTAGAATTATAAATAAAACAAAATTAGATTATGGAATGATTATTTCTGATTTACAAAAAAATGGCAAAGGTCAATATGGTAGAAAATGGATTTCTTATAAAGGAAATTTGTTTATAAGCTTTTTTTTTAATATTAGCAAAATTAAACATCCTATAAATAAAATTACAAAAATAAATTGTTTATTAGTAAAAAAATTAATTTCAAAATATTATAAAAAAAAAATTTTTCTAAAATCACCTAATGATTTGTTAATTAGAAAGAAAAAAATAAGTGGAATATTGCAAGAAACATTATTTAAAAATAATGAAAAATATTTGATTATAGGAATTGGTTTAAATGTTATCAAAAGCCCTAAAATTAAAAATTATCCTACAACAAATTTATTAGAAATAACAAAGAAAAACTTTAATACCAGATATTTAGCTAATCAATTAAAATTTATTTTTGAAAAAAATTTTTCAAAATATTATAGAATGATAAATTAATTATGTATTTAATTGGTGATATTGGTAATACCGAAATTAAGATTTGTTTAATTAATAAAAAAAAAAAAATAGTTAAAAGAATTTATTTTACATCAAAAAATATATCTTCTGTAAAAATTAAAAATAAATTAAATATATTAGATCAATACTATCCTAATATTGAGAAAATATTATTTTGTAGTGTAGTTCCAAAAATTTTTAGATTATTTAAAAATTTTTTAAAAACTAAAATAAAAAAAAGATGTTTTGAAATTAAAAAATTAAACTTATCAAATTTATTAAAAATTAAAGTTAACTATAAACAAGTTGGCTCAGACCGTATTACTAATTCAATTTGTTTAGCCAAAAATAAACAAAATTTTATTATTATAGATTTAGGAACTGCAACTACTTTTGATGTTTTAATAGGAAAAAGTTATATAGGAGGTATTATTGCTCCAGGAATTAAAATTTCTTTAAACACCTTATCAGATAGAGCTACTTTAATTCCCAAAATAAATTTAAAAAAAATAAAAAAAGTTATAGGTATTGATACCAAAAGTGCAGTTAGATCTGGTTTTTTTTGGGGATATGCTGGGTTAATTGACAATATTGTTAATTTAATTAGGAAAGAAACAAAAAAATCTTTTAAAGTAGTCATTACAGGAGGGTTTTCAAATTTAATTAAAAACCCGATTAGAACAAAAATAATTGAAGATAAAGATATTACAATAAAAGGCCTTATTAAAATTTTGGAATTAATTAAATGAGTAAAGAATTACTTTTTTGTCCACTAGGTGGATCAGGTGAGATTGGTATGAATATGAATTTATTTGGTTATGGCCAACCTGGTGATCACAAATGGATAATGGTTGATATAGGAGTAACTTTTGCTGATGATACTATACCAGGAGTTGATTTGATATATCCAGATCCAGGATTTATAGTAAAAAGAAAAGATAACTTACTAGCAATAATTTTAACTCATGCTCATGAAGATCATATAGGTGCTATTGCTCATTTGTGGCCAAAACTAAAATGTAAAATATTTGCAACTCCTTTTACTGCAGTTCTTATCAGAGAAAAATTTAAAGAAAAACAAATAGATATTACAAATTTTTTAAAAATAGTAAAATTGAATGGAACAATATCTCTAGATTTTTTTGAAATTGAATACATTACATTAACTCATTCAATACTTGAACCAAATGGACTAAGAATAAAAACTCCAGCAGGAATTATATTACATACAGGTGATTGGAAAGTTGATCCTAATCCTTTAATAGGAGATAAAATAAATGAAAAAAGATTAAAAGAAATTGGAGATGAAGGTGTTTTAGCAATGATTTGTGATTCTACAAATGTATTTAGTGTTGGAAAATCTGGATCAGAGTTAGACGTGAGAAAAAATATGTTAAATATCATGTCACGCCTAAAAAAAAGAATAATTATAACTTCATTCGCATCAAATGTAGCTAGAATGGAAACTGCTTTTTACTGTGCCGAAAAAACTGGTAGACAAATTTCATTAGTAGGAAGATCTATGCATCGTATATATAAAGCTGCTCGTCAATGTGGATATATGAATGATACAATTGAACCTATCGATCCTCGAGAAGCTAAAAATTTTTCTAGAGAAAAAATTGTTTATTTGTGTACTGGAAGTCAAGGCGAACCTATGGGAGCAATGATGAGAATTGCCAGATATATACATCCAGATATTTTAATTGAAAAAGGAGATACTGTCATATTTTCATCTAAAATTATTCCAGGTAATGAAAAAAAACTTTATAATCTTCATAATCAACTTGTTAAGGATGGAATCGAGGTAATTTCAGAAGAAACAGAATTTGTACATGTTTCAGGGCATCCTAATAGAGAAGATCTTAAAGAAATGTACCAATGGGTAAAACCAAAATGTGTTATTCCAGTACATGGAGAACATAGACATATGATTGAACACATAAGTTTTGCCAAAGAAATGCAAGTACCTCATCCTGTACAAGTTGAAAATGGTGATATTGTTAAATTATTTCCAGGAGAAAAACCAGAGGTTTATGACAAAGCCCCTAGTGGTAGACTATATCTTGATGGAAATATAAGTGTTGATCCTGATTCACAATCTATAAAGGATAGAAAAAACTTGAGCACTAATGGTTATTTAGAGATAACCATATTGATTACTCCTAAAGGAAATATTCACAACGAACCAATAATTACATTTCGTGGTATACCGGTTGAAAATAAAGAGGAATTTATTTTTGGCTTAGTAGAAGAAATTGAAATGACATCAAGAACATTCAAAATTGGCAGCAAACAACAAGAGAAAAATTTAATAGATGTACTTAAAATTGCCTGTAGAAAGTTTACTAGAGAAAGAACAGGAAAAAAACCTTTTACTAATATTAATTTAATAAGAATTTAATTGTATATTTAAATATTAGAAATATTATTAATTAAAATGTATTTATCTAAAACATTTATTCCAATATTAAAAAATAATCCTTCAGAAGCTAAAATTAAATCACATCAACTTATGTTAAGAGTTGGAATGATAAAACAATCATCTGCCGGAATTTATTCTTGGTTGCCACTAGGTTTTAAAGTAATGAAAAAAATTGAACAAATAGTTAGGGAAGAACAAAATCGAATTGGTGTACAAGAAATTTTAATGCCAACAATTCAATCAAGCGAGATTTGGAAAGAAAGTGGTAGGTATGAAGATTATGGTGAAGAAATGCTTCGAATTAAAGATAGACAAAATAGAGAAATGCTCTACGGACCAACTAATGAAGAATTAATTACAGATATTTTTAGATCTTCGATAAAATCATATAAATCATTACCTCAATTACTTTATCATATTCAATGGAAATTTAGAGATGAGATAAGACCTCGATTTGGAATTATGAGGTGTAGAGAATTTTACATGAAAGATGCTTATTCTTTTGATGTTTCTGATGAAGACGCTAACTTTTCATACAATAAATTTTATTTATCATATTTAAAAACTTTTAAAAGATTAGATTTAACCGCAATTCCTATGGCTGCTGATACTGGACCTATAGGAGGAAATTTATCTCATGAATTTATTATTTTAGCTGAGACCGGTGAAAGTAAAATTTTTACAGACAAAAGAATTTTCGATGTTGATAGTAACGGCACAAATATAGAAAAAGAATCTTTAAATGAACTTAGAAGACAATATGAAAATTATTATGCAGTAACAGATGAAAAATTTAAGAAAGATGAATTTGAAAATAAAGTAAGTGAAAAAAATAGATTAATAACAAAAGGTATTGAGGTTGGACATATATTTTATTTTGGCGATAAATATTCAAAGCCAATGGGAGCATCTGTAGATTTACCAGGTGGAAAAAAAGATTTTGTTAAAATGGGTTCTTATGGAATAGGTGTTTCAAGACTAGTAGGAGCAATTATTGAAGCTAAATATGATGATAAAAATGATATAATGAAATGGCCTATATCTGTTGCTCCTTACGATGTATCTATTATACCTATGGTCAATAAAAATGATAATTCATCTTTAGACAAAGCCAATAAGATTAATAAAGAATTAATTAAGAATGATATTGAGACTATAATTGATGATACAGATGAAAATTTTTCTTCAAAAATTCGAAAAATGAATTTAATTGGTTCACCTTTTCAAATATTATTAGGAAAGCAAAGTGAAGGAGATTTAATTGAATTTAAAGTTACTGGTCAGAAAGCTCAAAAAATGAAATTAGAAGTAATTATTAATACAATAAAAAAAGAGAAATTAAAAAATTGATTTCAACTCTCGAAAAAGAAATTACATTTAGATTTTTAAAAGCCAGAAAAAAAGATGGTTTTTTAAACATCATATCAATTTTTTCATTCATAGGTATTAGTTTAGGTGTAGCAGTTTTGATTATTGTAATGTCTGTAATGAATGGATTTAGAACTGAATTAATTAATAAAATTGTTGGATTTAACTCACATATTACAGTTAAACCTTATGAAAAAAAAATAGAATTAGATAGATCAATAAAAAATAAATTAGGTCTAATTTCAAATAATTTAATACTTAGTAATTCAAGTGAGGCAATAATTATTAATAATGATAATTCCAAAGGCGTAATTCTAAGAGGTTATCTTGATAATGATTTTTCAAAATTAGATATAATCAAAAAAAAAAACTTTATTGGAAATTCAAAAATTGAAAAAAAAAATATTTCGATTGGAAGAGAACTTAGTGCTAATTTAGGTTTAAATATTGGTGATAATATTACAATTATGTCATCAGCGGGGATTGAAACTATTATAGGAAGTTTGCCAAAACATCAAACATTCACAGTATCTTCAATTTTTACAAGTGGTTTAGTAGATTTTGATAATAATATTATTTTTTTAAATTTAGAAACTTTAGAGGAATTCTCCGACTTATATGAAAATGACAGAAATTTAGAAATTTTTTTAAAAAATCCTCAAAATATTGAAATACAAAAACAATTAGTGCAAAAAGTTTTTACTAATGAATTTGTTTATAGTTGGGCTGATATGAATAATTCATTATTTTCTGCATTAAAAGTTGAACGTAACGTTATGTTTATAATACTATCATTGATAAT
>MDSW01126735.1_pt1 | contig 10985 bp, 20 predicted proteins | sample 811171 | NCBI WGS metagenome assembly MDSW01 (sample SAMN05326641, study PRJNA326480) | marine metagenome | isolation source: seawater | place: Atlantic Ocean: North West | collected 2012 | reverse complement strand
CTCCACGTTATGGCAAAACAGAATTAGCAGTCAAAATGTATATTTCTTGGTGTTTAGCTAAAAACCCACGTTCTAAATTTATACATCTTTCATATTCAGACGCATTAGCACTTGACAATAGTTCTATGACACGTGAATATATTATGTCAGATGCGTTTCAAAAAATCTGGAACTTACAATTAAAGAAAGACAGTCAAAGTCAAAAAAAGTGGTACACTACGCAAGGCGGCGGTGTATATGCTACTGCAAGTGGAGGCGCTATAACAGGTTTTGGTGCTGGTAACGGTGGCGCTATAATTATAGATGACCCATTAAAACCAGATGATGCATTAAGTGATGTAAGAAGAAGTTTTATAAATAATAGATACAATACAACTATTAGATCAAGAGTAAATGACAGAGATGTTCCAATTATAGTTATCATGCAACGACTTCATGAGGACGATTTGTCTGGTTATCTTTTAGACGGCAATAGTGGCGAACAATGGCATCATTTAAAATTAACTGCTATAAATAAAAACAACGTTCCATTATGGCCAAGCAAACATTCATTCAAAGAATTAGAATCAATAAGACAAGCAGACAGATATACATTTTCTGGACAATACATGCAAGAACCAGCACCAGCTGAGGGTGGCGAATGGCGTAAAGATTGGTTTAACATTATAAACAAAAGTGAATTGCCAAACGACATAGAATGGGAAATGTTTATTGACGGCGCATATACTAAAGACACTAAAAACGACCCAACAGGAATACAAATCAGTGGCAAATCAAATGACAATCTTTACATATTAAAAAGCATTGATAAATATTTAGAGATGCCAGAGTTAAAGAATTTTATAATTTCATTTGTCAAAAGTTGTGGTGTTCACATTAATCAAATATTGGTTGAACCAAAAGCGTCTGGTAAATCATTAGTGCAATTATTAAGACGTGAAACACATTATAACGTTAGTGAACTAAAAACAGATTTTGTTAGATTCAGTAAAATAGAACGTGCTAGAGCATCATCTCCTTTTATTGAGGGTGGCAGAGTTTACTTAACAAAAGACAATTGGAATGATGCTTATTTGCAACAAGTTGGAACGTTTCCTAACGCTAAACATGATGAACACATTGACGTTACAGCATATGCCATAGAACGTAATTTAATTAAAAATTTCTTTGTGGTATAATTACTTTTAATTTTTGTATTTTTACAAAAAATTTATTATAGACACATGGCATCTTTATTTGATCGTTTCAAAAATCTATTGAACAAAAACGCACAAAAGACATCAGAACAATATAACCGAGCAATATATAATTTTCTTGGCGAAAGCATTATATGGAATTCTGAAAATGATGATACTTACATACAACAAGGTTATCAAAAAAACGCAACAATATATTCTTTAATTAATATAATTACTAAAGCTGCAACAACAATACCGTTTCAAATTTACGAGATAGAAAATAAAAATGATTACAAAAGATATAAAGCATTAACAAGCGGAACATTTGACGCTAACATTTTACATAAATCAGAAATATTAAGAAAACGTGCTTTAAGCGAAATTGAAGATACTGAATTACATATGTTGTTAGATCGACCAAACCCTGCACAATCTTATAATAGTTTTATAACAGAATTAATTGCATTTGGCAAACTTACAGGCAACAGATACATATATGGTATTGGACCAGAATCAGGTGACAATATTGGAAAATACAAAGAATTATATGTAATGCCTTCACAGTTGATGGAAATAATTAGTGGTGGTATTATGCAACCTGTTGTAAAATATAAAATACAATATAACGGAAATCATGACATTCCAGCAGAACAGATTTGCCATATTAAAGATTTTAACCCTTACTACGACGGAACTGGAACACATCTTTACGGACAATCTCCTTTACGAGCAGGTTTGCGAACACTAACAACAAACAACGAAGCAACGCAAACAGGTGTAAAATATCTGCAAAATCAAACAGCACGTGGTGTGTTAATGTCTGAAGAAGGCGACATTAATGAAGTACAAGCGCAACAATTAAAAGACAAATTTCGTCAATCACATCAAGGGTCAAACAACGCAGGAGATATTATAATAACTCCTAAAAAGTTATCATGGGTCAATTTTGGACTGAATGCATCAGATGTTTCTTTGATCGAGCAATATAATGCATCAATAAAAGATTTATGTAACATTTATAATGTGCCTGTTCAATTGTTAAACAACACTGATTCAACAACATATAATAACATGAAAGAAGCAAAAAAGGCATTATATCAAAATGTTGTTATTCCTGAATTGTGTAAAATACGTGATGAATTAAATAGATGGTTAACACCTAAATATGGTGAAAAATTATGCATTGATTTTGATTTTAGTGTTATTCCAGAATTGCAAGAGGAAACAGACAAAGTTGTTAGTCAAATGTCACAGGCGTGGTGGTTAACACCTAACGAAAAACGTATGGCAATGAATTACGGCGAAGATGAAGAAAACGACATTATGAATGAATATTTTATTCCTGCTAATTTAATGCCTACAAATGATTTTGATGAAGTAGTTGACGAACCATTAGATATTGACGTTAATGAAATATTAAATGAACCAGAACCAGTAGAGGAAAATAAAAAACACATTATAGACATGGAAACGGAAAAAGATTTGTTTAAAACAAAAGAATTAGCTGAAGAACGTGCTGTACAATTAGGTGGTAACGGTAGTCATGAAATTGCTGGTTATTTCATGCCATTTAACACACACAAAGAATATGTTGACGCAAAAAACAAAAGATGATTGGCAAAAAGCATTTGAAAAACAAATGGACATTGCTGAAAAACCTAACATTGCAAAAGTAAAACGTTATTACAAAAAAGAGTATAACAAAGGAATACAATCTTTTCTTTCTTTAAACGCTACTAATTACGAAAACACTTTTTTAACTGCTGATTTTATAAAATTATATGCAGAAATATATAAATCAGTTGGGTTACGTTTTGCTAAATGGTATGCACGTAATTTTGATAAATACATAAAAAAAGGAATTAATCCTAGACAATTTGAAAGTATTTGGGAACAACAATTCTTGTTTCTTGGTCAAGCCATTGCTGCTAGACGTGTAACACTAGTTTCAGGAACAGCAAAAAAAACATTACGCAATATTTTTAGGAGTTTACTATCAGATCAAGAATTTATGCAATTAGGCGAACAACAACAAGCACGTGTATTGAGAAGAAAATTTAACAGATATTCACAAACACAAGCAGAACGTTTAGTCAGAACAGAATCAACTTTAATAGCAAATTATGCTACAATGCAAAGTGCATTGTCTATATTTCCAGGCGCACAAATGAAAAAAGAGTGGATAGCAAGTTTTGATGACAGAACACGTGACGCACATGCACAAGCTGACGGACAGATTGTTAATTATGATGATACATTTATTGTTGGAGTAGATTTTATGAAGTATCCAGGCGACCCAGCTGCCAGTGCTGAAAATATAATAAATTGTCGTTGTAGTGTTGCGCCTTTTCCAGATGATTTTGCAGAATCAATTACAGACATAGATAACATAGGTTTTGGTCTTTCAAGACAAACAACTTTTTAAAAATTAAAATTGTATCTTTGATACAAATTTTTTGTTATGGGAAATATAATTTTTAAACAATCGCCTATTGGTGAATTATTAGACGCTGACGAATATGCTGGCGTAGTTAAAGGTTACGGTTCATATTTTGGAAATAAAGATTCTGATAATGACGTAATAATGAAAGGTGCATACAAGAAAACCATTAAAGAAAATGGTGAAAGAGTAAAATATTTGTATCAGCACAATATGATGCAACCAATCGGTAAAATGAAAGAGTTATACGAAGATGATAAAGGTTTAGTTTTTGTAGCTGAAATTGCTAAAACGCAATTAGGTAAAGACGTTGTTGAATTAATGAAATCTGGTATATTAACTGAAAATTCAGTTGGTATTATGCCAATACAAAAAGAAAACAAACGTGAATATAGAGAAATAACAGAAGTTAAACTTTATGAGATCAGCGCAGTTACTTTAGCTGCAAATGAAGAGGCAAAAATTTTAGATGTAAAAGGTAACGTTGACTATGAAAAACTAACAAAACGTTACGACAATATTTGTAAAATTATTCGCAAAGGTGATATATCTGATGATTTAGGTTACGCACTAGAGGCGGAAGTTTTAAAATTAAAATCTCTATTTATAGAGTTCACAAAGCCGACAGATTTAGTCACTTTGCCGAATGTTGAAAGTAAAAAAGAAGATTTAGATATGTATAGTTATTTAATTAATTCTTTAAAAAAATCGTAAGATGGAAGAAAATGTAAAACAACAGCTTGATCAATTAGGCAATATTATTGACGAAAAAATTGAAAAAGCTAACGCACAAGTGCAACAACGCACTGACGGTAAGATTGACGAAACTTTAAAAGGTGAAATCAATAATCTTACAGAAAAATTTAACGAAAGAATGGACGCAATGGAAGTTGCTAACAAAAAATCATTCGATTCGTTAAGTTCACAAAAAGAATCAAAATCTTTTAAAAGTGCTTTAATAAAAAGCATTAATGAAGGCGCAATTGATTCAATTAAAAACGGCACTTCAAGAGGTGCTAGTTTTGAAATTAAAGCTGACATGACTGTCGGTGCTGATTTCACAGGAGAAGTTATTCCAGCACAAAGAGTGCCTGGGTATTACTTTGACCCAAACAGACCACAAAACATTAGACAATTAATTCCAAGTGGAACTACTTCGTCTGACGTTATAAGATTTGTTTCAGAATCTGGTTACTCTAATGGGGCGGCAGCTACGGCAGAAGGCGCTACATTTGGCCAAACAGATTTCGATATGACAGCGACAAGCGTTAATGTTGAAAAAATTGGTACTTATTTAAGAATAAGTGAAGAAATGTTAGCGGATACGCCTCAACTTACTAGTTATATATCAAATAGAGTTCCAGCTAAATTAATGGAAGTCGAAGATGATCAATTACTAGGTGGAAATGGTGTTTCTCCAAATCTTAAAGGTTTATATAATTCTGGTACTGCTTTTGATGAATCAGCATCATCTGCTTTTTATCAAGCTGTTACTGCGCCAAATGAATTTGACGTATTAGTAGCTGCTATTAATCAATTAGCATTAAGCAATTATAGACCAAATTATATTCTTTTAAACCCAACTGATTTTCATAAAATCTTGTTGACAAAAGACACAACAAACAATTATATTAAAGATCAAGTTTATCAAGGACTTGCTCCTAATTTTATGGGTGTTCCTGTTGTTCAAAATGTAGAAGTTAACGCTGGGACGTTCCTAGTTGGTGACTTTGCTAATTCATGTCAAATGTGGGTTAGAGATAACTTATCTGTTGAGTTCTTCAGAGAAGATGGAACTAACGTTAGAGATGGTTTTGTTACTGTAAGAGCAGTTGAAAGAGTTGCATTAGCAACTTACTTGCCAAAAGGTATCATTGACGGTACGTTTAGCAGTGCAATTACATCTATGACAGCATCATAATCGTAGTTAATTTATTGAAAAAGGCGTCATAATAGGCGCCTTTTTTTTTGCTCTTTGCTATCTGTAAAACATAAAAAATTAAAAAAAATTTAAAAAAAAACTAAAAATATTTTTTTATTTTAAAAAAGTGTTGTATATTTGAAGTAACAATAACAACAAAAACAAAAATTATGTCAGTATTATTATTAACAGAAAACGAATTAACAAAATTAAGTAACACATTAGCTAACAACAAAGAAGTTGTTGAATTTGTTTCAAAAACTGAAATTGCTAATGATAGAAAAAAATATTCATTTGAAGATGCAAAAACAACAATTCAAAGAGCTGTTTGGTATGGTTATGTAGCTAACAGAACAGCTTACAATCTTCAGTATCAAGAAAATGAATTAATAAACTTTAACATTGATAAATACGATTTGGGTCAAGAATTTAAAACATTGCAAGAAGCAATTGACGTTTTAGGTAGTTTAGTTTATAACATAGCTACAAATGACGGTAACGTTTTTTTATCTGATCAGTGGTCAAATCTTTTAACAAATATTAAAAAAGAATTTAAGATTGAAGTTGAGTTAGAAATGCCTAATTACACTTATTAAAAACAAATATTAACGAGGGGTATTTCTGCCCCTCACAAAAACTAAACAAAATGAAAAAATTACATTGGTACGAAACCTGGAAAATTGACGAAGATATAGAAGATGATATATTAAATTCAATTAACAAATTGACTAAACAATATAAAGAATATAAAGAAAAAAATAATAACAATAAAAACTAAACAAAATGAAAACAAGAGAAAAATTAATACAAGAATTAAAAAGCAAAAGCTGTTTTACAAAAAAACAATTACAAGAAGAATCTACTGAAAATTTAAAAATCTTAAAAAGATTTATATTAAATGAAAAACCGATTCCAAGATTTATTGACGACTTTTAAAAACAAATATTAACTAAAACAAATAAAATGTATAGAATCAAATTAACACAGGAAGAACTCGAACACATAATTGATGTATTATGGGACGTAGATAAATTTCATTGGAGTAAAGAATCAAGACAACTAAATAAAAAGATAGATGAATACTTAAACGAAGAACATCACAGACAAAGAAAATTAATAACTAAAACTATATAATGGAACTATATACAACATGGACAGACAGCACTTATACTAAAATTAAACATTATTCTGTAATGTTAGGTGTTGACCCAAAAACAGGATTTACAAAATACAAAAATTTTAAGACAAAAAAAGAAGCGCAAGATTTTATAAACAAAAATAAATAATTATGACAACAATAGAATTTATGCTAGACAAAATAGCAAAAAAAAGATATAACGAAAAATATAAATATTGTACAAAAAAACAACAAATGCAATGTTTAATATATCTTGATCAAGATTTAAAAATAATAAGACAAAAAGAAAAGGTAGATACACACGTGAAAAAGTGTTTAACAATAATTTTAGCAATACTTCTTATTGGTTTAATAGGTAATGCTTTTATAAACTTTTTTAGTTCGTAATGTACGTTTATTTTGACACATACAGCGAATATGATTATAAATGCAATTATTGTGAAAAACAAATGTTAGAAGATCAACATTATTGTTGCAGTGATTGTTTCAAAGCAGACATGTTATGAATAAAGATTTAATAAAATATATTTTATGTACAACTTTGCTTGTGTTTAGCATTAGACAGTTACATTTATATAACGACACAATAGGGTTTTTATTTTTAATTATCCTATTTTTTTCAGTCACGTTAGCACGTGAAACATAATTTTTTTTGATTAGTTTAGTTTTTGTTAGAACCAGGTAAAATTGTTTTACCTGGTTTTTTTGTATATTATATGACGTGAATAGCAATTTACTTGGGTGTACAGCTGAATATAAATTTGCAACCATGGCAATGGAAAACGGTTTATTTGTATCAATGCCATTGTTAGATTCCTCTCCATATGATTGTATAATTGAATTGCCAAATTATAATCTTCGCAAAATACAAATTAAATCAACTGCAAAACCTGAAGTGCCACGTGGCATACATGTTACTTTACACACAAATAATAGATATTATAAATTGAATGAGGTAGATTATTTTGCTATTTGGGTTGCAGTTTTCAACGGTTTCTTTATAATTAAAAATACAGGAACAAACAGCGCATTTAAATTTACACGTTATGGCAAATATTCAAATAATTTTAATAACTTTGCAATAATCGAGTAAATCGATTTTCCTTTATATATAATTTTTATTCGTTTTCATTTAAAAAGTGTCGCAAAATATTGTGACACTTTTTTTTTATCTTTACATAAAATAAATATTATGAAATTAAAAGCATTAATACCGTTAAAACATAAAGGTAAAAGTTATGAAGCTGGTGATGATATAAATATTCCAGACGACAAAGTTGAAGTTTTTGTTGCTAAAGGTTGGGCGTCAAAAGAAGCAAAGCCAAAAAAAGAAACAAAAGAAATGAAAGTATCTAAAGAAACTAAAGAAGATGCGTCAGAATAAAATAAATTCAACAACTGGTTCTGAAATAGTTACAACTAGTGATTTGAAATCTTACGCAAGAATTGACACATCTGCTGATGATACAATTATTGGACGTATGATTGTACAGGCAAGAATTTGGTGCGAAAATTATATAAGTCGTGACATTGTTGCTAAAAACAGAACGTATTATCTTGACAAAACAGAAACAGGTGTATTTGATATACCGTTTGCGCCAGTTTCTAGTATAAGTAGCGTACATATTGAAGGCACTGCTACAACTGATTACACAATGCTAGGTTTAGACAACGAAACAATGGAATTGGATGGAGGCGCTGCTGACAAAGTAAAAGTGGTTTACATAACATCAGGTTTGTCAGATGATTTGTTAAAACAAGCAATTTTGCAATTAGCTGCTACGTATTATGATAACAGATCAGACATACATGAAAGAAAAGCAGACATTGGTTCAGTTGAAACGCCTATAAGTGTAAAAAATATTTTAAGTTCTTATAGATCAATGTTTATATAATGGACGCTGGAAAATTAAACGACAGAATTACAATTAAAAGATTAACTAGAGTTAGCGACAATTTCGGTGGTTACAATTCAACACTTGCAGACGTAAAAACAGCGTGGTGTGATTTAAAAGAAAAATCAGGCGAAATTGAGATGGAAAACGGAAAACGTCAACACAGCATTGTTGTTGAAATTATAATGAGAAAAAAAACAGCTGATGAAATTTCTGTTGGCGACATTTTTGTTGTAGAAGGACAAACACAAAAATATAGAATTAACGACATGTATGAATCAGATCTAAAATATTATGTTAAAATCAAAGCAACAAAAACTGATTAATGAAAGCTAATATTAAAATAAACAGCAATGATTTAAATGAATTAAACAGAAAATTAAGTTTTCTGCGTGGTTTTGACAAAAAAATATTGTCAACAGAATTAGGAAGAACAGCATTAAGTATTGAACGATTAGCTAAACGTGAAGTGCCAGCACCAACAGGAACTTTAAGAAAATCAATTGCAACTGTAATAAAAGACAAAACAGTTTCAGTAGTAGTTGACAAAAATTATGCGCCATACGTAGAATTTGGAACAGGAACTAAAGTTGATTTAACAGACATGTTAAAATTAGGTATACCAAGCAGTTATGCCGCACAATTTAAAGGCGCAGGAATACGCAAAGTTAATTTACCGGCACGACCATTTTTATTTAGCAGTGCTAGAATCGAGTTTAATAATTTATTGGAAAGATTACAGAAAAAAATAAAAAAATTTAGATAATGTTGGAAGCAATACATTTTGTACGTAAAGCAATTATAACTGCATTAACTAACAACGTTAGTATTGATTCAGCAAACGTTCCTATTTATGGGCGTGTGCCTAACAATGCAAGTTTTCCTTACATAAGAGTTTATTCAGTTTCTAACAACGAAATAGATCAAAACCAAACACAATATAACATGGAAACTATAACAAGAATTGAATGCATTGCAAGATATGTTTCAGATGACGGTGGCGAATATGACGTCAATTCTATGGTTTCACAATGTCTAAATTTATTAAGAACTAGATCATCAGGATATATTAATCTAACGTCAGACGGTTTTACTGTTTACACAAGTGAAAATGCTGGCATTACTTACATAGAAGATGATTTATCTGATCACACATATTACAGAGGTATAATTGAATTGTCAAATCGTATAACACAAAATTAAAATGGCACAAAAAATAGGCGAAGAAACAGAAATTAAAGTCGATTTAAAAACAATAGGCATGATAGTAGGTTTTACCATATCTTTGGTTTCTATGTATTTTGCTTTAAAAACAGATATTGCAGAAGCAAAAGAATTGCCAGCGCCTGAAGTGTCTAAAATTGAATTTTCTTACAAAGACGAAATTACAAGGAATTCAATAATTAACACAAATGAAAAGGTAGAAGGATTGGAAAAATCAGTCGGTGAAATCAAACAACAACTTGACAAGATTGATGAGAGATTATATCAAATAAGTAAAAAATAAATGAGATGTTTTGTAACAACCCTAATTGCGTTTTTTGTAACGGTTGCGATTAATTCGCAAAACAAAGATGACATAGCTGTAATTTATTACAGTGCTAAATTTATAGATAATATATCTTTAACAGAATTTAAAGATTATAATTTACAAAAATTCTATATGGACGATAAACCTAAAGTTTTTGTAAAAGAAAAAATTAAATATCTGCCAACTATTGTATTATACAACGACGGAGAAGAAATTTTAAAACTAGAAAGCGACATAAGTTTAAAATTAAAACCTGAAAATTGGAGAGATATTTTATCAGAACATATAGAAGTTTTATTGTCGCAACGTTTTTAATAAATGTTTGTTTTGCACAAATACAACAAGACAAATATTATCATTTTGGCGCTGGTGTAATAAGCGAGTATGTCGGAAACAATTTTGTAGAAATACCAATTGTAAATTCGTTTGTAATTGGTTTTGCTAAAGAAACATATGATTACATAGATTACGGCAAATTTGACAAAAAAGATTTGTTAGCCACTACGTTAGGTGGAGTTGCTTTAACTATAACAATTAATTTAATAAATAAAAAAAAAGATGAAAAAATTAATAAGCGTGTTGTTCGCTCTTATCGTAAGCATAAGCGTAAACGCACAAGAAAAAAAAGATAACATATTTAAACAAATATTTAAATATTCAACGCCATATGTAAGTTATTCGCAAGGTAGCAGTTTGCAAGGGCCACAAACATTTTACGTAACACAAAATTCTGAATTAATTGAAACTACTGTAAGAAATCCAGAAAATTTTGCATTTAATTTTGGTATAAGAAAAATATCAAGATTTGGTTATCAAGATCGATTGAATTGGTATACTGGAAACGAAGATCGCAGTGCGTCAGAAAACGCAAACATTGGAAGT
>MDSW01123325.1_pt1 | contig 10985 bp, 8 predicted proteins | sample 811171 | NCBI WGS metagenome assembly MDSW01 (sample SAMN05326641, study PRJNA326480) | marine metagenome | isolation source: seawater | place: Atlantic Ocean: North West | collected 2012 | reverse complement strand
TCGCTCACAACCCAATTGATGGACTGAGGCTGCTATAACAACTGCAATTTCTGTATCATTTTGAACAACTAAATCAGCATTAAATCCATCAGGGAATTCATCAGCAATAAAATTAGTGGTAAGGTCTCCGTCAACGAAACGAGGGTGAACCATTAGTGCGTTAAGAAAGCTTATGTTGTGATTAACCCCGCGTATATAGTAGTTGTCTAAAGCATCTACCATGCGAGTAATTGACTGAGAGCGGTCATCGCCATAGGCAATTAACTTAGCAATCATGGGATCGTAGAATATTGATATTTCACCACCCTCATAGACACCGCTATCCACTCGAACCCCCTCTCCCTTAGGCTCCCTGTACTTAACTAGCCTACCTGTAGAGGGAAGAAAGTTACGTAATGGATCTTCGGCATATACTCGCGCCTCGATCGCCCAGCCAGACAAGGTAACATCGGTCTGAGTCAACATTAGCCTCTCGCCCGCTGCTATCCTAATCATAAGTTCTACAAGATCCTGACCTGTAACCAACTCAGTTACGGGATGCTCTACCTGCAGGCGAGTATTCATCTCTAAAAAATAGAAATTCATGTCTGCATCAGCAATAAATTCAACCGTGCCAGCTGATTGATAGTTAACGGCCCTAGCAAGAGCACAACTCTGCTCGCCCATCTTCTTGCGCGTTTCATTATCTAAAAAAGGAGATGGCGCTTCCTCTATAACTTTTTGATGTCGGCGTTGGATAGAACATTCTCTTTCACCAAGATAAATCACGTTACCCTGACTATCCGCCATTACCTGAATCTCAATGTGTCTGGGTTGTTGTATATATTTTTCTATAAAAATACGATCATCACCAAAACTCGATTTCGCCTCATTTGTTGCTCGTTCAAAACCTTCCCGACAATCTCCGTCATTGTTGGCCACTCGCATTCCCTTACCTCCACCACCAGATGAGGCCTTGAGCATTACCGGATAACCGATCTCAGCACTAATTTCTATGGCATGGTCAGCATCTCTAACCACGTCGGTATAACCCGGAATTGTATTAACACCTGCTTGCTCCGCGATCCGTTTAGAAGTAATTTTATCACCCATTGATTCTATGGCTTCTTTACTCGGACCGATAAAAATAATGCCTGCAGCATCCAGGGAATCACGGAAATGACCATTTTCAGACAAGAAACCATAACCAGGATGAACAGCATCAGCACCAGTATCAAGGCAAGCCTGTATGATTTTATTGATCGCCAGATAGCTATCTGAGGACACGGACGGTCCTATATGGACCGCTTCATCAGCCATTTGAACATGCAGAGAATCACGATCAGCATCTGAGTATACTGCAACGGTAGCAATACCCATCTTCTTTGCAGTGATGAACACCCTGCAGGCTATCTCGCCACGATTGGCCACTAAAATCTTTTTCAGCATTGGTATCTCTATTTAATCCTTGAATAGCTTAAAGAGGAATATTGCCATGCTTACGCCAAGGATTTTCAACAGACTTATTGCGTAACATAGCTAGCGATCTAGCAACTCGCTTTCGGGTAGTGTGAGGCATGATTACATCATCAACATAACCTCGTTTACTTGCGCTAAATGGATTTGCAAACTTCTCTTTATATTCTTCAGTTCGAGCTGCTATTTTCTCTTTATCACCCAAATCCTTGCGGAAGATAATCTCGACCGCGCCCTTTGGACCCATCACAGCAATCTCAGCCGAGGGCCAAGCTAAGTTCACATCCCCACGAAGATGTTTTGATGACATAACATCATAAGCTCCCCCATAGGCCTTTCGAGTAATCACCGTAACCTTTGGAACCGTGCATTCAGCATAGGCATATAGAAGCTTGGCTCCATGTTTAATAATACCGCCGAACTCCTGGCTGGTGCCGGGCATAAATCCAGGCACATCAACAAAGGTTAGGACAGGGATATTAAAAGAATCACAAAAACGGATGAATCTTGCTGCTTTTTTTGACGCATCTATATCTAAGCACCCAGCCAGCACCATTGGCTGATTAGCAATTACTCCAACACTAGAGCCATCTATCCTGATAAAACCTGTAATAATATTCTTGGCATAATTCACCTGCGTCTCAAAGAAAACTCCCTCATCAGCAACCTTTAAGATAGTTTCTTTCATGTCATAGGGTTTATTAGGATCACTTGGAATAAGAGTATCTAACGACATCTCTACTCGATCAGCAGAATCCTCCGTTGGCCATACAGGTGGTTTTTCTTGATTATTAGCAGGAAGATAATTGAAAAAGAGACGTACTTTTTCAAGCGCCTCAATATCATTCTCAAACGCTAAGTCTGCCACTCCAGATTTAGTCGAATGAGTCAAAGCTCCACCCAGCTCCTCTGCTGTCACGGCTTCATGAGTCACCGTTTTAACCACATCAGGGCCCGTCACAAACATGTAGGAACTATCTTGGACCATAAAGATAAAGTCAGTAATCGCCGGTGAATAAACAGCACCACCTGCACAGGGACCCATGACCATTGAAATTTGAGGGATCACTCCAGATGCCATTACGTTGCGCTGAAAAACTTCAGCATAACCACCTAGAGATGCAACACCCTCTTGAATACGCGCTCCACCAGAATCATTAAGCCCAATAATAGGAGCTCCGACCTTCATTGCTTGATCCATTACCTTGCAGATCTTTTCCGCATGAGCCTCAGAGAGTGCACCTCCAAAAACGGTAAAATCCTGACTAAATACAAAAACTAAACGACCATTAATGGTTCCGTAGCCGATCACAACGCCGTCTCCAGGTACGTGCTGCTGATCCATATCAAAATCAGTACAACGATGCTCTACAAACATGTCCCACTCTTCAAAACTATTTTCGTCAAGAAGCAGATCAAGTCGCTCGCGCGCAGTTAACTTACCTTTTGCGTGCTGAGTATCAATTCGTTTTTGACCACCGCCCAATCGGGCGAGTCGTCTTTTCTCTTCTAACTGTTCAAGAATTTCGTGCATCAATTTCTCCCTCGGAGCGATTTACAATTTAATAAGATCTAGGACCGCTGATGCGGCCTCTGGGATATTAGTCCCAGGACCAAAGATCGCAGACACTCCCTGCTTCGTCAGCTCCGCGTAATCTTTAGGAGGAATCACTCCCCCACAGATCACCAAAATTTCGCTCGCATCCTGTCTTTTTAATGATTCGATCATTTGCGGCACTAACGTTTTGTGTCCAGCAGCTTGGGATGACACACCTACTACGTGAACATCATTTTCGATGGCCTGACGAGCTGCCTCATCAGGTGTTTGAAACATAGGCCCTATATCTACATCAAATCCTAAATCTGCAAATGCTGTTGCGATAACTCTCGCGCCACGATCATGACCATCTTGTCCCATCTTGACCACTAACATTCTCGGGCGACGACCATGCTGCTCAGCAAAATTTTCTACTTTCCGTTTGATCTTCATAAATTCCTCGTCGTCTTCATAGGCTGAACCATAAACCCCACTCATCGATCGGGTTTGTGCTCTATGACGCCCCCAAACCGACTCTAAAGCATCACTAATCTCACCAACAGTCGCTCTTGCTCGAGCTGCATTAACAGCTAACTCAAGTAGATTGCCTTCACCACTTTTGGCGGCCTGAGTAAGTGCATTCAACGAATTTTGATAAGCATTAGGATCTCGAGATTCACGAATATCGTCAAGTCTTTGGATCTGCGATATTCGAACCGCAGTGTTATCAATATCTAATACATCAACTTCTGGCTCCTCAGATAACTGATATTTGTTAACCCCAATAATAACTTCATCGCCCCGATCTACTGCCGCCTGCCGCAAGGCTGCTGCCTCTTCAATGCGCAATTTTGGCATTCCCGATTCCACAGCTTTAGTCATGCCACCCATGTCTTCCACTTCATTAATCAACACCATCGCAGCGTCAATTAGCTCACTAGTCAGACTTTCGACATAGTAAGAACCAGCCAAAGGGTCAATGACATTGGTAATACCTGTTTCTTCCTTAATAACCAATTGAGTATTTCGCGCAATTCCAGCGGCAAATTCTGTGGGCAAACCCAAAGCCTCATCAAAAGAATTTGTATGGAGTGATTGAGTGCCACCAAGGACCGCCGACATCGCCTCAATGGTAGTCCTCATAATATTGTTGTAGGGGTCTTTACTGGTAAGGCTGACACCAGATGTTTGGCAGTGAGTCCGCAACATGAGAGAGCGCTGATCTTTAGGTGAGAATTTTTCTTCTATCAGCGTGGCCCAAAGAATTCTTGCAGCACGCAATTTGGCAACTTCCATAAAAAAGTTCATGCCGATGGCAAAGAAAAAAGACAGCCGTGGTGCAAACTTATCAACATTCATCCCACTATTTATAGCTGTGCGCACATACTCGATACCATCGGCAATGGTGTAAGCCAACTCCTGAACATTGGTCGCTCCGGCCTCTTGCATATGATATCCGGAGATGGAAATAGAATTAAATTTAGGCATCCTATTAGAGGTATAACTAATAATATCAGAGACAATTCTCATAGATGGCGCAGGAGGGTAGATATAGGTATTACGGACCATAAATTCTTTTAGAATATCGTTTTGCAAAGTTCCGGATAATTGCTCTGGAGCAACTCCGTGCTCTTCTGCCGCCACGATAAAGCTCGCCATTACAGGTAAAACGGCTCCATTCATTGTCATAGAGACAGAAACCTTATCCAAAGGAATACTATCAAAAAGAATCTTCATATCCTCCACAGAATCAATCGCCACACCCGCTTTTCCAACGTCCCCTTCAACTCTCTCATGATCCGAGTCATAACCACGGTGTGTTGCCAAATCAAATGCTACTGATAAACCCTGCTGGCCTGCAGCTAAATTTTTTCGATAAAAAGCGTTAGATTCTTCAGCTGTTGAAAACCCCGCATACTGTCTTACCGTCCAAGGTCGGCCAGCATACATGGTAGCTTTAGGCCCTCGCTTGAATGGTGCAAAGCCTGGCAGATTGTTCATGTGTGACAAATCTGCAGTATCCTCAGCGGTATAGAGTGCCTTTACTGCAATACCTTCAGGAGTATGCCAAGTTAAATCATCAACAGATCGCCCCTTGGTCTCTTTTTCAACTAGCTTTTCCCAATCTTTAATTTCTTGACCATTCTTGTAGGCCATTTTTATATCCACCTTTTAAAACGCTGTGTACTGATCTTTGAAATCAATTTCTAGAAATCGCACTATGCCGGACACCGCTTTATAATAGTAGGTCTATTAACAACACAGAAACTCACATTTATTGCCAGTAATATTGAGTTTTATTCCTATAATATGCTATAAATTAACAATAAACTCACAATTAATCTTAATCGAGTTTGAAAAAAATTTATCATGGCTACAATCTGTCAGCATCACGTGATTGCCTGTCTACACGGAATACGTCAGCGTAATCTACCTCAGCGACCCATCTTGGAGCACGCGGGTATCAACCCAACACGCCTAAATAAACCAGACCAGCGGGAGCATACAGATCAAGTCGCCCGTTTGTTTAAGGGTGTCCAAGAGGCTTTAGATGATGAATTTATGGGATTTACTGAGAACCCTTGTAAGGTCGGTCTTTTTGCGACCATGAGTGAGCTCGTCAGCCGTTGCGCAACGCTTGGCGAGCTTTTCAATAAAGCTGTCGACTTCTACAATCTTATTAGCAGCGACATACCCATGACAATTAATGTCGAAAATGGTTTAGCGATATTTGAATTCACGATGGCAAATCCTAAACATGACCCTGAACATTTTATGGCTGAATTCTGGCTAGTTATTTGGCATCGATTCCCCAGTTGGTATATCGGTGAACCTATTAGACTAAAAGAAACTCACTTCGCCTTTTCGGTTCCAGAACATAAATCAGAACTGCAAATCATGTTTCCCTCTAGGTTGAGCTTTGACCGATTATCCAATCGACTTATTTTTGATGCTCATTATCTTGATAAGGTTCTTATTAGATCAGATCAAGAACTAACCCAATACCTTGAGAATGCCCCTGCCGATGTGATGACTATTCCCGGATCGGAGACGATTCTTGAGGCACAAATAGAACGAATTATTAGACAGCGAGCCTCCAATCAATTGACCTTCCCAACAATACATGAGTTAGCTGATGAGCTTGGCATGAGCTCGCAAACTCTGCATCGAAGACTCAAGGATAGCGCTACCAGCTATCAGAAGATTAAAGATAACCTTCGCAGAAATCTCGCTATTGCAAAGTTAGTTCATGAAAAATTATCTGTAGAGCAGGTATCAGAGGCCGTGGGATTTAGAGAGTCTCGGTCACTCACCCGAGCTTTTAAGCACTGGACTGGACTTACCCCGCGTGAATATTGTAAGCAAAACTCATGACCTTAATCTCGAAACCAAGTACTCTGTACTAATTAATCGAGCGACGAAGTAACTATGATCAGTGAGATAAGACTTACCCAATTTAGTCATGGCGCTGGCTGTGGCTGTAAAATTGCTCCCAGTGTCCTGGAAAAATTTTTAAAAACGGACTTTATAGCCCCAAATGATGCCAATCTCCTCGTAGGAAACAGTACAAAAGATGATGCTGCCGTCTACGACCTTGATGATGGCAGTGGGATTATTAGCACTACCGATTTCTTTATGCCTATTGTAGATGATCCTTTTGAGTTTGGTCGTATCGCTGCGGCCAATGCTATTAGTGATATCTATGCCATGGGAGGCATCCCAATGATGGCAATTGCTATTCTTGGATGGCCCGTGGACATTTTAGGCGCCGACATAGCTCAAAAAGTTTTAGATGGTGGTCGTTATGCATGTAAAGATGCAGGTATTCATCTCGCAGGTGGGCACTCCATTGACACTCAAGAGCCTATTTTTGGTTTAGCTGTCACGGGTAGAGTAAAGTTAGATAATCTCAAACAAAACAGTACGGCAAAATCTGGTGATAGTTTATTTTTAACCAAACCGATCGGGGTAGGAATTCTCACAACAGCCGAGAAACAGGGAAAGCTTGAGTCCCACCATACACGGTTAGCTGTTGAAACCATGATGCAACTAAACTCAGTAGGCGCAGTCCTTGGAAAGCTCCCTGGTGTCAGCGCAATGACTGATGTGACAGGCTTTGGTTTACTGGGCCATCTTCTAGAAATATGTCAAGGTAGTCATCTTAGCGCTGTCTTGGATCTCCCATCGATTCCTGTATTAGATGAATCTATTGGCAACTATATCGAAGCTGGATGTGTTCCTGGGGGAAGCAAGCGTAATTGGAAGAGTATTGAAACTCATGTGAGTAATATTAATTCCCATGATCAAGCTCTACTTTGTGATCCTCAGACTAGCGGCGGTCTGCTAATTGCAGCGAATCCTAATTCAGTGGATGAGGTTGCATCGATACTCAAAAAAGCAAATTGCTGTTACCAACCAATCGGCAAACTGGTTGATAACAGTGCAAGTAGTGCGACAATTGAGGTGTCTTTTTGACCCAATCGCAACTTCCTTTAATTAACGATTACTTTGATCTTTTAACGAATAAGATCCCAATGATTGATGTGAGGGCGCCAGTAGAATTTCAATCTGGAGCTTTGCCACTCTCCGAGAATCTGATTTTGATGTCAGATGATGAACGCCAACAAGTTGGAATTTGCTACAAAGAACAAGGAAGCCAAGCAGCTATTAATTTAGGCCATCACCTAGTTAACGGTGAAAAAAAGCAGAGGCGGATAGATGCTTGGGTAGATTTTTTAATCTCTAACCCCAACGCTGTCCTTTACTGCGCTCGCGGTGGTTTACGCTCTCAAATAAGTCAACAGTGGCTGGCTGATGCTGGTGTAATTTGTCCCAGAATCGAGGGTGGCTACAAGAGTTTGCGAAGATTTTTAATCAACCAAACTGCCAATCTGAGTAGCAGTGAAAAATTTGTCTTATTATCGGGTATGACTGGCACTGGTAAAACTGACATCATCAAGAGTCTATCGAGAAGCATCGACTTGGAAGGCGCTGCTAATCATAAAGGATCAAGCTTTGGTCGTCCGCTAGATCAGCAGCCTTCACAGGTAGATTTTGAGAATAAGATCGTTTTAGATCTGATGGCTGTGAAACAAAAATATCCGCAACGCAGTATTACTTTAGAGGATGAGAGTCGAAATATTGGCAGCCGTCATCTTCCTATACCGCTGACTGACGCAATGAATAGAAGTCCTATGGTAGTTATTGAACTGTCCTTTGATGAGCGTATCGAAAAGCTTTTTCAGGAATATGTAATAGATCGGTATCAAAAAACTCTTGCCTACGAAGAGGAAAATGCCGACGGTATCTTCGCTGATTATCTGACTGCGAGTCTACTGCGCCTAAAAAAACGGTTAGGAGATCAGCGAACAACCCATATACTAAAACTGATGAAGAAAGCCTTGCAGATTCAGCATGAAGACAACTTCAATCATCACCGGGAGTGGCTAATAGCAATCACTAAGGATTACTATGATCCAATGTATCTTTATCAGCTAAAGAAGCGAGAACAAAAGATTGTTTTTAAAGGAAATCACCAAAGTATTAAGGAATGGTTAAGTGAACTACCCTAACAATGTAAAAATTGTAGAAGTGGGTCCTCGAGATGGACTACAAAATGAAAAAGTTATCGTTGACCTGCCCACCAAGCTTAAGCTGGTTCACCAATTGTCAGAAACTGGGCTTTTAAATATTGAAGCTGGGAGTTTCGTGAGCCCAAAATGGGTTCCACAAATGGCTAATAGTGATGATCTATTTCAAGAGATCAACCAAAGTATTTCGCCAGCATTCCCTCAAATTCAGTTCAGCGCACTAACTCCCAATGAGAAAGGTTTTGACAGAGCTATAGAATGTGGCGTGAAGGAAGTGGCCATTTTTGCCGCCGCCACCGAACAATTTAGCCAAAAAAATATCAACTGCTCCATTTCCGAGAGCTTGGAGCGCTTTGCGCCGTTGGCCGAAAAGGCGCAAAGCGCAAATGTTCGCATTCGCGGCTATGTTTCGTGTGTATTGGGCTGTCCCTATCAAGGATCTGTGGGTACTGATGAGGTGCTAGATGTAACAAAATCTCTCTTAGATTTGGGATGTTATGAAGTCTCCCTGGGAGATACCATTGGCGTAGGTACACCAGGTAGTACAAAAGACCTCTTAAGTGCTCTGCTGCCCGTAATTCCTGTAGAGCAAATAGCTCTGCACATGCATGATACATATGGGCAGGCTCTAGCAAATATCCTCATCGGATTGCAGATGGGCATCTCTGTGATCGATAGCGCTGTGGCTGGCCTTGGCGGTTGTCCCTATGCGAAGGGTGCATCGGGTAACGTTGCCACCGAAGATGTTGTATATCTGCTTAATAGCTTAGATATTAATCATGGGTTACAGCTAGATAAGCTCATAGAGACTGGGAACAGAATTTGTGCTGCTCTCGGCCGAAGCAATGGTTCAAAAGTAGCTAAGGCAATGCAGCCATAAATCAGTGCAGGCAAAAATATTAATAAGATGGATGACTTACGTGACCGCCTAAATCTAGAAACTGGGAAGATTTCCTGGAGCGAATTAGAGAAGCATTATGCTGCAGGCAATGTTATGGCCGTTTGTAAAGGTGCTGATTTAATAGAGATTGCTATAGCCTTTCACCAAGACAAGCGATCTAAGGTCGAGAGTTGGCTCTCAGACAAAACTTTGTTCGAGATTGATGATCAACTTGCATTGAAGTTGCATGAAACTGATGCCGAGCACTGGGCAGTGGTAATTCCTCCTTTCGTACTAGTTCAGGCAACTTAATCAATAATGGTGTAATCATGAATATTAGTAAAAAAATTGCGGTTGTAACTGGTGGAGCCTCGGGCTTGGGTCTTGCAGCCTCAAAAATGCTAATCAATGCTGGCGCTAAGGTTGTTATATTTGACATGAACGCCAACGCGGGAGAGCAGGTGGCTTTAGAGTTAGGTAATAAACATTGCCATTTTATCCAGCTGAATGTCTCTAATAGCTCAGATGTCGAGGCTGCCTTTGAACAGGTTTTGAAGGATTTTGGTCAAGTTGACATCTGTGTCAATTGCGCAGGTATTGGCATTGCAGCAAAGACCGTGGATAGAGACGGCCAGCCTCATGATCTTGCTCTATATCGGAAAGTGATTGAGGTTAATTTGATTGGTACTTTCAATGTTGCTCGCTGCGCTGCGGCAGCTATGACAAAGAATGAACCTGATGAAAAAACCGAGCGCGGAGTTATTATTAATACAGCATCTATTGCTGCGTTCGATGGACAAGTGGGCCAGGTAGCTTACTCTTCAACTAAGGGTGGCATTGTAGGCATGACTCTGCCGATGGCTCGCGATTTAGCAAAGCAAGGTATTCGTGTGAACACAATAGCGCCTGGGGTAATGGCGACACCATTGATGTTGGCAGCACCTCAAAACGTGCAAGATGGGATCGTCGCTAATATTCCATTCCCACAGAGACTTGGGGAGCCCTCGGAGTTCGGACAACTGGTCGGTCATATTGTAGAAAACAGCTATTTAAACGGAGAGACTATTCGTTTAGATGGCGGCGTGCGAATGCAACCGCGTTAAGATTGAACCACCCAATTTGAGAAATTCCGGAGAAGTTGTAAGCCACCCTTGGCACTCTTTTCGGGATGGAACTGAACAGCAAATAAATTTTCATAGCTCATTGCCGCGGCGAATTTAACGCCATAATCACAATAGGCTGCTGTATGCGTATTTCCCTGAGCCTCCGCATAATAACTATGAACAAAATAGAAACGGCTATATTGCTCGATTCCATTCCACAGCGGATGATCAGCACATTGCTCGACTGCATTCCAACCCATATGAGGCACTTTAATTTTATCTCCTGAGGGACCAGTATTATGGTGGTCAAATTGCCGAACTTTACCTGGAACTATTTTTAAACAATCGACCCCACCACTCTCCTCGCTATGCTCCAGTAAAGCCTGCATACCAACACAAATAGCCAGCACTGGCTTGTG
>MDSW01097317.1_pt1 | contig 10985 bp, 10 predicted proteins | sample 811171 | NCBI WGS metagenome assembly MDSW01 (sample SAMN05326641, study PRJNA326480) | marine metagenome | isolation source: seawater | place: Atlantic Ocean: North West | collected 2012 | reverse complement strand
TAATAACTATAGAAAAATATTTTGAACAATATTTCAATCATTCAATTTTTTTGATTCCTATAAAAGAATTAGAAAAAAAAATCAAAATGGAACCTTGGGTAAAATCTGTTTCAATATCTACTAATTTTAAAAATAAAATAAGTATTAATATTTTGGAAAAAAAACCTATAGGAGTTTATTATAATGGTCATTCAAATTTACTTATTGATGAATTTGGAGAAGTTATTGATTTTATTGATAGTGAAAAAATAGATCAATACATAAATTTTATTGGAAAAGATTCACTTAATAATATTTCTTTTCTACTAAAAGAAATACCCGAATCTATTAAAAAAGATACTAAAAAAGCTGAATATATAGGTCAAAGGAGATGGGATCTTATTACAAGTGAAAACATAAGGATCAAATTACCAGAAACAAATATTAATGAAACTTTACAAAAATATATTGAAATTTATGATGCTTCTTTGAATCAAAGTGATAGAAAGATTAATTTTGTTGATTTAAGAATTCCGAATAGAATAATAATTAATTTTAATAAGTAATATATGATCAAAGTAGGTATAGACATAGGAAATTCTAAAATCTCCTGCATAGTTTGTGATATTAAAGATGATAATAGAAAAGTTTTGTCTTTTGTTAGCAAGCCCACTAATAGTGTTTATAAAAGTTTAATTACAGATGTAGAGAAAATTAAAAAAGAAATTGAGGAAGTTATACTACAAGCAGCAGAAGAATCTCAAACTAAAATTTTAAGTATAAATTTAAATATTCCAGCAGTTGATTCATTTTCTAAATATTTTGAAAGTTCAATTAATATTAATAATGAAAAAGTTTCTGACTTACACATAAAGAAAGCAATTAATAAATCAAATTTCTTGGAAGAGTCTCTTAATTCTTCAATCGTATATCGATCTATAACAAATTATGAGTTAGATAATACTGAAGTCAATGATCCTAGAGGTATGTTTGGAAACAATTTAAAAGTAAAATTTTATAAATTTTCTGTCAAAGAAAATTATATTAAAACAGTTAAAACAATTTTTGATAGATTGGAAATACATATAGAAAATTATATACCCTCTCCCTTATCTTCTTCGCTTGCAGTACTCAATCAAGATGATAAGTTATTGGGTACTATTTGTATTGACCTTGGCTCATCATCTACATCAGTATCTGTTTTTATTAATGAAAAATTAATTTTTATTGATTCCATCAAAGTTGGGGGAATGCATATAACAAAAGATTTAGCTAGAAAATTTTCTACTACTATAGATAGTGCAGAAAGATTAAAAACACTCTATGGTTCTGTAATGAGTAGTCCTAGTGATGAATATGAGTTAATAGATGTTCCACAAATTGGCTCTGACCCTATCCAATTTTCACAAATAAATAGGGGAGTTGTTAATTCAATAATTAAACCCAGGGTAGAAGAAACATTAGAATTGGTATGGCAAAAACTTAAAGATTATGGTTTTCACAACAAAAAAATAAAAAATGTAGTAATCACAGGTGGAGGATCTCTTCTTGAAGGAATAGATGAATACGTTGGAATGATATTTGATGGCAATGTAAGAATTGGTGAACCTAGTAAAATACTTGGTTTGAAACCAGAGTTTTATAAACCTTTATACTCTCAGACAGTAGGAACAATTTATTTTAATAAAAAAAATTATGAAATAAATTTGTTTAAAAATAGCCAAAAAAACAATAAAAATACTGTTTTTAGTCGTTTTTCTAGCTGGCTAGATCAATATATTTAATATAAGATAAATCATACTATATGTAGTTATTTATTGACGGTTTCGTCTATGAATCGTTATTTATGACTAAAAACGGCGGAGAAAATACATGACTATAAACATATCATTAGCAGACACTGGTCCAAACTTACGTCCAAAATTAACTGTTGTTGGCGTAGGTGGTTCAGGAGGGAATGCAGTAAACAATATGATGCATTCAAATTTAGAGGGCGTTGATTTTTTAATTGCAAATACTGATGCTCAAGCATTACAAAATTCAAAATGTGAAAGAAGGATTCAGCTTGGTATTAAAAGTACAAAAGGTTTAGGGGCAGGAATGAGACCTGATGTAGGACGTGAAGCAGCTGAAGAAGCAATAAGTGAGATTTCAGAAAAATTAGAAGGTAGCCATATGATTTTTATTGCTGCAGGAATGGGAGGAGGAACCGGAACAGGAGCTGCTCCTGTAATAGCAAAACTTGCTAGAGAAAAAGGAATACTTACTGTTGGCGTTGTAACCAAACCCTTTCATTTTGAGGGAACTCAAAGAATGAAATTAGCTGATAAAGGAATAACGGAACTTCAACAATTTGTTGATACTTTATTAATCATACCGAATCAAAATCTTTTTAGAATTGCAAACGAAAAAACTACATTTGCTGACGCATTTAAAATGGCTGATGATGTTTTGTACGCAGGAGTAAGGGGTGTCACTGATTTAATGGTTCAGCCAGGATTAATCAATTTAGATTTTTCTGATGTTAAAACTGTCATGAGTGAAATGGGAAAAGCAATGATGGGAACTGGAGAAGCGTCTGGTGAAGGAAGATCTATTGCTGCTGCAGAAGCGGCCATAGCTAACCCTTTAATTGACGACGTATCTCTTAAGGGCGCAAGAGGTTTAATAATTAATATTACCGGTGGTAATGATATTACTCTTTATGAAGTTGATGAGGCCGCAAACCGTATTAAGCAAGAAGTAGACGAAAAAGCAAACATTATTTACGGAACTACTTGTGATGAAAGACTTGATGGCATAATTAGAGTTAGCATTGTAGCTACGGGTATAGACGCAAGTATTTCGCAAATACCGGAAAGCACTTCACAACAGAACCAAGCATCTCTTTCAATAGATAATTCAGTTTACATGCATAAAAATGATCAAGAAACTCCAGAAAATAATGCAGTAAATTCAAATAATTCTATTAATCAAGATATGCCTTCAATAATTGAAGAAACCATCAAGGATAATAATCTTAATCATTCATATAAGGATGAAATACCTATTGCAGATAATATAAATTTAGAAAGAACTTCTGAACATCATATTGTGCAAGAAAATTCTGATGAAGTTTCATTGAATGAAAATATCACTGATTTTGAAATTAAAAATGATCATAATCAGATTGAAATAGAATCTAATGATCAATCAAATGAGTTACCTGTTAATAAAAATGATAAAGAAGAAGATTTAAGTGAAATAAGCGGAGAAGAGCAACAATCTTCCGTTAGGAGATTAAGTTTATTTGATACTCTTGAGGATAAAAATGATGCTTTAGAAGTTTCTCAAGATACATCTGAATTATTAGATTCTTCAAAACAAGAACCTGTTCTTGAAGAAAATATTCAACAAATTCATGAGGATTCTTCACTTCCTGATAATAATGAAGAAAAAGATCTTCTAGATTCAAAGGATGTAAATTTCAATAATAACGATATTAGTGATGACGATATCAATCAAGAAAATGAAGAAGAACTTCTTGATATTCCTACTTTTTTAAGGAGACAGGCTAATTAACAAGTTGTTGAAATATTTGGTAATATTCAGTTAATTGAGAAACTGCAAAAAAGTTGATATTTAAAAAAGTGCTGTAAAACAGCACTTTTTTTTATGATATCTAGTTCTTCAAAAACATCAAAGCAAAAAACGCTTCATAATAAAATAATATTTTCTGGCATTGGTCTTCATTCAGGAAAATATGCCAGTGTAAAAATTGAGGGAGATTTACCAAATAGCGGAATAACATTTGTAAGAACAGATATTGAGAAAAACAATCAGGTCAAAGCATTGTGGTCTAATGTTTCTTCTACAGTTCTCTCTACTACTATATCCAATAAACAAGGAGTTAGTATCTCAACTATTGAACATTTAATGAGTGCTCTCTCAGGAATGCACATTGATAATGCAAAAATTTTCATTTCTGGTCCTGAAGTTCCTATCATGGATGGGAGCAGCAAACCTTTTGTAGAACTTATTGAAAAAGCACGAATTGTTGAACAAGACGCTAATAGAAAATTATTAAAAGTTAAAAAGGAAGTTAAAGTTGAAAATAATGATAGTTTTGCAAAAGTAGTTCCTCATGAAGATTTTTCCATTGATTTTGAAATAGAATTTAACAGCAAACTTATAAACAAACAATCTTGTCAACTTCAATTAATTAATGGTAATTATAAAAGTGATATATCTTCTGCTAGAACTTTTGGATTTGAAAATGATGTTAAAGAATTAAGACAAAGAGGATTAGCTCTTGGAGGAAGTTTAAATAATGCTGTAGTTGTTGGATCAGAAAAAATTTTAAACTCTGAAGGTTTACGTTTTAAAGATGAATTTGTTAGACACAAAATTCTAGATATTATTGGCGATCTTTACTTAGCGGGACATCCAGTTTTAGGTTTTTTTTATGGTAAAAAATCAGGACACTTTCTTAATAATCAACTACTATTAAAAATATTATCGGATAAAGAAAATTATCAAATAATATAATTTAGACCATTTTTTTTGGTTGAACTAATTTATTAAAATCTTTTTCTGAAATCATACCAAGCTTTTTTGCTGCTTGTTTTAAAGTTAAATTTTCTTTGTATGCTTTTTTTGCTATTTTTGCTGCGTTATCATATCCTATATGTTTATTTAAAGCTGTTACTAACATAAGAGAATTTTTTAGATTATATTCTATACGAACTTTATTAGGTTTAAGACCTTTTAAACAATTTTTATTAAAACTAAATATGGAGTCAGATAAAATATTAATTGACTGAATTATATTGTAAACAATTACTGGCTTATAGGCATTTAATTCAAATTGTCCTAGCGAACCAGCTAAACTTACTGAATTATGATTGCCCATAACTTGAACGCACACCATTGATAATGCTTCAATTTGGGTAGGATTTATTTTACCTGGCATTATAGAAGAGCCCGGTTCATTTTCAGGTAAAATAAGCTCACCTAATCCAGACCTTGGTCCTGATGCTAGCATTCGAATATCATTAGTAATTTTTAGTAAGGAAATTGAAAGAAGATTTAGTGAAGCCGATATGTTTACTAAAGAGTCATGAGAAGCAATAGACTCAAATTTATTTATTGATGGAAAATATTTATGTTTTGTCAATTTAGATAGATGTGCACAAAAAATTTTATCAAATTTTTTACTAGCATTAATACCTGTTCCTACCGCAGTACCCCCTTGCGCAAGGTACGATAATTCTTTGTTAGATATTACTAATCTTGATCTGTTATTCTTTATTTGTTGCAGATAACCTGAAAATACTTGACCTAAAGAAATAGGAGTAGCGTCTTGAAAATGAGTTCTTCCAATTTTAATTATTTTATTGAATTTTTTAGATTTATTTTCAAGCTCTTTTACCATCAAATCTAAGTTCTTTAACAATTTATTTTTAATTAAATCATTACAAGCTATATTCATTATAGTTGGAAATGTATCATTTGACGACTGGGATAAGTTCACATGATCATTTGGATGAACAGGTTTTTTTGAGCCAAGTTTGCCTTTTAATCTTTTTATAGCAAAATTACTTATTACTTCATTAGCGTTCATGTTTGTTTGAGTTCCTGAACCTGTTTGCCAAATAGATAAAGGGAATTGATCAATTAAATTTAAATTTATAATTTCATCGCAAGCTTTTAGGATAGCATTTCCAATTTTTTTATCTAATATTCCTAAAGTCATATTACTTAATGCAGCAGCTTTTTTTTGATATCCAAGTGCCACTATTAATTCTTTAGGTATTATTTCTTTTCCTATTTTGAAGTTCTCAAGAGATCTTTGAGTTTGAGCCCCCCACAATCTGTCATTATCTACTTTTTTGATACCTAGGCTGTCTTTTTCTATTCTTTTTCTTTTCATATTTAGTGTATTATATCACTTTCAATAAAAATTAAGATAAAAAAAAATATTTATGAATAATTTAGTATTACTTAGGCATGGCCAGAGTGACTGGAATCTTCAAAATCGATTTACAGGATGGAAAAATATTGGATTGTCTAAAAAAGGTATTTTAGAGGCTAAAGAGTCTGGAAGACTTATAAAGGAAAAAAATATTAAAATTGATAGAGTTTATTCTAGTGTTCTTAAGAGGGCAAATGATACAGCAACTATAGCAATGAATGAAGCTAACTATCATCATTTATTTAATCAAGATAAATTAAATATTATAAAAAATATATCTATAAATGAGAGAGATTATGGAGATTTAACTGGACTTAATAAAGAAGAAACTTCTAAAAAATTTGGAAAAGAGCAAGTCCACATTTGGAGAAGATCTTACGACATTAATCCTCCAGGAGGTGAAAGCTTAAAAGATGTTTTTAATAGAGTCAAACCTTATTATGAAAAAGTTATAAAAAAAGATATTGAAGAAGGATTAAATATTCTTTTGTCTGCTCATGGCAACTCATTGAGAGCTTTATTTATAGTTCTTGGCTTGTATGCTATTGAAAATATCTCTTCAGTTGAAATCCCAACTGGAAAACCTTTTGTAGTAGAATTTAAAGATAATGATATTTCATCTAGCTATTATCTAGAATAATGTTCTTGTGTTTCTATTAATATGAGTAGTATTCTTTTAGTTACTCACTTAGATTGTTTATTAAAAGAAAACGGTAAAAATCATCCTGAAAGAAAAGAGCGCCTTCAAACAATTATTTCTTCTATCGAAAGTATAAGTAGTCTTAATTTAGAAATAAGGGAAGCACCACTTGTAAAATTAGATGATGTTTATTTAGTTCATCCAAAAAAATATATTGACCACATATTTTCACTTATACCTAATTCAGGATTAATAGCTGTAGAGAAAGAGCCTTACGCTGATACTTTTTTATGTCCTAATAGCAAAACTGCTATTTTAAGATCGTGTGGAGCAGGTATTTTAGCTGCAGATAATTTAATAAAAAATAATAAAAATAAAATTTTTTGTGCTGTGAGACCTCCCGGTCATCATGCTGAAACGAGTAGAGCAAACGGATTTTGTTTTATTAATAATATAGCTGTAACTGCAAGATATTTACAAAGGAAATATAAAATACGAAAGATTGCTATACTTGATTTTGACGTACATCATGGTAATGGAACCCAAGAAATTTTTTTTAAAGATCACAATATTTTTTATGGCTCAATACATGAGGCTCCTTTATTTCCTGGAACAGGAAATTTAAGTGATTTAGGTGTAGGTAATATCTTTAATGCTCCAATCAAAGCAGGAACCACAGGACAAGAATTTATCAATACTTTTGAAGAAAAAATATTAAATAATTTAGATAAATTTAAGCCTGAAATAATATTAATTTCTGCAGGTTTTGATGCTCATTACAGAGATCCATTAGCCAATATCAATCTCGAATCAAAAGATTTTTTTTATATCACTCAAAAAATAGTTGAAATTTCAAATATACATTCGCAAAATAGAATAATTTCCTTCTTAGAAGGTGGTTATGATTTGGTAGCTTTATCTGAAAGCATTAAAGAACATTTATTAGCATTAAATGGCAGCAATAATTCTGCGGGTCTAAGTAAATAAAAAAAGTATTATCAATAATATAAAAATATTATAAATATTTTTCAAGATAGTTTTTTAGATTTGTCTGAATAAAGTATTATTAGAAATAAAAATAATAATAATGGCAAACACAAAATATTTATGAATTGCCAATTTGTAAGATATAAAAGAGAGCCAGCAGCTAAAGCCCCTGTAGCTTGTGTAGAAAACACTAAAAAATCATTAAATCCTTGAGCTTTAAATTTTTCTTCAGCTTGATAAGATATTATTAAAAGACTAGTTCCTGAAATATTAAGAAAATTCCATCCAATTCCAAGAAAAATAAGTCCAAAAAGATAGTTTAAAAAATTTTGAGAATAAAAATTAATTGAAATAGATAAAAATAATATCATAACTCCTGCATACATTATGTTGCTGTGTCCAAATTTTTTAATTAAAAAACCAGTAACTAAAGAAGGTAAAAACATTCCAAAAATATGCATTTGAATTACAAAACCGGTTAAATTTAAACTCATATTTTTGATAATATTCATCTCTATAGGAGTTGCTGTCATTAAAAATGACATAACTACATAACCTATAGCTGCAGAAGAAACTGCTTGAAAAAAACGTGGTTGAGATAATAATTCTAAATAAGTTCTTCCTTTTATTATTTTTTTTTCAATTATTTTTTTTTCATTTTTAAAGAAAATAAATAAACAAGCAGGAATAACTGTTAATAATGATAAAATTAAATATGAGCCTACATACAAACGATCATAAAAAATATCTTTTGTTAAAGTAGCTAAATTAGGTCCAATTATTGCAGAAATTAATCCTGATAATAAAATGATAGAAATAGTTATTGGAATATATTGTTTTTTTACAGTTTCAGCAGCAGCAAAACGATATTGAGCTGTGAAGGCAAGTCCAAGACCAAGAAATAAATTTGCAAAACAAAAAATTATAAAAAAATTATTATACACGGCATAAGCCGCCATTAAAGAAGCTAAACAATTCATAAGTGAAGAAAAAATAAATCCTATTTTACGACCTAATATGCTCATTAAATATGCAGCAAAAGGACTGCCCAAAGCCGTTCCAACTATTGTTAAAGCTGTAGGTAAAGTTGCAATGTATTTTATTTCTATCATTCCTGAACCAATAATTCCACTTAGGAGGACAGTAATTGGAGCAACAGTAAACGAAAAAATTTGCGCGATAACTAAAATTATTAAATTACGATTAAACATTTTTTTAACTGATTAAATTTAATTATTATCTATAATTTTTAAAGTACATTGTACTCAAAATTTTGACTAGTAGGATTAATTCTAACTAATTTTGCTCCATTTCTTATGTGGTAGTGAGTAGCCATAGGGGTTAAAGGAGAAAGTGTCATGATGCTTTCTAAATGATTTTTATTTTTCATATAGTGCAATAATTCTTTCATTATTTTTTTACCTGCACCTTTTTTAAGTGACCACAAAGTATACGCAACTGCAATTTCACCTTTATCTTCATCAGTACTCATAAGTTCTAATTCTTTAACTGTAGCAGGTATATCTGAAGTAAAGGCTATACATACAACTCCTTCTATTTCATCATTATATTTTAATCCAAAAATCTTCCTTCCTTGTGAAGTTCTAAATTCATTATTAAGTTCTGGCCTAATAGGATCATCAGAAGGATTAATTTCATTTAATTCAACTAATTCTGTTTTTTTTATCCAGTTAAAAAAATTAAAATTATATGTATAGTTTTTTAAATTCATAAATTATTTCAAATTGTTGAAAAAAAATAATAATTAAATGATAATTTCTTATTTATAAAGATTTTATTTAATTATTAATTTTTGTTAGGATTTAGTTAATAAATAGATAAAAAAATAACTTATGATGATTAAAAAATTAATGATATTAAGATTTTTTAATTTATTCAATGATTGAATTTAAAAACAAATTGTATAAATATTATATAGAATAAAATTATGCCAGAATACAATTATAAGCCTATAGAGTTTCAAGAAGAGAACATGCTTAATCAGAAACAAGAATGGTATAAGCCAAAAATAGATCCTAAACTTTTAAAAAATTTATCTAAAAGAACTGATGGTCCAGGCTGGGTTAATACAATTGCTTTCTTTGCAACTCTTTTTATTACTGGTTATTTAGCTTTTATATCATGGGGAACTTTTTGGACAATACCTGCATTTTTAGTCTATGGTATTGTCAGTGGATTTGCTGCTGCCAGATGGCATGAATATGGGCATCGTTCTGTATTTAAAACTAGATGGTTAAATGATTTTTTTTATGAAATTTCAAGTTTTATATGTATATTTGAACCTGTTTCATGGCGTTGGAGTCATACCCATCATCATAGTCGAACAATACATGCTCCTATAGACTATGAAATTGCGGTACCTGCCAATTCAAAAATTATAAATGTATTATTTTTAGATTTATTTTCCATAAGAAGATTTTATTATGAATGGAAGAAGATAATTTTACACTCTTTAGGAATTATGACTCAAATTGCCAAAGATTGTGTCCCTGAGTCCCAACGTCCTCGCATGATTTGGACAAGTAGACTATTTGTAGTAATAGCTCTAGGAACTATTTATTGGGCTTATACAATAGGAAGTTTTCTTCCTATTTTTTTAATTTTTACTCCCGCGGCATATGGATGGCCTGGTATACATCTCTGTGGTTTATTACAACATGCTGGATTAAAATCAAACTCTTGGGATCATCGTGAAAGCACAAGAACCTTTTTATGTGGCCCTATTTTAGGATGGCTTTTATATTTCAATATGCAATATCATATTGAACATCATATTTTTCCACAAGTTCCATTTTATAATCTTCCAAAATTACATGAAGCAATAAAAGACCAACTCCCACCTCCAAATCCTAGTTTTATTGCTGCATTACAAGAAACTATCCCAGCTATTATAAAGCAGACCAAAAATTCTGATTATTTTTTACAAAGAGAATTTCCAAAGTAAGTACTAATTCAATTTTATTGATTGAAAATAAGTTTAAAAAGTGAAATTTTTTTTTCTGGCCAGATAATTTTAGCGAAACTATCCCATTTACTAAATCCATTAACAAGATTAGTATTAAATAATTTTTTTTCATGTTTAAATCTTTTAAAATAATAATGGGGCAATCCGTTTCCAGATGCCCCAAATTCTTTTAAGAAAAGATTAAAATTAAATATTCACTGAGCTTAATTCCCACATTTGAATACTTTCAATACATTCATCCCAAATAGGTTTTGCTATCGGATTATTACCTGAAGCCAATTCTTTCAAACCTTCTTCGTTGTGGACAGAGAGCTTAAACATAATGTAACTTTTGTCTGGTGCAACTGCGGGAACTGTTTTTTCCACATGAGCGATACTTTTTCTTACACCCATTCCTTCATCAGACTGCATCCATCCCATGAATTTTTCAAACGTTCCGT
>MDSW01035625.1_pt1 | contig 10985 bp, 6 predicted proteins | sample 811171 | NCBI WGS metagenome assembly MDSW01 (sample SAMN05326641, study PRJNA326480) | marine metagenome | isolation source: seawater | place: Atlantic Ocean: North West | collected 2012 | reverse complement strand
TTACTGGTGCTGTTAAGGCTGCCGGTACTAACGACCAAGTACAATGGTGGGAAGAGACTCGTCTACACCCGATCCAAGAGTACACTGTATCTGGTTCTGCAATTGGTGCAGGTAATTCTCAAACTGTAACATTAGGTTCTAAAACTACTTTTGTTCGTGTAGGAGATGTCGTATTGCTAGCTGGTGGTCAGCGTGCTTACGTTTCAGCAGTAACAGCAGGTACTAGTTACGTTATCAAAAACTTAGTAACTGGCGACTTGCCAGAGCTCGCAGTTGGTTCTGGTAAGATGGCAATCGTTGGTAACTTGTACGCACAAGGTACTGACCAGCCAAGCGAATTCTACGAAAGCAACGTGACTAAGCGTACAAACGATTACATGATCTTGAAAGAAACTTACAAAGTTTCTGGTTCTCAAGCTACTAACATCGGTTGGATTAACTTGGGCAACGGTGACTACCGCTGGTATATGAAAAACGAAGCTGATACTCGTCAGCGTTTCATGGACAAGCGTGAAATGATGATGTTGTTAGGTCAAAAAGTAACTTCATCAGATGCTGCATTGAGCGGTATTTCTGGTTCTGAAGGTTACTTTGCAGCAATCGCTGACCGCGGTATCAATGTCGCTTGTGCTTCTGAAGCAGCAATGCTTGCTCTATCTGACTTTGACAACTTGATCAAAGAGTTTGACAAGCAAGGTGCTAACGCTGAGTACGCATTGTACGTTAACCGTGACCAAGACTTAGCTATCGATGACTTGCTAGCTAAAGGAAGCGCTTCTTCATTAACCTCTGGTATTGCAACTCAATTCGGAGCATTCAACAACGATGCGGACATGGCTGTACAGCTAGGTTTCAAATCTTTCCAACGTGGTGGATATACTTTCCACAAGCATGACTGGAAGCTTTTGAACGATCCACAATTGTTGGGAGAAGCTAAAGAGTTTATTGGTGCTGCTATCCCACTATCTACAGTAGTAGATGCTAAGACTGGTGATCGCAACCCATCATTGGAATTGAACTACAAAGCTTCTAACGGCTACAGCCGTGAGATGGAGCACTGGCTAACTGGTTCTGTGTTAGGTGCTAGCACGGACGGTAATGACTTTGCTCAGTTCAACTACCGCTCTGAGGTTTGTTTGGTAACTCGTGGCGCTAACCGTCACGCTTTGATTACTAAGTAATTACTATGATATGGGGGGAGCTTCGGTTCCCCCTTATATCTTTTTTATTTTAATTTAATACTATTATAAGATGGCATCAGCATCAGTAAAAAAGGCTGCTACAAAATCTAGTAAAGCAGCTTCAAAAAAAGAAGTCTTTGAAAAAAAAGACAGAGTATATGCAGTTACTAAAGGTGGAGGTATTGTATACTCCTTGCCACAAGGCGGAGTAACTGTTTATGATGAAACCAGCAACACTGTTCGAGAGTTGCGTTATTGTCCAAACGAAAGATCTGTTTGGAGAGATGAACAAAGTGAATTTGCAAAAAGAGAACACGTCATGTTTTATGACAAGCTTTTGTACGTTCCCTATACCAAGCCGAATCTAATTAAGTATTTAGATTTGCATCCCGGTAATGCTGCGAATGGAGGAGATAGATTCCACATGGTTGACAACGAGAAGAATGCTGAGGAGCAGTTAAATCAAGAGTTTGAAGTTCTTGATGCAGTAAATGCGGTAAGAGATAAGAGTATTGACGAACTTGTTCCTATTGCTTTATTCTATAACATAAACGTAGATAGACCTGCAAGTGAGATTCGTTTTGATCTCCTGCAGCAGGCTCGTTCTAATCCCGGAGGATTCTTGCAAAGCTTTGACAACCCCATGGTTGCTGTAAGAGCTACGGTTAAGAAGGCTGACATGTATCAAGTAATCAAAATAGACCCGTCTGGTTGTTATTGGTTTGATAGCGGTAGACTAATCGTTTCTACACCAGCAGGACAAGATTCGATAGATGTATTAACTCGTTTCTGTATGACAGATAAGGGGGCCTTGGTCCTTAGCGAGTTAGAGCAAAAAGTGGGTAATTTATAATATATTGATACTCATTAAGTTATAAGGCGAGGGGCGGGAAACCGCCCCTTTCTTTTTGGTATATTTGTAAGTATCTAAAAGTAATAAAATGGCTAGTGTTAATACGGTATATAACACCCTAAAAGACCTCGCAAACAAGGAGCAAAAAGGTTTTGTCACGCCATCTGTGTTCAACAACTTTGCTCAGATCGCGCAGGTAAATGTCTTTAGAGGCATGTTTGAAGGGCTTAATAAAGGTAAGCGCTTACGCTTACGCCAAGCTGATAGTGGACGTCATTTGTCTACCGTTAATCAAACGAAAGAAGATTTATCTATCTTGGCTAAAACATCTACTTTGTCCAGGGCTAATGGGGTATTTGCAAAACCAGACGATTTTGCGTACTTGATAGCAATAACTTCTACCGGGTCTATTTTGTTGGGCGAAAGTACAAGGGTCAACGTAGAAATATTATATGATGAGTCTAAGATCGACTACATATTAAAAAGTGATTTATCCGCTCCCAGTGAATCTCATCCAATAGCTTTGGTTTCAGATGATATAGAGGTTTTTCCTACCGGTATTCAGAAGGTAAGAATGACATACTACAAATACCCAGAAGGAATAAATCCCACAACGGGAGCCCGTACAGCTAGTTTGCCTTCATTTGGGTTTAACACATCTAATGGCGTGCATGTATATAATGCAGCTACGAGTGTAGATTTTGAATTGCCAGATCATTATGTTCCCGAACTAGTGATTGAGCTTGCGATGCTTATAGGTATTAACTTGAGAGACAAAGACGTGTTTACCTATGCAAGCCAAGAGGATATTAAAAAAAGTAAATAATGGCTAGGAATTACGTAAACTTAGAACAGATAGTTAACGACTTCATCATCACCATTGATGGAGATGACTTTGTGGCCAATGCTACAGATACAATCGTAAGAACATTTGCACTTCGCGGTATTCGCGAAATGGGCTTTGATATCTCTCAAAAGATTAGGTCGTTAAAGATGAATGTAAATGCGACCAATAATACCGTTGAATTACCAGACGATTATGTGGACTTAATCAAGATTGGTGTTATTGGCGCTGACGGCCTGGTGTATGTTTTTGGTGAAAACAGAAATATGCATATTGCCCAAAAGTATAAGGTTACCTCCGGCAGCGACCTAGTTGCAGCCAACGCTATAGATTCTGACTCTGATGGAGTTTTCGATAGAGTAGATGTTACAGAGAGTGGAGAAGAGTATAACGCTCTTAGGGGATACGACTCTTATGTATTTAGAAACTACTTGTACGAAAATAGTAATGGTCAGTTATATGGTCTTGGTGGAGGACAGTACAACGGTGAGTATAGAATCAACCTCGATCAAAGCCGTATAGAATTAAGCATAAATGATGGCGTAAGCGCTGTTGTTATGGAGTATGTTTGTGATGAAGCGCGCAGTAAAAACCCTACGGTCCATGTGTTTATGGAGGAGGCATTGCGTGCATACATATATTACAAGCTCGTTCAGAACAAGGCTAGTGTCCCCATGGGGGAAAAGATGCGCGCACGCACAGAATATTACAATGAGCGTAGACTTGCTAATTCTAGAATGAAAACATTCACCAAAGAAGAAGCGCTCAAGACTATTCGTAAGAATACCAAGCAGGCTCCTAAATTATGATAATTAAAAACGTACCACAATATCTCAACAAATCTTCGGACGAGAAGCTACTCAAGCCGATAGAGATGTTGAATGCAGAGAACGTAAGGGTTTCGTCTGATGACGATGGAAATGCTGGTGTTATTAAAACCATCAAGGGTAACACTCATATTTCAGAAGCTGCCGATAGTGATGGCGGCTTTATCAGTGCCAATGTAAACGTTGTGGGTACGATCACTGTGCCTAAGAAGCAGTACGTTATTTTCTTTTGTCACGTCAGTTCCGGACCAACCCATCAGATATATCTGTACGATGCTGTAGCGGACAAATATAAAAAACTGTTTTCAGCCATCGGTATTTTGACTTTTAATGCAGATAGCTTTGTAGATGCAGCTGTTGTTTTTAATAGCGACGATGAGGCTATTGTGTATTTTACAGATGGGGAGGGGGAACCAAACAAAATTAATGTTGATAGAATGCTCACAAGTCGAGATAAGATTTGGAGAGATTCAACCAATTCCAACTATTATACAGATGAAGAAAGGAAAGAGTTCTTTTCGGTGTGTAAAACCCCACCGCTACAACCAATCACCTTTACTTACGCTACAGACTCAACGTCTAAAAGTAACAACGTTTTAGACAAAACCTTTCAGTTTGCGTACCAATATATCTATAAAGATGGAGAGGTTAGTGCTATTTCAACATACTCTAAGATGGCTATCAACCCAAACACCTATGGTGCTGGAGTTGTAGACAAAGAGTTTGAGCGGGAAAATAATAAGATTGTTTTGTCCTACCAGAACGGTGGGTCGGAAGTTGAGTCTATTCGATTCCTTGCCCGTCTTGGTGGGACGACAGTCTTCTATAGGATCGGTGAAGTAGACAACGGAACTTCAGCTAGCGGTACATTTAATTTTTCTAATGATGGTATGTTTCCAGCGGTGGCTACTTCAGAGGTAGACAAAACCTTTGATAATGTACCGCTAAAAGCAAGCGCGCTTAGCATATCTGGAAATAGATTGGTTTATGGAGACTATACAGAAAGCTTCGACAATATAAATATCGATGTAGAGTCCTCTATCGTGTATCAGTCTAAGCCTGCTTCCGGGAAGATTACCGCTACATTACAAAATAACAACAACACCTCTGTCGGTCCAGCTATTATCATTGATGGTACGGCTATGGATGACAGCTACCCTAAAGGCTCTATCATTAGACTAAGGGCTACTCTATCTGGTACGTCTTCTGGTAAGTATAGACTGACGAAAAGTAGTGGATTTTTATTTACTGATACTTTTGATATTGGATCAAATACTGGTAGCATTGGATACGGTAATGCCAGTAGTGGTTTTATTGACGTTCCGTTTACTACCTCCAAGGTCTTTAGCCACACTATAATAGTAGGAAGTGAGATGACTAAGGATGAGATACTAGATGCAGTCGCTGATGCATTCGCTGCTGAGTCTGATATCAACTACACATTTACCCAAGGCAATTCACTTGTATACAATATCAACGGGATAGTCACCGCTGTTTCTGGAGGGGGTAGCGCGGCTAGCCTAAACGACGATGTTGAAGCGGCTGTAAATTTCACGGAGGTAAACGTCAACATACAAAAAGATACCAGTTTTTCAAGCACGGGTAAGAGAAGGATAAACCTAAGACTATCTTCGCTAAAGCTTCAGATATCTTATGTCAGCGGTTTGAGAGCTGTTCGTATAGACGGTAACACTGTCTCAGACACCAACACTACAAGTGTTGTTACTTTAACACCTTCGGAATTTACATATAATACCAGCGCCATAAGCGTAACTGTTGATGTAGATGACACTTTCGAAGCTGGCATTACTTCGTTTAAAACAAGTGCTGTTCACAACTTTGGTATCGTATATTATGACGGGAAAGGAAGGTCTTCTTTTGTTCAGAAAATAGACGGTGTACATGTTGGCGGATACAAGGCCGCTGGTCGTGGTAGTAATCACGGCGCGGTTAGAATCGACCTAAAGATCAAGCACACTCCCCCTTCTTGGGCAAAGAAGTATCAGATAGTATACGGAGGCAACGAAACCTACTCTAACTTTATGCAGTTTGGTGTTGCGGGTGCACACTACAAGGATTCAGATGAAAAGATATTCTTAGACATATTCCCTATTGAGGGAAGTCCAGATTCTTACTCAAATGACAAGGGCGCTAATTTAGAGTATACGTATAAAGAAGGAGATGTACTACGTATTATTTCCTTCAATGATTCAACACAAACCCAGCAGTACATAGACGAGCAGGTTTTTAAAGTATTGGGCAAAGAAGTAATAACCAACGCTTCAGATGTTACCCCAAACCGAGCGTCTACATTTGTTGTGATTAGAGACGAAGATTATTCTCTCAAGACTTACAATGGGTTTACTCTTACAAAGGTTAAGGCGTCAAGTGACGACTGGGGGCAAAGAGTTATCGTGGAGATACTTTCCCCTAATACGGTAAACAACGACACGATATACCATGAAATTGGCGAGGTCTACAGCATTACTGGCGGAGCACACGTAGGAGATACAACCGATGGCGGGTATCCAGTTGTTCAGCTTACAGACGGTGATGTATATTTCAGACCTCGTGACCTACTTATGGCTAAATACGACACGTCTAATTCAGAGTATGACGAAGATCTTTATAACGAGTATCTATACGTTCGTAAATATGTAGAGTCTCCTAAAGCCAGTGACTTCTATGACTCTGCCGTAACTTCAATAGGCAGGCCTCATGCTATAAACGATGACGCTAAGCAGGTTCGCCGACGCTCTTCTGTTACATATTCAGACCCGTTCATTGCGGATAGCAGTGTCTTGGGCTTGTCCAGCTTTAATGCAACTACCGCCAACTTCTCAGACTTTGAGATTAGGCACGGTAAGATAGATCGACTTGTTGATCAGACAGATAGGCTGTATGTGTTTCAAGAAAACAAGGTCGGAATTGTTGGGGTAAACAGAAACTTGTTAGAGACTTTGAGCGATCAAAATGTTGTTGTTTCTAACGTAGTATTTAGCACGCCAAACTATTACGCTGGAGATTTTGGTTCTAGTGGCTATCCTGCTGCTATTGTAGAGCGATTCGGGATGATGTACTTTGTTGATGTTAAGGCGCAAAGAGTGCTTCGTATTTCAAGGGACGGCATTACTCCTATTAGCGATCCTAATATGGATTCTTTCTTTGATAAAAATTTCTCTACATATCTCAACCAAAGCGGTAAAACAGAAATGGATATCGTAGCTGGATTCGACCCAGATAATTCTGAATACGTATTAACTAGTAAGGATAGAGGAAGCTATACGGGATTTACTTTGGCCTACAGCCATAACAAGCGCGTGTTTACATCTTTTTACTCTTTCTTGCCACATATGTACGCCCACTTGAATGATACCTTCTTTTCTTTTAAACCCGTTACGGTTAGCGGTCAGACCGAAATCATGTGGAAGCATGGTGCTAGCTCAAGCTACGGCAATTTCTATGGGTCAAACTACAGCGCAAAGGTTACGATTGTTGCAAACGCAAACCCATCCATGGTCAAAGCATTTCAAGCGCTATCTATAGAAGGAGACTCTTTATGGGCAGCAACTGTATCTACCTCAGATCAAACCACGAGTATTGCTACTGGTGATTTTGATGAGAGAGAGCGTGGTTACTATGCGGCAATACCTAGAGATACCACAGCATCTACCGCTAACTACATTACCATTGGCACAGTAGATGATGTTACTGGTACTTCGGTAACATTTGATAACAGAATAAATAGAATGCCTATTCCTTTGGGAGCAGCCTTGCACAAGGTAGACGGCACTACTATGACAAACCTTAATGCAACGATATCAAGTATTGATGGTTCTAAAAAAATAACTACCAACACTGCGCTAAGCTCTTCAGAAGAGGGTAAGATACTTGTAGCAAAACTTACCGCGAAAGATGAGGGTGATGCATTAAGAGACTACTACGCTAAAGTTGAACTAACCAATTCAGTACACGATTCAAAATCAGAGCTTTATGGTATTAACACTATTTTTGTTGACAGCCCTATGCACTCGGCGTTGAATCAGAGATAATTATTAAATTTGTAAAATAGTATACTATTATGATAGATCCAGTAACCGGAATGCTTATAATCCAAGGGGTTTCAGCGGGAGCTCAATACCTCTCTGGCCGAGCGGAAGCTAAGAAAGCAGAAAGACGAGAGGAAGAGATTCGCTCTGCCGGCATCCCTAAAATGGAGACGCCGCAAGAATACTTTGACCTATATATGAAGGCCAAAGAAAATAAAGGCGCTCAGCTTGCTACTATGCAGGCCCAGCAAGGCATGGCCGATACTGCTGCGGCTCTGCAGGCTGGCGGTTCTCGCGCATTGATTGGGGGTCTATCGGCAGCTCAGCGCAGAACGGACGCAACAATTGCAGGTATTGGAGCACAAGCGCAGCAGCAAGAACTTTCTGCACTAGAAGGATTGGCTGGAGCTCAACAGCGCACTAATATGATAAATACTCAGTTTGGTGCTCAAAGCTACTTTACTGATTTGGGGGCTGCTCAAGCGGGCTATCAAGCTGGTAGACAGATGCAAGCAAGTGCTATCAATAACCTAGCTCAAGCTGGTACTATGGCAGTTGGCGCTTATTCTGATAGCGACTACATGGATGTTTACTATCCAAACCGAGGCAATAAAAGCGGTGGAGGTAGTAGCAATCAAGATAGTAGCGGTAAACTGAGTGGATACGGCAGTATTGAACGAGGCGGAATGCTAACCCCCGGGGAGTTTAGTCATGAAGACAACCCTATTGACCTAGTAAGAAACGGTAAAAAAATTGGAGAGGCTACTGGGGGTGAGTATGTATTTAATCCTACACAGTCTAAGAAAATGAAAAAATTGGCTGAACAAGAAAAGTCACCACTTTCTAGATACGTTACCACGCTACTTAATAGATTTGAAAAAGACGCAGCAAAATGAGTTTAATATCACAACCACTAGACTATAGCTCTGGAGCTACTCGAGCAGCGGTACAAGGTATCCGCGATCAAATACAGATGTCTTCTATGCGCGCTGAGGAGCAGCGTAGAGAAGCTAAGCAGTCGGCTGCAAGGGTAGGGGCATTTGAGAAAGCAATGTCTAGCGCTGAGGGTTCTGTTAAATTTATGTCTGAAAAGGCTCAGCAAGTTTTTTCCGCGTATCATGACGGATATGAAATGGCTCTGGAAGAGTATTCTGAAAATCCAACGCAAGAAAATTTAAACTCAATCAACCGTATAATTGGTGAAGCTAATGAATACATTTCTCGTCATGAGGGGCTGTATAACGCAGATAGATCAACACTGCTTACTGGGCTAGGTAATTCTGAAAAATTTACCACCACACCAGAGAGCATGAGCATGCAGTTTAATGACCGCTATAAAGGATATGAAACTGCTCCTAGATGGGATGCTGAACTAGGAACTGTTGTTGTTAGCGATACTGGTGCTGGCAGCACAATGAGGGCCTCGCAAGACCCTATGTTTAATCCTAATAATGCATTGGTTTTTGAGTCAGCCTCAAGGATCCCATCAGTTGTTGCCCCAGAACAATACGGGAATAGCAACGCCTCACTATACTACGGGAGAAGCAAGGAAGATTTCATGAACACTTTGACCGCTAGATTTAACGCTAACAACTCTAATGGACAAAGCTTAAACTATTCGGCGGCTGCTTTGATGTCTCTAAGAGATTATGGGCAAGAAGATATAGGGCTTGGCATTCAAGATATTTTAAGCGACCCAGCAAAATTGGATGAAGCTCGTCAGATGTATATGGATCAAGCGTGGAGCCAGGCTAGTTCTATTAACGCACGAAGAAGAGATCAAGAAAATGCTGGTGTAAGCTATGATGGCTCTGACACGGTGGTATTTGTCAAAGAGGATTATGACTATGGAGATCCGAGTGGGGAAGGAAAATTCCCTATTCTTGGCAACACAAAGACCACTACGAAATTAAGAGTAAAAGTTCCTACCTTTGAAAAACCAATTAAGGTTTTGATTGAGGCTGATCCAGAACAAGAAGCCACCCCTACTTACCAAAGAGTTGTGCTAGGCGCAGCAAGACTTCAAGGTGAACCGGGGATTGTTGTTAAGGAGAATGTCGCAACTACATACTGGCAAGACCCTATCACTGGAGAGATAAGTAACACTTTAGTGACGGGTTGGAACGAGAAAACTCGTTATCAGAATGTAAGTAGAGTTATCAGACCTACTGATAGGGAAGAAGAGCGTAAAGAATACGCCGCTTATGTAAATGCACTTGAAAAACAAAATGCGTTAAACCAAGGGACTAGGATAGAAGTCGTACCCGGAGAAAAATCTTCGACTGCGGGACCTCCGATGCCCCCACAATAACATACTAGATGAACGAGGAATTACTGCGGTTATTGCAGAGCGGCTTTGATAGCGGATACGACGAGAATACAGTGTTCGCTATGGGCATTGATAATGGGTTTTCTTATGATGAAGTAACTGATGCCCTAAAATATTTTAGTAAAAAAAAAGTCCAAACTCAACTACCGCCCCAAGTCACTCCTACTACGGATTTTGGATTGGGAGATGCTGGATTGGACTTATCATACGAGCAAAAGGCTGATATATTCATAAACGATCCGGCTCAAATTGAAAAAAGTTTAACGGACGATATTAGCGGAGCAGACGATTTAGGAAAGTTTGTTCAAAGCTCAGCCCCGAATAATAAGCCGCAAGAAACAAACGATAATGAATATCGTCATGTGCTTGTTTCCGACGATTGGTTTGTCAATAGGGATGACTGGTTAGGCCGGACCGCTAGATGGTATAACAACTTTGTTGCTACCGGGTTAGCTATTGGAGCTAAAGAGGATTTATTAGATGGCGATCCAGAGAATAACATAGATGCTGCTGAGCGATTAGCTTATTACAACGAGCTTCAAGAAAAATACAGAAGCGAAAGAGATCCATTGACTTGGGCTTCTTTTGGCACTGTACCCGGAGTTACAAATGTTGTTCTTCCAGAATTACTTGGTAATTTTTTCTCTTCTGTAGTTGCAGGATTTTCTAGTGAAGGGGCGCTTGAAACAGTAGCCGCTAGTGTTGCTGAAGGCCAGGCTGTTGGGGTTGCTGGTGGTCTTGCTGGTGGTCCGCTTGCTGAGATTACTGTACCCGCGGGTTATCTTATAGGTACTGGTGTTGGTTTGGCCACGGGGACAGCATTTGCAGGGTCTTATGCCCTTGAGATGTCTGAGGCCATAAGTATGGCAATGGAAGAACTACATATCGACACAACCGACCCC
>MDSW01210684.1_pt1 | contig 10986 bp, 5 predicted proteins | sample 811171 | NCBI WGS metagenome assembly MDSW01 (sample SAMN05326641, study PRJNA326480) | marine metagenome | isolation source: seawater | place: Atlantic Ocean: North West | collected 2012 | reverse complement strand
TAATACCATTAGTTTAGTTGGTAATCCAATTGGTTTGTATCCAAATGGAGCCATCTATGAAATCACGACAACCCACACTGTGAGTCCACTTACCGGTGCGAGCTTGGCTGAAGCAACCTTGACCTTTGAATCAAAAACAGGCGATGTAGTCTTGAGTTACAGTGATACCTTCCAATTCTCTGAAGCATCAGATGTCGACGACCTCCTTACCCTTGAATCATCAAGTCCGGTGGCCATTAGTGATGGAAAGCAAATTACTTGGCGCTTTGTCATTAATTCAAATTGGGAAGATACCGATGAAGTGCGTATCTATTCTGGCCTCGTCGCATCAAATGGCGTCAATGGATTGCCAGATGCCACACTGCTCGCTCCTGCAGGAGGGAACGCTGTTGAAAACGATGCAATCATCACTTCATTCGAAGTTCTCAACAACATTGGAATTGTTCAAGATTTGGATGATGGAACATCGGGTCAAACAGTAAATGTTGTCGGCTCAATCCGTCTTGAAGATTTATCGATTGCACCAGACCCAAGTGGATATTTCATGGTTCTCGAACAGAAAACAATCAATAACACGGGTGGAAACATTTCCATTGAATGGGTTCCGGTTGCGAATCAATCTGGTATCCCAGGAGGCGATTTCAATTGGGCAATTGACCTTGGAATGGCTGCTGGCCAAGACACATACCGGTTCCGTATCGATGGATATGAAGGTGGCGACACCCTCTGTCCAGCGGCACTGTATCGTCCAGATTCGGATTGCGCAATACCGTTCAACCTCTCAATTGACACTCTTGACCCGAACCTTCTGGATGTTCGAATCCTCAACGGTCAAGTCGACCCATCTCTTGATTCAAACTGGCGAATCATGGTTGATGACACATGGGTAGTCCCATCGTCGAATCCTACAGCTACTGGTGATCAATCGATTCGACTTAATGCAAGTGATTTGCCAAACCCACCAGACACACTCGACCTGAAGATTTGGGTTCAGTATGACCACGATACAAATTCAAACGGGCAACCTGAAGCAGATGAATACATCACGGTTGTAGCATACAGCGATGGTGCTGCACCGTTTGCGAATTACTCTGCATCGTTTAACGACAATGCCAATGTTGGGCAAGACCCTGTCGGTAAGGTCAGTGTGTGGATTGAAGGCTATGATAAGGCTGGTAACCCAATTAACGGTGGAGGACCAGGGTTTGAAAACGATCATTTCACATATGTTTCAATGAATTCCAAATCACCAGTAATCCGGAACTTCTTCATAGAAGATTCTAACGATGGACGTTTCTTGAAATCAAATCAACAACAATACAATGGTAAATGGAACCATACAATGTATGCAGGCAATGAATACCACCTTATTGTCGAAGCAAACGACGACAATGGATGGAGAGATATTGATTATTTCCGTATCGATTTGGCCGATGATAGAGACGATATGACCGTCTATTATTTCCCGCGAAATGAGACTGCTTGGACCGACAGCCCATATGTCGAAATTCTCCAAGAAGATGGCGCCTTCAAAGGCCCACAAGTGCTTCGCATGAGTGGCAATGTTCTCATCGACCCCTTCGAATCAGACTTTTACTTGGATTTACCAATCCGAATGACATGGGGATTACCTGGTGCATCAACCTCTTTGAACAACCCAGTTTTGTATATGCAAGACCTTGACAATCCACAATATCGAATGCTTCCAGCACCTGGACGCCACATCCAAGATTGGTATTACAGTGATGGTATCCAACTTGATTATCGTGCTGATGCAGCAAATAACTTGATGATTACTCCATTGTTTTCCGACATCATGGAGCCTATTACTCAAGATGTTCGAAGCGGCTTTGTCGGTCCTGGTGATATTATTTCATTCCAAGGCCAATATGCTTATCTTGATGGAATTTTGAATGAGGTATATATCACTCCAGAAATCGAATTGACCCTTGAACTCACTCGTGAAACTGCTGAAAAGGACGGATCCAAAGGATACATCTTCACTCCTGGTGAAGTATCATACCACACCTTTACCGGTGGCGTATTCAATATCAATATCACCGCACCCACAAATACCAATGATTACACCTACACATTCCGTTTATGTCCTTATGATGCAAGCGGCGGAAGTGGTGGTTCGAGCGGTGAATGTGGCAACGGTATAGAGGGGCTACCACTTGGTGCAGTTGATTCAACTTCAGCAATTTGCGCATCCGCTTCATCGTATGGATGTCAAAGTTTCAATCTGAAGGTCGATGATACAGCACCTCGAGTTGTTCTCAACTCTTGGACAGTCAAAGATGCGAATGGTGAAATTCTTGCCAATGTGATGCCAACTTCAACATACCACTGTGTCGATATTGAGGTTATTCTTGAAGAACAACAAGCCCTGTTCCAAGGCGACGTTTCCGTGGTTTGGAGTTTCTACATCGACCCAACCAATAACATCACATGGCCAATCTATGGTGCGACACATGGTCAAATGCCTTTGAGTCAAGAACTCACCCTCACTCCGAGTGGTGGTTCATACTTCGCATCAGCAGAATGTGTCGATTTGTGGCCGATCACTGAAGGACAGACAGACCCATTAGCAGAACAAATCGACAGTGTCGAACTGATCTTCTGGCTCGATGCAACCGATTCAGCAGGTAATGGTGCAATCAGCCGTGGCGGACCTACCGTAGATGAAGAATCAGGTGCAGTCTCAATTGCTCCAATTATCTCAAGCAATGCACAACATAAATCGATGTATGAATTGATTCACGAGGAAGCAACTTTCCTCATTACAGATGTGGTCATGCGACCTGCTAAACCTGAAGTTGGACAAGATATGGATTTGGAAATCAAAGTCTTCAATAACGGAACAATGGATGGTTCAACTGTCCTCAATATCCGCTCAGTGATTAACGGCGGCGTACCTGTGTTTGAAGGAAACGTTTCCACCGGAGAGATACCGGCTCTTGGCGACGCTTGGGTGGAGGTAACACTTCAGCAATTCGACTTAGCGACGACCGGTATGTATTATCTCATCTCGGATGATGCGACTGGTGATGTTCTGTACAATGGTTCTGAGAAAGGTGAATCGTTCAACGTCAAGGTTGAGAGCGAATCATCTGATTCAAGTGGATTGTTCTTGATTCTTGCCATCCTCGGAATTTCTGTAGCAGTACTTGGGACATTGGTATTTGTCTTGGTGCGTCGTGGAAGCGAAGACGACCTCTTTGCCGATGATTACGAAGAAGAAAATGAAAAGGCATATGCGGAATTACCAGGTCAGTCCAAACCACTTTCAGGACCTCCTGCACCAGTTGCAAATGTTTCGCCTGAAATGGCTCTTGCAATGGCAGAATTCCCACAATGGACTCAAGACGAAATCCAAGGTTACTTTGACCAAGGATGGAGTGTTGACGCCCTCAAAGATTGGGTTAACAGCCAGTGAGTGTGAAATCCGTGCCCGCTCGACTTGATTGGGGCGACCATGTTTGGAAAGACCCCGAAGGTGGATGCATTTTGCTTCATGGTGTTTTACCGACCATTGTCTATCCACGCTTGATGCGTCCAAGAGAAACATGGAATGGTTTGGCGTTACTCGAATCTGCTGAAATTGTCGATTTGTGGGTCCAAGAAGAAAAGGATGAAGCAGAATCTCCGGGCGTTAATCTTTCACATGGGATGATTTCAGGGGGGGCCTTTGGAATTTTCTTAGACGAAGTAACCCGAGTCGAAGAGGTTACCAGTGGTCGATTTCCCGACCCTGAACCGCGTCGTTTACATCGAAATGCAGTTCGTCATGACCGCCCAGTCTTTTTCATTGAACCTACTGCGGATGATGAAGAATGGAACAAACACTTGACAATGGAAGCCAAAGCGGCATCCCATTGGAGAAAATTATTGGGAATGGTCTCGATTGGCGGGAAATGGAGAAAAAGAGTCAAAAAGAATATTTTTGATGCTCAAAAACCTCCAAAAGGTGTTTCCAGTAATTTTGGTTCAGCAGCAGTTTTGTCAGCAACTTGGTGGGACCTCAGTGAATGGTTAGTTGGGCCTGATGTATGCCATTCTCGTAATCAACGGTTTGCAGCACGTTTGCGTGGAGCACTTGCTTCGCTTCGTGAAGATTTTGGAGATGAAGCAGTCTTGTTGCTACCTCTGTATTTACCGCATCGAAATTCAATTCTAGAAGCTCTGGAGACTCTTCCAAAACAAGAGAAGGTTAGTTTAGACAGCACTTCACCCGAGAGACTGGAGGAGGAATGAATATGTCGGGAACAGCCATCGAAGTTCGAATTGAAAATCACTTAGTTCGTTTTATTCCTCCAACACCTCTCGACCCTCAAGCAGTTGTTTCACAACTTGGGGGTCAAGAAACCAGTGGCGTGGTCATCAAAGTTCTCGATAAACCCCGTGCTACACTCGTTGTTGACCGGCAAGGGCGAATCACAGTTCATGGAACTCACCGTATCGAAGCGGCTCGTGCTGCTGCCAAAGAACTGATGCTTCGCCTTGGATTGAATGATTCTGGTTTGGAAACTGAATTGGGTCCCGTCGTTGCTTCATTTGATTTTGGTCGTTCTCTGAATATCACTCAATTGGTTGGAAATTATGCCGCAGGAACTGCCGTTTATGATAAGCGCCTTGGATGCAGTACCATTGAAGATTCACGGCATAATTTGACGCTTCATGTTTGGTCAAATGGCCGATGCATTGTTCCAAATGCGCGACACCAAAATATTGTGGCTATGGCTGCAGTGTATTGGAGGTCTCAATTGGATGAGCATAACCTCTTCTTGTAGGTCGCCAAAACCAAAAAATCGTTTGAGTTTGTCCCATGTGTTGAAAATACATGAACTCCAGCGTTTGACTGAGGGTCAGTCATGCAAGACAAGGCGAAGTGGACAGGCCCAATTCTCGATAATCACTTTCATTTGAATCGAAATGGTCGTTTTCTTGAGGCTGCACGGGATTTCAAACATGCAGGTGGCACCGACCTCGTCTTGGTTCATTGCCCTGATTTTTCAGCACCACCTACGACAAAAAAAGGACATACCGAAACATACGCTGATACCGTAAAAATGGCTGAAGAAGTTCGAAGGGAACTTGGTCTTGGCGTACGGGTTGTTCTGGGACCTCACCCTGCAGCATTTGCTCATCAATTTTCAGCATGGATTGAAGAATCCGGTGAACAAGGAGCAGAGCGGGCAATGGAGAATTATCGCAACAGCATTGATGCAGCACTTGCCTTTGTTCATGAAGGTAAAGCTCACGCTATTGGCGAAGTAGGTCGGCCTCATTGGGAAGTTGAACAACGAATTTGGGATTTGTCCAATACATTGTTACTTGAAACAATGCACTTGGCCCATCAAGAGGGCATTGCTTTGCAATTACACGTGGAAGGTGAACTTGAATCGACCTACAACGATATGGTTTCGATGGCCAAAAAGGCTGGACTTGCGAAAAAGAAATTGATACGTCATTACGCTCCACCGAATGTTGCACAAAAGATGACTCGAGGAATCACGCCGAGTGTTTTAATCGGAAAAGGGGCCATTGAAGAGTTGATGTCAACCGTTGAATCATGCACCAATGGTTTTCTTTTGGAAACCGACTACATGGACGACTTACGGCGCCCAGGTGCAGTATTAGGGCCGAAAACAGTCCCAAAACGGACGCATCAATTATTGGAGGCGGGTTTGGATGAAGATTTCCTCTGGAAAGCCCATCAAGAACTTGCTGAAGATTTGTATGGGCCAAGCATTTATTGAGCGGAGTAGGGACTTTACCCTATCAAATGCCCATCACATTCATGAGTGAAAGCATGCACCGGCCAATGTGGCAACTATGCGAAAGGCATCGATTCTGGGACTCGTCCTTAGCCTCTTTCTCGTACCTTGCCTTCTCTCACCAGTCGCTGCACAGGGCTCTCCACTTCCTGCTGTGGAGCTAAGTTGCGGTCCCGACCCAACGATGGATGTCCACCCAACTGCAGACGCAGAAGCCTCGGTAACATGCACGGTGACAAATCCTACTTCAGCCAGTGAAGAAATCAGCATCAATCAAATTGAATGGGATGGAGTCTTGGTTGAGATGACTTTGAGTGAAGATTCTTTCACACTTGGCGCTGGTGAAGAAGACACCTTTGAAATCCAGTTTATTGGCCAAACAAAGATACCAGCAACCATACAACATTCGTTTGAAATTGAAGCCAAAGTCGAGTCATGGAATGGCCTCCCTTACGGGCAATTGCCTGATGGTTTTTGGGTTGCAAATACATCTCATATTGGAGAATTGAAAATTGGAAGTTATGGCATGGTTGAATTATTGCTCTCCGATGTCACAACCCGTTACATGGATACAAGCGATGAAGTCGAGTTTAATTTCCAAGTCACCAATAAGGGCAATGCAGACGATAAATTGGAAGTCGTCTTCGCGAATGCGGCTGAACTTGAAGCAGCAGGTTTCACGTTTCCAGGCGGCAAAATAGTCAGTGAAGATGTTGACTATCAAGGGACATCCTCAGTAAAAAGCCTCACCATCCGGGCCCCTTCTGAAGTGAGTTCAGACCTTCGAATGCCTTTATTGATTCGAGCCCAGAGCACAATTGACGATTCAGCTCCATTCAGTGAAATTAATATTCAACTCGATATCAAATCGTCAACTCAATCGAGTGGTATCGATGGCTTAGATTCCTTGAGTTCAGACGATACACTCCTGTATATTTCAATCGGAGGAGGGGCGATACTTGTTATCCTCTTCCTCGTAGTTTTGATGCGAGTCGTTTCGAAGAAAAAACCGAAGGATGGGCAACAAGCAAAAGTGGCCCAACCGATTATTCTACCAGAAGAGCCCATAGAAGAATCTGAAGACGATGAACTTGATGATTTCTTTTCCGATTTAGATGGAGAAACTGCAGAAGTCGATGAATTTGACGATTTATTCGATGAATTGTAATTGCTACGGCTCCCAAAATAGGGTGGCTGAACCACTGTTTTCATTGTAACAACATAGGCAACAGTCATAGGTTTGGTGTTACGGCCAACACCTACCCATTGGGTCGGTGCTATAATGCTCAAATTACAAGGAAAGACTGCCTTCGTCTTTGGAGTTGCTAGTGAAGACTCCATCGCATGGGCGATTTGCCAGCAACTTGCCGCAGCAGGTGTTACACTGTACCTCGGTTATCAGAAGCGCTTCATGAGTCGAATATTCCAGTTGAAGGATAAATTACCCCAAATCGGAGGATTCTACCCTCTGGATGTTGCTGAAGATGCAACTACGAGAGAATTCTTTGAGGCTTTTGAGAAAGAACATCCGGGGAAGAAGGCAGATATTCTGATTCATGCGATTGGCTTTGCCCCCCGTGCATGTTTCGACCGGCCGATTCTTTTTGTCGAAGACAGCGATATCAACACCGCGATGACAATATCGGCAAATTCGCTTCAACGTTGTTTGAAACATGCATTGCCTTACCTCAATCCAGGTTCATCGACCATTACGCTCACATATGCTGCATCAAACCGTTTTGTACCAAATTATGGAATTATGTCGATGGCCAAAGCAGCTCTTGAATGCTGGACCCGTGAATTGGCGTGCCATCTCGGGCCTGAAGGGCATAGAATCAATGCCATCTCATCGGGGCCTATTCGGACTATTGCAGCGAGTGGAGTTCCTGGTTTCGATAATATCCTTGACCATGTGGAGGCAAATTCTCCACTTCGGCGAAATGTAAGCCAAGAAGACGTAGCAGGTGCAACATTGTGGCTCGCCAGCTCTCTTTCAAGTGGTGTGACAGGTCAATGCATCTATGTGGATGGCGGTTATTCGATAACAATGGTACCTCAGAGTATCATGAATGAATGAGGTGAATGTATGGTTAAAGACGCGAAGGGAAACGAAGTCGAAGGGCTTGAACAAGGCCCATTCGAACCCATTGCCATAATTGGCGTCTCCGCTTTGATGCCCGATGCACCCGATGTGGATGCCTTTTGGCAGAATATTCTTGATGCGAAAGTCAGTATTCGAACCCTCCCAACGCATCGCTGGATTGGACCCATTGAACATTTTTACCGTGAAGGCGGCCCAGGCAACATCGAAGAAGGATTTACCTATGCACGAATAGGTGCAGTTGTAGAAGGATATGAATTCGATTGGCGTCGATGGAAACAACCTCCGGGTACGCTGACTCAAATTGACCTTGCACAGCAATGGGCTGTTTCAGTCGCTGCTTCAGCCATTGAACAAGCGGGTTATGATGGTGAAATAAAAGACATCGATCGGCTACGAACTGGTGTTGCTTTTGCAAATGCTCTTGGTGGCGAGAATCGGAATTTGTCCAATATCCGTATTTATTCAAACCACACCAAAGAATTAGCCAAATCACAAGGAATGCCAGAAGCGAACAGTGGCGCTTTTATCGATTCAATAAACGAAGGAGCGCCTCGTGTCAACGAAGATACCATGCCGGGAGAATTGGCAAATGTCGTTGCGGGGCGAGTGTCAAATTTGCTTGACCTCCAAGGTCCAAATTTCGCCATGGATGCTGCATGTGCATCATCACTTGCTACATTGATGGATGCATGCCGATTATTGCAAATGCGTCAAGTCGATGTCATGATTGCTGGAGCAACAGATCGAAGCATGGATGCGCCAACTTTTGCAAAATTCAGTGCCATTGGAGCACTTTCCGCATCTCATTCGACACCCTTCGATGCAGGAGCAAACGGCTTCGTAATGGGCGAGGGTGCTGGTGCCTTTGTCCTCAAACGTCTTTCAGATGCTCTTCGAGATGGAGATGATGTTCATGCAGTTATTCGTGGAGTTGGCGGTTCATCAGATGGCCGTGGGAAAGGAATTACTGCCCCCAGTCAGCGAGGTCAAATCCAAGCGATTGCTCGGGCATATACTCAAGCAGGTTATGACGCTACTTCCGTTGAGTTGATTGAAGCACACGGCACTTCTACCAAAGTTGGAGATGCGACGGAACTTGGAACACTCTCTTTGCTCTGGGATGGGGCACCAACTGGGGACCATGTTGCGGTCGGTTCAATAAAATCCCAAATCGGCCACTTGAAAGCAGCCGCAGGTATTGCAGGGCTCATCAAAGCGGTTATGGCGCTTCATCATCGGACCATACCTCCTTCGGCCGGTTTCAAAACGCCAAATCCAACAGTCGATTGGGCAAGCAATCCCTTTTTCGTACCGACTCAGGCACGTGAATGGCCTCGTCCAGAAGCTCACCCTCGCCGTGCAGGAGTTTCCGCTTTCGGTTTTGGAGGCACGAATTACCACGTTGCTTTGGAAGGATTCGAACCGGAATACCATGCTGAATTGGCACAGAAATGGGACTTACGATGGGATGCCTATGCGCAAACTGAACCGACAGTTCTTGGCGCATCAGATGCTGAATCAATCCTCGATTCATCGGCCACCCCTTCCATGACACATGACGAGATGAAAGCGGTAGAAGGGGGAATTCTTCTGCTTTCTGCCACAGACCTTTCATCTCTTCAAGTCAAATTAGAGGCCGTAGAATATTCTGGAACATATTTTGATGAAGACCCAAATGGTTTGAGGCTCTCCAGCGCATTGAATGCAGCCTCATCATCATACGATGCATCCGAAGCGTTTCGAATGTGCATTGTTGCAACTTCATGGGCTGAATTTCACAAGCGAACTGCATTAGCAAGTAAAGCGATGAGTGACCCAGAAAAGTGGGGATTCTTGCAAGCACAAGGGGTTCTCTTGACCAACGACCCAGCACTCCACCCAAAGGCCAAAATCGCCCACATGTATCCTGGGCAAGGAAGCCAATATGTTGGCATGACGCACGATTTACATCAACGCTACAGCGCCGTTCAGAAAGTCTGGTCCCAGGCTGATGAAACAATGGTCGAAGTACTCGATGGTGAAAGTTTGTCCAGTTTCGTTCTTCGTTCTAATTTATCAAAAGAGGAACGTATTGAGGCTGAACATAAACTCAAGCAAACCGAATACACTCAACCTGCAATGCTTACTGCTGATTTAGCAATTGAGCGAGCATTGAATGACCACGGACAAATGCCTGACATGGTTGCTGGACACTCTTTAGGCGAATATGCTGCATTGATGTCTGCAGGTATTTTGGATATGGATGGGGCATTGCGTGCATCGGCTGCACGAGGTACTGAAATGGGCTCTGTGGTTATTGATGATAAGGGCTTAATGGCAAGTGTTATGGCGCCATACGAGGATGTTGCATCGGTTATCGAATCGATTGATGGCTACGTGATTGCGGCCAATAAGAATTCTCCAAAGATGACTGTTGTTGCAGGTGAAACAACATCTGTTCAACAAGCGATGGCCGTCTTTGAAGAGAAAGGATTCCAATGTGTACCTTTGGCTACCTCACACGCATTCCACTCAAGAATCGTTGCGCCTGCAAACGAACCTTTGCGCCGTTTCCTTGAGAGTCTCGAGATTCGATGGCCGACAATCCCGATTACTGCAAACGTCGATGGGACGTTCTATCCAATGGAAGGAGAAGATTCGAAAGCAGGAATTTTAGGGAAACTTGCTCCTCAAATGGCTTCAGCAGTTGAATGGACGACCCAAATTGAAACCATGTATGCTGCTGGGGCACGCGCCTTCATCGAAGTCGGTCCGAAGCGAGCATTAACGATGTTCGCAGTTCAAATTCTTGAGGACCAGCCACATTTACCAATCATGTCCAACCACCCAAAGCAAGGCGGTATTGCCACATTCCTTGGGGCATTGGGAACTTTGGCGTTAGCTGGTCGTCAACCTCAATGGCCGGCCGATGATTCCTCGGTACTTACCGAAGCATTCCGTGCAGGCCCCCTCGAAGCATACCAAACAACATCATCGACAGTACGCTCTACTGCTGAGATGGAAGATTTGCGTACTCGAGCACGTCCATTACCTTCGACAGGTGGTGCAGCACCGGTTGTTCAGCAAGTTGTTGTCCAGTCTTCTTCAAGCAAATCAGTAGAT
>MDSW01198251.1_pt1 | contig 10986 bp, 12 predicted proteins | sample 811171 | NCBI WGS metagenome assembly MDSW01 (sample SAMN05326641, study PRJNA326480) | marine metagenome | isolation source: seawater | place: Atlantic Ocean: North West | collected 2012 | reverse complement strand
TATTTACTATTTGGTTCAAGTTTGGATGAAAACTAAGAGAGGTAAATTCATATCTTTTGAAGGACCTGAAGCTAGTGGTAAATCCTCACAAATATTACTTTTAAAAAAATATTTTCAGAAAAAAAAACAACCTTTTATAATTACAAGAGAGCCTGGCGGTACAATTTTATCAGAAAAATTGAGAAAATTAATTTTAAATAATAAATCCAATATTAATAATATTGAGGAAATTCTTTTACTAATGGCGGCTAGATCTCATCATATGAATAATGTAATTTTGCCTAATTTAAAAAAAGGTAGAGTTGTTATTTCAGACAGATTTGCTGACTCAACTTTTGTTTATCAGGGTTTTGTTAATAAATTTGGAATATCTAAAGCGCAAAATCTACACAAGCAATTATTAAACAATTTTCATCCTGATTTTACAATAATTTTTAATTTAAGTGCACATGAAGTTATGAGGAGGTTAAAAAAAAGAAAAATTAAAAATAAATATGATAAATCTGATTTAAATTTCCATAAAAATGTAATTAATGGATACAAAAAAATTTCTAAATCAAAAAGATTTATTCATATTGATGCTTCTCTTAGTCGAACTATAATCCATAAAAATATATTAAAATTTATAAAATTGTAAATGAATGATTTAGTTGGTTTTAAAAAAGAAACTATTGCACTTTTAAATAAATTTAATTTAAAAAATTTGCATTCATCTATTATTATTCATGGTCCAAAAGGAATTGGTAAGAATTTGTTTGTAAATAATTTTATTAATGAAATATTTAAAAAACAATTTAAGGACAATACTTATTACCATCATTATAATTTATTTAAAAATAATACACATCCAAATATTAAATTATTAGAAAAATTATATGATGTAAAAACAAAAAAATACAAATCCAATATAGGAATTGAACAAATTAGAGATTTAAAAAAATTTATTAACGATAGCCCGTCAATACAAAATTTTAGTAAATTTATAATTATTGATTGCGCTGATGATTTAAACATTAACGCATCAAATAGTTTTCTTAAAAACTTAGAGGAACCAAATAAAGATACCTTTATTTTTTTGATATGCCATCGATTATCATCTATAATTCCAACAATTAGATCAAGATGCTTAAAAATTAAATTAAATCAGCATTCTTTTGAGAATTTTAAAATAATTTTATTAAATAGATTTGAAAAAATTGAAATTGATGAAATAAAATTTTTATATGACTTAACTTATGGCTCACCTGGTACAGCTATTTTTTTATATGAAGAAGAAGTAATTGAGATTTTAGATTTAACACTCAATAGCTTAGAAACCTCAGATATTAATAAAAACAAAGTATTTGTCTCGGATATATTATCTAAATTTGACAATGAAAAATTTAAATCATATCTTTCATTACTTAAATCTTTGCTAGTCATAATGAAAAAATTTAAAAATAATCCAGATGAAATTGATTTTTACTTATCAAATAAATTAAATTTACTAAAACATCTTTCAAATAAACTTACTGAAAAGAATATTGTTGATAGATTCAATTTTTTAATTAAAAATGAACATGATTTATTTACATTGAACCTTGATAAAAAATTATTTATGTTAAAATTTTTAACGCATTAAAAATGAGCTTTTACGTTACAACACCAATATACTACACAAATGATATTCCGCATATAGGACACGCTTATACAACTATTTCATGTGATATACTTACAAGGTATAATAAAATGTTGAATAAAGATGTATTTTTTCTTACTGGAACTGATGAACATGGTCAAAAAGTTGAAAAAGCTGCTAAGATAGCCCAAATTGATCCAAAAAAATTTGTTGATGATTTATCAATGAATTTTAAGAAATTAGTTACTAATCTTGGTTGTGAAATTAATGATTTTATAAGAACAACAGAAAATAGACATATAATATCTGCTCAATTTTTCTGGAATAAATTACTTGAAAATGAGCAAATTTATTTATCTAATTATGAAGGTTGGTATTCTGTAAGAGATGAAGCTTTTTATCAAGAAAGTGAATTAAAAAAAATTAATGGAAAATTAATTACTGAAAGTGGATCACCAGTAGAATGGGTTAAAGAGGAAAGTTATTTTTTTAAACTATCTAATTGGCAAGATAAACTCATTCAATTTTACGAAAAAAACCCAGACATTATTTTACCTAAAAGTAGATATAATGAAGTTTTAAGTTTTATTAAGGGCGGTTTAAAAGATTTATCGATTTCAAGAACTACATTTAAGTGGGGTGTCCCAGTTCCAAATAATAATAATCACGTAATGTATGTATGGATCGATGCATTGTGTAATTATCTGACATCTTTAGGTTATCCAGAATTATCTGATGAAAAATATAAAAAATTTTGGCCTGCAATTCATATTGTGGGTAAAGATATTTTAAGATTTCATGCTGTATATTGGCCAGCATTTTTAATGGCTGCTAACATAAAACCATTTGAAAAAATATTTGCTCATGGTTGGTGGACAAATGAAGGTAATAAGATATCTAAATCTTTGGGTAATGTTATAGATCCATATGAAATAATTAATAAGTTTGGTTTAGATCAAATGAGATATTTTTTATTTAGGGAAGTTCCTTTTGGAAATGATGGTGATTTTTCAAGTAATGCTATTTCTAAAAGAGTCAATGCAGATTTATCAAATAATTATGGCAACTTAGTTCAAAGAGTCTTAACTTTTATTGTTAAAAATTGTAATTCTTTTTTAAAATCACAAAATAATTTTAATAATGATGATAAACAACTGCAAAAATCTTTTGATTTAAAATTTAATAATTATTTTACTTTTATGGATAATTATCAAATTGATAAAGCAATTAAATCAATTATGGAATTATTATCTTTAACTAATTCTTATGTTGATGAACAGGCTCCTTGGACTTTAAAAAAAAATGATACTAATAGAATGGAAGTTGTTTTATTCAATATTTGTATAATTATAATAAAAGCAACTTTAATGCTCTATCCAATCATTCCCAATAGTTCAAAAAAAGTTTTAACTTTCTTTGATTTAGATATTAAAAATATAAATTTTAAAAATTTGAATTCATTATCTTCTAGAGACATCATTATTAAAAATCCTGAGCCAATTTTCCCAAGAATAGATTAATGATTGACTCACATTGCCATTTGAATTCTGAGCCATTATCAAATAATTTAGATCAAATAGTAAAAAATTCAAAAGCTAACAATTTATCAACCATACTTTCAATTAATACAAATCCAGTTAATTTTATAGATCACTTAAATTTAATAAAGAAATATAGTGGTATTTATTTATCATATGGTTTACATCCATGTGAAATCAATTCAAGTGAACAAATTAATACATTAGATTTTAATAAATATTGTCAAAATGATTTAGTGATAGGAATTGGCGAAACGGGTATTGATTTATACCATTCTAAAAGTTTATTAGATCAGCAGATTGCTTGTTTTGAAAAACATATTGAGGCTTCAATATTTTATAAATTACCTTTGATAATTCATCAGAGAAATTCTGAAAAAGAGATAATATCAATATTAGAAAAATATATAAAAAATAATAATTTAAAAATAGTATTTCATTGTTTTTCAGGAAGTGAAAATTTACTTAATTTTTGTATTGAAAATAAACTTTATATATCACTTTCTGGGATTGTAACTTTTAAAAATTCAAATAATTTAAGAAATATTATTAGAAATTTTCCATTAGATTATTTGCTCATTGAAACTGATAGTCCCTTTTTAGCACCAGTTCCAGTGAGAGGAAAAAAAAATCAACCATCTTTTATCAAATATATTGCAGAATATCTCTCTAATTTTTACAATTTAAGTTTTGATGAATTCGAAAAAATAACTGACAATAATTTTTTTAAATTGTTTAATAAAGCAAAAAGATATAATCACTTATAATGAAAATCACTATTCTTGGATGTGGTGGCTCTTTTGGATCTCCTTTAGCCTGGCAAAGAAATGGAAATATTGATGTTACTAATAAAAAAAATTTTAGAACTAGATCTTCAATTTTAATTGAAATTAAAAATAAAAATATTTTAATAGATACAAGTCCTGATTTAAGAAATCAGTTATATAATAGTAAATGCACAAATATTGATGCAGTTTTTTTTACTCATATCCATTCAGATCACACTTCAGGTTTGCCAGACATGAGAGCAATGTCATTAATTAATAAAAAAATTATTCCTGCTTATATGCCTTTTGAAATGATTGAAGATATGAAAAATATGTACAAATATATATTTAAAGGTGAAAAAGATTATGTACCATTCATGGAAATCCAAGAATTAAAAAACTTAACAAAATTTTTTGATATTAATATAGAAACTTTTAAACACAACCACGGCTCTATTGATGTACAAACATATAAAATAAATAATTTTGCTTATTCTACAGATATCAAAAAGTTATATAATTCTGATATTGATAAATTAAAAAATCTTGATTTATGGATTGTTGGATTATTAAGAGAAGAAGATCATCCATCTCATGCCGGTTTAAAAAAAATACTTGAATATATAGAATATTTAAAACCAAAAAAAACTATATTTACTCACATGACCGCATTATTAGATGAGCAGCAGCTAAAATCTAAATGTCCAATAAATGTTTATCCAGGATATGATGGTATGACAGTTAATTTATGAATAAAGAGGTTATAGGCTTCATAGGACTTGGAAATGTAGGATCAAACTTAGCTAAAAATCTTATTAGAAATAATCATACTTTATATGTTTTTGATAAAAATAAGAAAACCTATTCAAAATTTAAAAAAAGAAATGTTCATAAATGTAAAACTCTTATTGAAATAGCTAATAATTGCTCATTAATAATAACATGTCTTCCTTCACCAAATTCAGTAAATAAAGTTGTTTCAACTTTATTAAATAAAATTGATAAAAGACATTTGTGGATTGAGATGAGTACAACTGATAAAACAGAAATGATTAGATTATCTAAATTAATTAAAAAAAAAGGAGCTGGAGTTTTGGAGTCTCCAATTACAGGAGGTGAACACAGAGCTAAATCTGGCAATATTTCTATTTTATCAGCAGGAAGTAAAAAAAATTTCAATAGGGCATTTCCTATACTATCGTTGTTAGGTCATCAAATATTGTATTGTGGAAAAATTGGTAACGCATCAATATTAAAAATTATCACTAATTATCTAGCATCTCTTCATTTAATTGGTATAGGTGAATCATTAGCTGTTGCAAAAAAACATGATATTAATTTAGGGTTGACCTACAACGCAATTAAAATTAGCTCAGGTAATAGTTTTGTAAATGAAACAGAAACAAAGGTTATTCTATCAGGTTCTTATGATGTGGGATTCACTATGGATTTAGTAAATAAAGACCTAAGTTTATTTAAAAAGCTCTCAAAAGAATATAGCGTACCTATAAAATTAGGAGATCTAATTAACAAAATATTTAAAAATGGAATGAAAAAATTAGGAAGGAGATCATTTAGTACATCAATTGTAAAATTAATAGAAAATGACATTAAAACAAAATTTCGAGCTTCTAATTTTCCAAAAAAACTTATAGACACTAATTCAAAACAAAAAGGTATAAAGTTATAATAATGAATGCTAGTAAACTACCTCCTGCAGATAAAGATCCTAGAAATCCTAGTTATAGTTTTAAAAATATAGAAAACGAATATTTCGAAAACACAGACCAATTTGAAAAATATATTAAATCAAAAAAAATAAATAAAATATTTACTGGTACTCTATGGGCAGAAGGACCAGCTTTTATTCCGCATTTGGATACATTGGTATGGAGTGATATTCCTAATAATAGAATGATGAAATTAGTTAATGATAAGGTTTCTGAATATAAGAATCCTTCAAATTTTTGTAATGGTAACACAATTGATAATGATGAAAATTTAATATCATGCTCGCATGGAGGAAGATGTTTATATAAAACCAATGATAATTTAGAAACAGAAATTTTAATAGATAATTTTGATGGAAAAAAACTAAATTCACCAAATGATGTTTGTGTTAAATCTGATGGTACAATTTGGTTTACAGATCCACCTTATGGTATTTTTACAGATTATGAAGGATATAGAGGTGAACAAGAATATGGAGCTTGTTATGTTTTTTGTTTTAATCCGAAAACAAATAAACTTGATGTAGTTATAGATGATTTAGAAAGACCAAATGGCATAACTTTATCGCCTGATGAAACAAAATTATATGTAGCTGATACTGCTGAAAACCTAAGGCATTTATATTCATATGATTTAATTAATGACAAGCCATCAAATAAAAAACTTATTCATGATTTTAAACCATTTTTTTCAGATGGTTTTAGGTGTGATAAAGATGGAAATATTTGGACAAGTGCAGGAAAAGCAATCAAATGTTTTGACTCACAATTCAAGTTAATTGGTCAAATTAAAATTCCAGAATTGGTTTCAAACTGTGAATTTGGAGGAAAAGAGGGCAATATATTATATATAACGGCTACTACAAGTCTATACTCCATTGAACTAAATCAACAAGGTGCTAAATTTGTCTAAAAATAAATTAGTTGATGCTAAATGCAAACCATGTTCTGGTAATACGCCAAAATTAAATTTTGATGAAATAAGCAAATTCTTATCTGAACTCAATGAATGGTCAGTTAATGATAATCAGGAAATGATTTTTAAGAAATTTAAATTTTCTAATTTTAATAAAGCATTAAATTTTGCCAATAAAATTGGAGTATTAGCAGATAAAGATGCTCATCATCCTGATATTTCAATTGGCTGGGGTTATTGTTTAGTTATGATACATACTCATGCAATTAAAGGATTATCAATTAATGATTTTATTTTAGCTTCTAAAATTGATTTATTAAATTAAAGTATATGACTAACTCTTTTGATGTTTACAGAAATTCCATAAACGACTCATTGAAAAATATTTCTAAAGATCAAATTAATGAGTCAATCAAAATTTTAAAACAAACAATTAAAAATAAAGGTAAAATTTATATAGTTGGTAATGGTGGCAGTGCTTCCATAGCTAGTCATGTTAGTGTAGATTTCGCAAAAGTTGCAAGAGTTAAATCATCTACATTTAATAATTCAAATTTAATTACATGTTTTGCTAATGATTATGGTTATGAAAACTGGGTAGTAGAAGCAATTAAAGCTTATATGTTTAAAAATGATATGTTAATTTTGATAAGTAGTAGTGGCAAATCAAAAAATATTTTAAATGCTGCAAAATATTGTAACAAAAAATCAATTCAATTAATTACTTTTAGTGGTTTTAAAAAAAACAATCCTTTATCGAAATTAGGACTTGTTAATTTTCATATTGATAGCAATAAATATAATTTTATTGAAATGGCGCATCATATTATATTAGTTTATTTAGTTGATACATTTACTAATTATAAAAAAAACAATAATTAAAATATATTATAATTATTAATTTCATTTAAATTACTATGTTCCACAAAAGGTTTCATAAACTTTTTCATTATCTTCTGGTAAAGAAGTATATTTTTTATTAATTTTACTTTCATTATAAGGTTTTTTAAGAACTTTATTTAATTCAAAAAGATTTGTGAAATTTTCCTTATATGAGTCTCTAATGATTTTTTCTATTATATGATTTCTTGGAATAATATATGGGTTGACTCTGATATATTTTTTTTTAATTTTCTTATTATATTTTTTTAACCAATCCTTAAATATTTTTCTATCTAATTTATTTTTTTCTAGATCTATAAAACTGTTTGTGTAATCTAACTTATGTACATGCATCAAGTCTAAAAACTCTCTAATTATTTCTTTATTATCCTGTTTCTCATCTATATTAAGTTTTTGACTCATCATGCATAACCATGAATTATCAAATCTTTCTTTATTTTTAGTTAAAATTTCCTCTACTAATTTTATTGCAGTATTTTCATCATTATCAATTAAATGTAAAAATGTTTCAGCAAAACGAGCTAAATTCCACATGATAACCCTAGATTGATTTTCAAAAGAATATCTACCCATCTTATCAATAGAGCTAAAAACTGTTTTTGGATTGTAACTATCCATAAATGCACATGGGCCATAATCAATTGTTTCGCCTGATAAATTTATATTATCAGTATTCATTACCCCATGAATAAAACCAACTTTCATCCATTTAATAATTAAGTTTATTTGTAATTCACAAATTTTATTAAAAAATAAAAGATATTTTTTTTTATTATTTTGAATTTCTGGATACAATCTTTTGATAGTATAATTTATTAAGTGATTAAATTCTTTTCTATTCTCTAAAAGACTTCCAAATTGAAATGTCCCAACTCTTATGTGTGATTTAGCTACTCTAACTAGTATTGCACCTGGTTCGATTTTTTCCCTATAAACTCTCTCTCCAGTAGTTATTACAGCTAAAGCTCTGGTTGAGGGTATGTCCAAGTGATGCATTGCTTCGCTCACAATATATTCTCTAATCATTGGACCTAAAGCAGCTTTTCCATCTCCATTTCTTGAATATGGTGTTTTACCAGAACCTTTAAGTTGAATATCAAATCTATTATTATTTTTATTTATGTGCTCACCTAACATTAATGCTCTTCCATCTCCAAGAATTGTAAAATGTCCAAACTGATGTCCGGCATACGCTTGCGAAAAAAAACTTTTCGAGTTTATATTATTACCCAACAAAAAATTACAAATTTCTTTTTCATCATTTTTAATATTTAGGTTAAGTTCATTAGCAAGATCTGAATTAAATAGTAATAATTTAGCATTTTCAAAATTATCAGGTTTAACCTTACTATAATAAATTTCAGGTAATTTAGTATAACTATTTTGAAAATTCCAATACATTTAGATTGACTATATATTAATTATTTTAATTTAACATTAACGACTTTTATATATATAAACATGATACATGACTAGTCTTGAAGAAATTGTAAACTATGATGAATATCCACTAAATAATTCTAATTTCATAAAACTGTGTAAGAGAGAAATTACTAACAAATCTATATTAGTTTTAAATAATTTTTTAACTATAGAATGTTTAAATGAATTAGTAATAGAAGCTAAAAATTTAGAAAAAAAAGCTTTTTTTTGTTCACAAGATCATACTATTTTATTGGGTAAGCATAATAGTGCCCTAGATGATAAAGATCCTATTAATATTATGGTAAAAAGTGATAAAGGTTGTGTTCCTCATGATTTAGTTTCCCAAAATTCAAAATTAAATAAACTATACAAATCTAAAATATTTAAAAATTTTTTAAAACAAGTTTTAAATTTATCTAATTTGTATCCTTATGCTGATAAACTTTCTTCAATTAATTATAATTATTATCAAAATTCTCAACAATTAGGTTGGCATTTTGATAATGCATCATTTGCGATAACTTTAATGATACAATCTGCTGATAGTGGTGGTGAGTTCGAGTATGTTAATAGAGGTAGAGATTACAATAATAATTTTATTGATAAGGAATATATAACTAAAATTCTTAATTCATCTATACGACCTAAAAAAATTAATGCAAATGCTGGAACTCTTGTTTTATTTTATGGAAGAAATTATTTACATAGGGTTACTCCAGTCACATCTGATAAACCCAGAATATTAGTTACACTAAATTACAATGAAGAAGAGGGTACTAAACTATCTGAAAATGCTAGGTTAACATTTTTTGGAAGAAAATAAATTAATGATGATTAAAAAAAAACAATTGCTCTCCATTAACTTTATAATTATTGATTAATTCTTTTGCTTCTTCTGAAATTATCCAATTCATATATAATTCGGCATCTATAAAATTAAGATTTTTATTTAATTCTTTATTTATTAATATTATGCCATACTGATTAAATAGAGGTGGAAGATTTTCACAAACAATTTTTAAATTTTCTTTTGAATTAAATGATAACCACGTACTTCTATCACTTAAGGTATAAGCCTTGAAGTTATTTGCAATTAGTAATGTTTGTCCCATGCCTTGACCTACACTTAAGTGCCATTTAATATTATTGTTGGTATTAACTTTTATTAAATTCCACAATTCCTTTTCTTTTTTATGTGTTCCACTATCATCTCCTCTGGATATAAATTTTAGTTCATTTTCTTCAATTTCTATTAATTTTTTTTCTATTGAAGTACATTTATTATAATCAGTCTTAGGACCAACTAAAACATAATCATTGTACATTAAATTGTGTCTTATTTTTCCATAACCTGAATTCATAAATTCTAATTCAGAGGGTGTATGATGAACTAATAATATCTCTACATTACCATCTTTTGCTATTCTGATTGCTTGTCCTGTACCTTTAGAGATTACGTTAACCTTTATCTTGTATTTCTTTGAAAATTCCTTGTTAATAGATTTCAACAATCCAGTATCATGAGTCGATGTTGTGCTAGCAATTGTTATAATATTTTCTTTGGCATTCAAATTTAAACTAAATATAAAAAAAAACAACAATATCAATAAATTAAGCATATAAATTAACTCTATCTATTAAATAAATAATTTTATTTAAAACCTTACAATACATTATCTTAAAATTATTTATATTATTACTATTAGAAAGGAAATTTATGAAGATTTTAAAAGTACTAGAAAATACTGAAATTGTCGTTGTTGATTTAGAGGTTAATTTAGGAAAAGAAAAAAGAACAGGTCTAACTTTATGCGTAAAATATAAAGGGGATTATTTTCCTTTAAATACAGCTCATGATGGTAGACCAATACTAATGAATAAGCAAAATATAATTAAAAGTTCAGATTAAATTTTTTTATAAAAAACATAAAAATTATATAAGCCAATGCGGTACTAATTATTGATATAAAAAGTGAAAAAATAAAATTTTGTTTAAATTTTAATGATATTGGAAGTACAATAAAAAAAACAAATGAGGGAATTGTCATAATTATTGTGCTATATGATAATTCAATAATTTTTTGAGTAT
>MDSW01152785.1_pt1 | contig 10987 bp, 9 predicted proteins | sample 811171 | NCBI WGS metagenome assembly MDSW01 (sample SAMN05326641, study PRJNA326480) | marine metagenome | isolation source: seawater | place: Atlantic Ocean: North West | collected 2012 | reverse complement strand
TCAGGTACCCCTATAATTTTTGCGCATGAATTCGGCGGTGATTATAGGCACTGGGAGCCTCAGATGCGTTTTTTCTCGCGTTCACATCGTTGCATAGCTTTTAATGCGCGTGGATATCCGCCATCAGCTGTGCCAGAAGATCCAGATATGTATAGCCAGAACAATGCACGTGATGATGTGCTTGCTATACTTGACGGATTGGACATTGAGAAGGCACACATTAATGGTTTGTCGATGGGGGGGTTCGCTAGCCTACATTTTGGTTTTGAATACCCAGATCGTGCCTTATCACTAGTAGTGGCTGGCTGCGGTTACGGGGCAAAGTCTGACCATAAAGAACAGTTTGTTCGTGAGACAACTGAAGTTGCAGATCGAATGGAAAACGAAACGATGGCTGTATTTGGAAAAGTTTATGCTTTAGGCCCTACTAGAGTTCAATTTCAAAATAAAGATCCGCGTGGTTGGCAAGAATTTGAACAGCAGATCTGCGAGCATTCAAGCACTGGCTCTGCTAACACTATGCGTGGCGTTCAAAGGCGGCGTCCTTCATTATATGATTTAGAAGATAAGATGCATGCTCTTAAAGTCCCCACTCTAGTAATAAATGGTGATGAGGACGATCCTTGTTTGGACGCTGGACTATACATGAAGAGAAACATTGTATCGTCCGCTCTTGTTCTCCTGCCTCGTACAGGGCACCTCTGCAATCTTGAGGAACCTATTCTGTATAATCAAATTTGTGGTGATTTCATGCAAAGAGTTGAATCTGGTAGGTGGGAGATGCGTGATCCACGTTCAATGACTACTTCTATTATATCCACTCCAGGAATGTAATTATCAACAAAAGATAAAAGCGATTAAAGGAATTAAGTTTTGAGATTCTCACTGTCTGTAAACCATTACATTTGCGGAGATAAAATGTCTTTTCCGGATTTTGCAATGGCAGTTAGAGATGCTGGTATTGGATATGTTGGTATTACCCAGGAGGCGTTGGCTGAACTAGGTTTAGATTTAATTTCGAAGTGTCTTGTTGATAACGACTTACGTGTTTCATCTTTAAATAGTGCTGGTTTTTTTACTGGTACTAGTGCCACAAAAAATTATTTTAGTAATACTGAACTCATTGATATAGCGTCAAAGCTTAAAGCAGATGTTTTGTGTGTTATTACCGGAGGGATTGGAAACCCTCCGACGCTTTTATCTGAGGCATACGACAAAGTAAAAAAAGGAATTTCTGAATTAGTAAATCACGCTGCTGACAAAGGAGTTAAATTAGGCATAGAGCCCATATACCCAGCTGATATTATAAGTAAGGGAAATATAAATTCTATTGCCAGCGCATTAAATCTTATTGAGCCATATGAAAACATCCAGTTAATCCTTGATGTTAAACATTCTTGGTGGGACCCAGATTTTGTACCATTAATAAAAAATTTTCCTGAAAAAGTTGCGTTGGTCCAGCTATGCAATATTTGTATTAAGGATGGAGAGTTAAAGGGACGGACTAACTTAGCCTCAGGGTCTGTTGATATGTCGCGGCTGATGAAAGAAATAATTAAGGGAAAGTATTGCGGAAATTTTGAGTATGAATTATTTCCCAGTGATGTTGGAAACCGTAATCCACGAGATTTAATTAGTAACTTCCCTAAAGAATTTTATGGTCTCATAGAATAAAGTTTAACTTAATTAATATGCAAACGTGCATGATCTGTCTGCCAGCCAACCTTAATGTTCTGTCCTGATTCAATCTTGCTATGATTCTCTCCACTAGATATTTTTCTTACCACCACCTCACTATTATCTGCCAATCGCACCAAATATGACGTAGTTAGTCCCAGGTAAATTGTTTCTAGCAGAGTTGCAGGTATTATCTGCCAACCATCCCCATTAAAGTCGTCTGATTCTATTAAACTTAGTAGCTCTGACCTTATTGAAAATGACACTGCTTCACCTAAAGTTGGCATAGAGGAAAGAGCTGGAATATTAACTTTGGCATAGCCTAAGTCTACGGTAAGATACGTCTCATTAATTTCAGATACCTTTCCGTCTAGCAAATTATTATCACCAATAAATCCTGCAGTAAAACGTGTTTGTGGAGTTTCGTATATATCTCGTGCTGTACCGTGTTCCACTAAATCACCATCAGCAATTATAGCGATTCGATCAGCGACTGTTAGGGCTTCTTCTTGGTTGTGGGTGACATGAATAAAGGTAATACCCACCTTTTCTTGAATGCGCTTTAGCTCAATACACATATCTTTGCGTAATTTTGCATCTAAAGCTGCCAGTGGTTCGTCCAGAAGTAAAATATCTACATCTAGGACTAGGGAACGTGCAAGTTGGACACGTTGCTGTTGCCCGCCAGAAAGCTCATGGGGTTTGCGTGCATTATAACCTTCAAGTCCAACGAGAGAGAGAATCCAATTAACTTTATCAGAGATTTCTGCCCGGGGCATTTTTCTAAGTTTTAAACCGTAAGCAACATTTTTTTCAACATTCATATGTGGAAATAATGCGTAGCTCTGAAAAACCATAGAGGTGGGTCTTTTATTTGGTGGAAGGTGGCTAACATCTTGGCCATGCAAAAAAATTTGACCTGCTGACGGACGGATAAACCCTCCAATTAAGCGTAAAAGTGTTGTTTTGCCACCCCCACTAGGTCCTAATAAAGTATAATATTGACCGCTTTTTATTGAAAAACTTACTGAATTTAAGGCATTAACTGTACCATATTTTTTGCCTAGATTTACAACCTCAACAGCGGTTTCTATTGGATTACTCATTTTATCAAAAATCCTGAGTTTATTATCTTAATATCACGTTATTCAGACATTACTGGTTCAGCCAAAGCGCGTGCTTTTCTCTGAATATGTTCAGCTCTTAGAAATGTGTATATAAGTACTGAGCCAATTACTATCATAGACACAATGCTCATAATTCCAGCCATTGCATAAGATTCACCCGACATTCCTATATTGAGCATTTGAGCGACCAAGACATTAGAAAAAGTATCAAAGCCACCTTTAAGTAAAGCGGTACGCACTGCCTCGTTAAAAGATAATATTGTTACAAATGCGCAGGAACTAAATACACCAACCCTAATTTGTGGAAATTCAACTTGCCAAAAAGCCTGCCAAGCAGAAGCTCCGCATGCCCTTGCCGCTTCAGTTTGTTGTGTGCGGTATCGCGACATCGTTATTAATATAACTACAAACGCGTAAGGATGGGTGTATATAATTTGCCCGATTAGCGCTGTTAAAAAACCCAGATCGAACCAACCTTCTAACCAACCTATACCTAATGCCTCTGATAGAAAGGTGAAGAAACCTGATAAGTTTTTGAAAAACACCAGTAGGCTTGAACCCATTATATCTGCTGGAACAAATAGTGGGGACATCATTAAAGCTACAAAAGCTACTTTATGTCTTGACCTTTTATAAAACTTAGCTGACAGCAGGGCCATTGGGATTGTCGTCGCTACAGCACTAATAGCTAGGTAAAGTGTCCATTTTATTGAGACTACAAGTAGCTTATCCCCGAGTACAATTTTATACCATTCGAACGTAAAGTTATAGATGCGGGCTCCAAAACCATGCTCGTTGAAAGATATGTAGATTGTATAAAAGACTGGACACATTAGAACGAAAACTAAAGCAAACAGGTATAGCCATTTTAACCTGATCGTCCACGGGTTGGCAAAATTATCATACATAATAAATTCAACTAATAGGTTCTAGTACTTTTGTAAGATCAAACAGTCGATGACCTATATATAAAAGAAGCACAAGTGTAAGTATCATTATTGTGCTAACGGCCATGGCTAAAGGGAAATCGAGTGCAACAATAGCTTGGTTTGCAATCAGTCCAGCATTAACAGCGCCGGGCCCTCCCAAGATGGTCGGAACCAAAGCTAAACCCATAGCATTTACAAATATAAATACACTTCCTGCAAAAATGCCTGGGGCAGCCAAAGGTATAATGATGTCTCTGAATAAACGAACCGAGCCTGTACCTAGGTCATCACTGACCTCAAATATATAATTTTGCACTGCTTCTAGCGCTAAAAAACCAGCAAATATCATGAATGGCAGGAATGACATTACATCACCTATAACTACTCCTAGCGGTGAGAATAAAATAATGGTAATCGGTTCTGTTATAATACCCATATCCATTAATAAATTATTAAGTATGCCATTACGTCCTAGAACTGGGCGCATAGCAAAGACTCTCACTAATTCTGAAATCATGAAGGGTAAGATGAAAAGCAATATGACTCTATGCTGTGCTGCTTGCGCGACGCGACGACGGACAAAGACCGCTATAGGAAACCCAAGCATAAAAGATACTATTGCTGCAACTGCTGAGTGCAACATTGAAAACACATAATTTTCTGCTCGAGCTGAAGTAAAAAAGTTTTCGTATGCAAATAAAGTGAATCCTGGTTCCATCCAAAACATAGTGCGTTCAAAGACACTCCAAACCACAGTGAGTAACATTGGCATTGCAAAAAACATTATGAAAAACACAACGGGTATATAAAATACCCACTTCTGTAGACCATTTTCTCCAAATAGATCTCTCAGCCAAACCGAAGGGGCCGAGATATCTCGGCCCCTTCTTGCACTTGACATATTTGATGTCGTTTTGTTTTCGTTCACAGCGAGCTAGGCAGCCTGCAGCCGTGACCACCAGTCTTGATAGGCACGTATGTGGGTTGGAAATACGTTTTGCCAGGCGTTACCCTTCACAGCAAAGCGAGCGTTCTTTCGAGTTAGAATATCTAATACTCTAGCCTGAACGTCTGGAGGAAAATCTTTTGGATTGGCTTTAATGTATTCATCAACGCCTGTCATTTGCGGCGCAAACCCAAGACCCGCTAGAGTACGTGCTCCAAACCAGGGTGATAAATAAACATTTGCTAACTTATAGTAAAGCTCATCACGACCACGAGCACGTCCTCCCTTAGTCAACATAATCATGTTGTTCCAGGTTTGATGCCCTTCCTTCATTGTTCCATATCTAATGTCGGCCTTATCGCCTGTCTTGCGGTTAGCAATAATTTGTATAGGCTCCCAACAAGAGGATAATAAAACCTCTCCTGTTGCTAAAAGTCCAACACCATTCTGGAAACCATCCCAAAATGTACGGAATTGGCCTTTTTTCTTCCAATCAATAAGGAATTGACAGACAGCCTTTACCTCATCAGGTTTCATGTTTGATGGATTCTCAATGTCTATTTTACCCGTTTCTTTTAGATAAATTCCCATGTTTGTTAGAGTGGGGCCAAAATCATTTTGTAACGCAACTCTTCCCTTGAACTGTGCATCAAACATCAATCCCCAGCTATCAGGATGAAAACCTAAAACTTTATAGTCGTAGGCCATAGAATCTGCGTTCGAAATCATCGGTGTAGAATAAACCTTTCCTTCATAACGGATAGTATGTGCAGCTAGGCCGCCTTCATTATATACTGGAAGAATATTTTTCCAGTTTGGGATTTTGCTAGTATCTAGAGGCACAATAGCTTTCTGAGACGCCATTGCATCTTCCATTCCACCACCATTATCAGTAATAGCGTCAAATAACTTATTTCCATCACCGACCACCATTTTCTGAATTGCTTCATCTGCCCGAGCACTTTTTGCTGTTGCGGCAATCTTTAGACCGCCTTGTGCTGACATAGCGCTCCAGTCCTTTGATCCCACCTGGTGAACACCAGGGTTGGCCCAAATCTTTAAAGCATCAGCATGACTGGCTGCAAATACATTGGGTGCTTGGCCAACTGTTGCGGCTGCACCAACTCCTGAGGCAGCAGCGTACATAAAAGCTCTGCGTGTCCACTCCGATTGGTTCATTTGTTTACTCTCCGTTTATTTTGTTAATTCAACAATTATTGTTTAAGTATTTATCAAATCTGGTAACATATAAAATAAAACTTAACTAAAGTATATCACTCTGACCGCAGAAAGTGTCATCTACTACCATAGTATTACTTGAGTGGAAATCATCAAAAAACTGAAGGGGGTATATCATGAAATATAAAAAAAATGAGGCGAAAGAAGCCGGCCATGAAATTCTAAGAGGGGTCTGGACGGCTATGCCTTATTGCTGGAACGCTGACGATGAATTTGATGATAAAGCAAACAGCAGTAATATGGAGCATATTATCACTGGCCTTAAGATAGATGGACACTACTGCTCAGGTAATATTGCCGAATTTTGGTCAATGCCAAACAATGAACGCATGCACGCTCATGAGGTAATGATTGATGCAGCATCGGGTCGAATACCTCAAATAGCGGGCTGTCATCATCAGTCAGTAAAAGATGCAACTATGTTAGCTCAGCATGCCTGGGATGTGGGGTTTGATTTTGTAATAATCCTAACACCTTATGTTGCTGCTGGTAATGATGATTCTGTTTTTGCTTTTTATGAATATATATGCGAGCGAACTGACATAGGGATAATTCTTTTTAATGTACCGGGTCAATGTCACCCAATAGGCCCTGAGCTAGCAAGTCGTCTGGTGGCTTTACCAAACATTGTAGCAATTAAGCAGGCTGACGCTACTCCTTCTGCCACTTTTTCATTAGAAGCCGCAGTAGGTGATAAAGTTGTAATATCCGTAGCGGATGAAGCCCCCTGGCTTCATAACATGACACAGTTAGGCCATAAGTGGCTGATAAACTATAATCCCCACTTATACCAAGTGCCAGGCTATCTTCCAATTAAAGAATATACTGAGCTAGCACTTGCTGGAGAAATTTCTAAAGCCACAGAACTTGCCTCAACTCTCCGACCTTTGCGTGAATTACATGCTAAATGGATTCAAGGCTATTGGCGTAAGGGGCGTATGCCAATGGCTGAAATGAAACTTTGGCAAGAGTGTATAGGAATGAAAGGTGGTTTAGTGCGGCCGCCTATTGTCAATATGGGGGATAAAGCTAAGGCCCAATTTAGAGATGATTTTGAGGCAACTGGCTTAATGGCCAAAAATGATGGTTTTGTAACAGAAGCAGCAGCTGAGTAAATATAAAATATGGCTTGCTGAAGACTAAATTATTTTAAACAAACGTATTATAAAAATCCCCGCCGATAGTTTTTTTCAGTTTTTTGAAAAACACAAACTAGGAGATAAATTTGGGCAATAAAATAAGGCTAGGATTGATAGGTGCCAGTATTAAAGGTGGTTGGTCCGCACGCTCTCATCTACCAGCAATCTTAGCGAATAATGAAATTGAGTTAACAGCTGTCTGTACTACTAAAGCGGAAAGTGCAGAGGCAACGCGTGAAGCATATGGCGCTAGTTTTGGATTTAGTGACTATCGAGAGATGCTGGTGTCTCCCGACATCGATGCTGTCGCAGTTGTTGTTCGGGTACCATCACATTATGAGCCCACTAAAGCAGCTTTGGAGGCCCAAAAGCATGTTTATTGTGAATGGCCGCTTGGAAGGACGACAAAGGAAGCTGTAGAGTTATTGGAGCTTGCTAAAGATAAGGGTGTAAAAACAGCAACTGGGTTGCAGGCTAGAGTTAACCCCGCATTGATCCATATGAAAAATCTTATTTCAGATGGATACGTAGGCCGAGTTATGTCAGTACAAGTGAGCTTAATGAGGGATGGTATATTATCTCGACCGTCTAATAGGAGTTGGCAACGTGATGAAAGCCTGGGTGCTAACACGTTAACTATTGCTAACGGTCATACGATCGATGCTATGCGCTTTGTTGTTGATGATTTTAGCCGTCTTTCTGCTATGATAAGTACACAAGTGGATAAGTGGTTTGAAACAGACACCAATGAACTGGTTAGTGTTAGTTCGCCTGATAATGTAATCATTAATGGCTTTTTATACTCTGGTGCAATTGTATCCTCACAAGTAAGTGAGGTACCGTTCGCTGGCAGTGGGTATCGTATGGAAATTCATGGTAGTGAAGGAACATTAGTGGCAACCAGTCGAAATGCTCCTCAATTAGGAGAGGTTTTCTTGAGTGGAGCTAAGAAAAACAACAAACTTTCTATAATAACAGTGCCGGACATTTTAGGTTATGCCGTTGGAGAAAAAGTAGTAGGCGAAGCATTAAATGTGGGCCTGATGTATTCAGCTTTTGTTGAATCTATAAGAGAAAATAAAACTAGTCATCCTACATTTGAAACAGCCTTAGAATTACATCGGCTTATCGATGGTATTAAACAATCATCGGATAGCGGCCACGAAATAGAACTTAAAAAATAATTATACATGCATTAATAGATCAATTCATAGGAGTAGAATAATGGCACTTCCTGTTCATAAGCCAAAACGAGAAGAAATATTAAAATGCGTTGCTAGGTTTGAAGACATTTCGCCAGCTGATACAGGCCTTCCTGATCAAGAGGTGGATGGTTACCGACGAACATTTTATAATGCTTTAGGTTTTTCTCAACCTGCTGGCGAAGGTTCATATTCACCATTGGGTGATGATGCAAAACCTTTAATTAGTCATCTTAGTCCTGGATTTAACCTTGGTTATGTTGAGGCCGCTCCCGGGCAGGGTGTTATGATGCACAACCATGATACTAATGAAACTTTTGTAGTTATTTCAGGGACCTGGATGTTTGAATGGGAAGGTCATCAAGGTGATGAGAGTGTTATATTAAAAGAGCGTGATATAGTTTCATTTGAACCAGGTATGCAGCGTAGGTTTGAGTGTGTGAGTTCTGCTACTAATGCCGATAAAGGTGTTATTTTAGGAGTGATTGGAGGAGATAATCCTGCGGCAGAGTTTTCTCCAGAATCCATTGAAAGACTTAGAGAGCTTGGGGTAGAAGTTCAGCAGGCTGCAGAGTAATTTTATTTTCATTATTTAATAAAAAATTAATTAGCCTGTAAATTTATGAACCTTCTTAAGAACATAATTGTTGGTGACCCAATATTTATTTTAACAGGTGCTGGAATTTCTAAAGAGTCAGGGTTGGCTACATTTCGTGACCCAGATGGGGTCTGGTCTAAATATCGCATAGAAGACGTGGCTACGCCAGAAGCTTTTGCCCAACATCCTAAGCAGGTTCTCGATTTTTATAATCTGCGACGTCAGCAGATGAATGACACTCTGGTAGTTCCTAACGCAGCGCATAAAGCTCTTGCAAAACTAGAAAGTTTTTGGCCAGGAGAGGTGTTATTAGTTACCCAAAATATTGATAACTTGCATGAGCGTGGAGGAACGGCAAACCTTATTCATATGCACGGAGAACTCAATAAGTCACGGTGTGGTAATTGCGATAATCTAGTTTCAAATGAAGGCAATTTAACTACCGACATGGTTTGTAAAAAATGTGGTTTGAAGGGGGGCATAAGACCCCATGTTGTTTGGTTTGGGGAAATGCCACTTTTTATGGATGAAATTATTACTTTTTTAGATCGCAGTAGGTTGTTTCTTTCTATTGGAACCTCAGGTAATGTATACCCAGCGTCCGGCTTTGTTCAAAGGGCAAGGAGTGCAGGTGGCCAAACAATAGAACTTAACCTTGAAAAATCAGAGGGTGCTTCACTATTCCATGAAGCCCATTATGGTTTGGCAACAGAGTTGGTGCCAGCTATCGTGGATGAGCTAGAAAAAATGACTCAATTTTAATTCGATAATTATTATAAATCTTGTGTGCTAATTTAATTGTTAATTATTATCCCAGAACCGCCCCACAGGGCGGTCTAGTTTATAATGATCCCGCAGTGTGTTTCCTTCATAAGCAGTCCGGAAAAGACCGCGTTTTTGTAAAATAGGAATAACTTCCTCAATAAAAGCATCTAACATAACAGGAAAAACCGGAGGCATAACATTAAACCCATCAGCGGCCCCATTTTGATGCCAGTCCTCGATAAGATTAGCAACTTGCTCTGGTGTTCCAGCAAACGTAAAATGGCCGCGCGCCCCGGCAAACCGTGCCAGAAGTTCTCGTAACGTAACACCCTCGTTTCTAACTAAACTAACAACTAATTCAGCGCGACTGCGCCCCGCTTCAACTTCGGCAGGATTGGGAAAGTCTTTGGGAGTTAAAGGCCTATCTAATGGAAGGTGGGTGAAATCATGGCCACCAAACCGACTCGAAAGGGTCCTTCGACCAATCTCCGGATCAGTACTCTCATTTAATTCCCGCTCCATACGTTTTGCTTCCGTCTCTGTTGATGCAATCACTGGATTCAAACCAGGCAAAATAATAACTTGATCAGCACGGCGCCCAGCCGCGACAACACGCCTTTTTATGTCAGCGTAAAACTCTTGTGCCGTATTCTTCTCAAGGTGTGCAGTAAACACAGCCTCAGCATGTCGTGCGGCAAAGCCGCGCCCAGCCTCAGATGAACCAGCTTGCACTAACACGGGCCTCCCTTGAGGGCCACGTGGTAAATTAAGCGGTCCGGAAACGGAATAATGCTCGCCTTTATAATCAATAGGACGTATCCGATCAGGGTGGGCATACATACCACCTACCCGATCATCAATTACTGCATCATCAGCCCAACTGTCCCACAGGTCTTTGACAACCTGTACATATTCTTCGGCCATAACATAACGATCAGAATGCGTTTGTTGGCCCTTATCACCAAAATTACGGGCGACTGGTGCTAACCAAGAAGTAACAATGTTCCAGGCAGCGCGACCATTACTAATATGATCAATGGAAGCAAACTGTCGGGCGAGATTAAATGGTTCGGTGTAGGTGCTTGAGCCAGTGGCAATTAATCCAACTCGTTTTGTAACAACCGCAATCGCTGCTAATAAAGTTAGGGGCTCCAGCCAAAGACGTCCAGACCGAGCTTGGTCTGCCGACAGAGAAAGAGCGTCAGCAAAGAAAATGGAATCAAATAACCCTTCTTCTGCTCTTTGGGCTAGGCCCTGATAATAACCGATATCTGTAAGTAACTTTGATGATGCACCGGGGTGATTCCACGCAGCTTCATGGTGACCTCGTGATTGTATAAATAAATTTAAATGCAATTGGCGTTT
>MDSW01111598.1_pt1 | contig 10989 bp, 8 predicted proteins | sample 811171 | NCBI WGS metagenome assembly MDSW01 (sample SAMN05326641, study PRJNA326480) | marine metagenome | isolation source: seawater | place: Atlantic Ocean: North West | collected 2012 | reverse complement strand
CGCCGGGCTTCGGAAGTGTATTTCGAGAATGTCTCTGTCGGCGCGGAAGCCGTGATCGGAGAGGTCGACAATGGCCTGCCGCTCGTGGAGCTGGTGTCTGACGAGGCCATTGCAGCCCTCTGTGCCGAAGCCGTCGGCGCGATGAAGGTCGCGCATGAGATGACGGTCGAGTATTCGCGCCAGCGCAAGCAGTTTGGCGTGCCGATCGGCAAATTCCAGGTGCTGCAGCACCGGATGGTCGACATGTTCATGGAGTATGAGCAATCGGTCTCCATGACCTACATGGCGACGCTCAAGCTGGGCGAGGACGAAGTGACCCGCAAGAAAGCCGCGTCAGCAGCGAAGGTTCGCATCGGTCAATCCGGACGGTTCGTCGGGCAGCAGGCGGTGCAGATCCATGGCGGCATGGGCATGACGGACGAACTCGCCGTTGGGCACTATTTCAAGCGCCTGACCATGATCGACTCCGAGCTTGGAAATGTGGATCACCACCTGAAACGCTACACGGCGCTCTCGGCCGCGGACATGGCCGTCGCTGCAGAATAGGACAGCTGTGCCATCCAATAAGGCAGTCGTCTCAGACGGCTGCCTTTATTATTTCTGGTTAACCAGTCCAGCTCTGCCATAAAGTATTCGCGCGGCAGGCGAGCCGTTGCCGCTATGTGCCGCTTCAGCGTTGTATTCATGACAGTTTGTGTTTGCCCGTGACGGTGCCGGTGGAGGGTGACTTCCCTCTAGGGAAACTGTTATGTTTAATTTGCGCGAGTTTGATTACTTGATCGACATCGTATTCGTCTAAGACGGCATCGTTCTTTCCAGAAATAGTGGTATGTGTCTTGCTTAGGCCAAATGGTTAAATGTCGAGCATAGAATTCGACAATAAAGATTCTTTGAAGGTGGTGGATATGGTGGATTTCAAGCGACTGGCTCTTGCAGGGGTGGCCACAAGCGTGATGGCAATGGCAATGGCAATGGCTGGCAGCGCATACGCTCAGGCTGGTGGGGATTACTTCGCCCGGGACAAATACGAAGCGGTGACGGATCGTTACCAGCCCGAATACGATCCGGAGCCTATCCGGCTTGGCGCATTTCTCGTGAACTCTCAGTTCAATGCCGGGCTCGACTACACAAGCAACGTTTTCGGCAGCAACAACAACGAAGAGTCTGACGTGATCGCCCGTGTCGGCGCGGACGTCCGTGCGCGAACGAACTGGAGTGTTCACGAAATTTCAGCGGATATTTCCGCTTCGCGCGATGAGTTCCAGGATTTCGACCAGCAGTCCGCCACCAATGTCCGCGCGAACCTTGCCGGCCGCCTGGACGTGACGCGCCAGTTCTCTCTGGGTGGCAACGTCTATCATGAACAGCGGACCGACCAGCGCTTCGACCCGTCGAACGCCGCCGGCCTCGGTAGCCCGATTGAGTACACGGTTGATGGTGTCGGCCTTCAGGCCAACTACACGAATGGCCGGATCCGCTGGCGGAACAGCGCGAATTTCAGCGAAACCGATTTTGACGATGCAGTGACCCCCGGTGGTGCGCCGGTCGATCAGGACTACCGTGACCGCAGCGACACGGTGCTCCGCTCCCGCCTGTCCTATGCCGTGTCGCCCAACTTCGCCGTGTTCGGCCAGGGTGTGCTGGAAGATTACGAATACGACCAGGCCACCATCATCAACGGCCAGCCGCGCTCACGCGACTACAGCGTCAGCACGATTTCTGCAGGTGCCAACTTTGAACTGGAAGCACTGGTCCGCGGTGATATTGCCGTGGGCTATCTGGAGAGCGAGAAGGACGATGCCTTCTTCCCGGATGTTGACGGTCTTGCCGTTGATGCCTCGATGCAGTGGTTCCCCAGCCGGTTGACCACAGTCGGCTTCTCTGCGGGCCGCCGCGTCATTGATACAGGTGTTCTGGACTCTCCGAGCGCGATTTACACGAATTACGGTGTGCGCGTTGATCATGAACTGCGCCGCAATATCATCGTTTCTGGCTATGCCAATTTCTCCGATTATGAGTTCGAGGAGATTGACCGCAAGGACGATGTTCTCGATCTGCGCGCCTCGGTTACCTACAAGATCAACAAGCGGGTGCACACCAATGCCTATATTGGCCGGGTGACGCGTGATCGCAGCGGGGCCGGTCTCACCGGAGACCAGAGCCTTGAAGCCAATCTGATTGGAATTGGCGTGAGCATTTATCCGTAACTTCTTCGCCTATCCAACTGTCTTCCCGATTGGTGAGGGGGAGGGCGGAAACACAAACCCTGGTATACTACGTTGACAAAGACATTCAGCTTCGAACTTCCAACTCTGTCCTCATCTGAAAAAGATTTGGAAAGCAATGCCGCGCCGACTGATCTGAAGTCGTTGCTGAGCACCGTATACCGGCGCTTCTGGCTGATCGTGCTGAGCTTTCTCAGCGTGTTCGTGCTGGTTGCGTATATGACGTTCACGCAGACGCCGATGTACAAAGCCTCGGCGATTGTTCAGCTGGACACGGAACAGCAAAACGTCATCGACCTGGGTAGCGTTCTGAGCGGCCTCGTCGCCAGCACAGCGGTCATCGACACTGAAGTCATGGTTATGAAGTCGAAGTCGCTGCTGACGAAAGTGGCCATCAAGCAGAATCTTGTCGAGGAGCCGGAGTTCAATCCAGCCCTCATCGAGAGCAAGCCCAGCATGATGGACGGCGTGAAGAAGCAGGTAAAGAACCTGCTTGGTATGAATACGGAGGTTGTCGATCCTTTCGAGGGTATGAGCCTTGATGAACGCGAAGCAGTCGTTCTTGAGCGCGCCGTGAAAATTCTGTCCAGCCGCGTGAATGTTGAGCGTGTGGGAACGACCTATCTCATCAAGGCTGAAGTGACGACCATGTCGCCGGAAATGTCTGCACGGCTCGCAAATGCAGTTACCGATCAGTACCGCGTCCAGCAGCTGGAAACGAAACTCGACGCGACCCGCCGGGCGACCGAATGGCTGTCGGACCGGGTTATCGCGCTACGCGAAGAGGTCGAGGAAAAGGAAAACCGGGTCGCCAAGTTCATTGCCGACAATGACATGGAAACGGCGATGGGTAACACGCTCACCGAGCAGAACGTTGCCTACCTGACCACCCAGAAAACCCAGGTGGAAGTTGAGCTCAGCCGTCTGCGGGCCCGCTATGACAGCATGCGCCGCCAGCTCGCGAGCGGTGGCGGCGTTGAAGGCATTTCCGAGGTTCTGGAGTCACCACTGATCACGCGGCTGAAGGAACAGCTGTCCACGATCCGTGGCCGGGTGGGTGACCTGGAAACCCGTCTTGGTCCTCAGCACCCTGAGCTGATCGGCGCGCGTGCCGAGCAGGCCGACATTGAAAGCCAGATCAATGCCGAGATGAACCGCATCGCCACAAACCTCGAGAATGAGGTTCAGGTGAAGCAGGACCAGCTGAATCGCATTCAGGCGCAGATCAACTCTGCGAACTCGAAGTTGCGCGGCAACAGCCTGGCCATGGTTCGCCTGCGGGAACTCGAGCGGGACGCTGAAACCAGCCGGGTCCTGTATGAAGAATTCATCTCGCGTTCGAAAGAAACGCGCGAACAGGATGGCCTGGTTCAGTCGGACGCAGTGGTTCTGTCTACCGCGTCTGTTCCGAGCAGCCCCGCCACGCCGCGGACATTCCTGAACCTGTTCATTGGCGCGATGTTGGGCGGCATGCTCGGCGGCGCGCTCGCGATCCTTGCCGAGATGTTCGATACGAAGATCTCGTCATCGGAGGACATCGAGAAAAAGCTGGGCGTGAATGCCATTGGCACGGTACCGCTGATCCGCACGACCAATGCCCTTGGATTTGTACAGACCAGTCCGGCTGACTTCCTGGTGGAGAATCCTCTGTCAGCATTTGCCGAGAGTGTCCGCTATCTCCGGGCGGCAATTGCCTTTTCCGATCTGGACAGCGAAACGAAGACGGTAGCGATCACGTCGTCTCTTCCGGATGAAGGCAAGACAAGCCTCACACTTGCGCTTGGACGCATGTCGGCCATGTCCGGCGCCCGCACATTGGTGATCGATGGTGACTTCCGCCGCCGCCAGCTGACGGAGGCGGCTGGCCTGAAGCCGGAAGTTGGCTTCATTGAATACCTGTTTGGCAATGGACAGCTGTCTGACTCGATCACACGTGATCCGAAGAGCATGCTGGATATCCTGCCGCTGTCGCTGTCCGGGCATACGCCGCATGACGTGTTCGGCACGCGGGCCTTCGACGACTTGCTGGTGCGCCTGCGTTCCATGTACGATCTCATTCTTATCGATACCGGCCCGATCCTGCTCATGGCCGAAGCACGTGTTGTGGCTGGCAAAACCGACAAGACGATCCTGATTGTCCGTTGGCGCCACACGACGCGTTCTGCTGCACGTCAGTCGCTGGCTCTCCTGAAGTCATTCAAGGCGGATGTGCTGGGTATCACGCTGAACATGGTGAACCTGAACCGCCGCCGTCACTATAGTGATCCGGGTGCAGGCTATGACGCCTACCGGAAGTACTATCAGATGGAGACAAAGCCGTCGCTGTTTGGCTTCCGGAAGAGCCGGGCGACCAAGGCCAAGAAGGGTGCCGTTCGGCCGCAAGCTGTCCAGACGCCCCCGAACCTGGTCGACCAGACCTCTGAGGAACCGGCAGAGCACTACAAGGCCAGCTGATATCTGGTCCTGGCAGTCATCGGATTGGGCCAATAATGACCACGATCGCTTTCTTCGGTCATGATGCAGCGGACGCCGCGGTGCGGCGTCGCGCGGCCTCCTTCGTGAATGACGGGATGTCGGTCATCGGCTTCATGATGCGGCGGAGGGACGTGACTCCCGAATGGGAAAACGTTGATCTGGGGTTGACTCGGGATGGGGCGTTTCTCCAGCGTATCGTCCAGGTCTTTAGTGGCGCGCGGAAGGCAGCGTCAGCGCGGGACAAGCTTGCGGCTGCAGATGTTCTGTACGCACGCAATCTCGATATGCTGGCCTGTGCGTTTCTCGCGAAGCGTTACACTGGTTTGAAAACGCCAGTCATCTATGAAAGCCTGGATGTGCATCGCCTGCTTACGCGAGAGGATATTGTCGGAAAGTCGATGCGGGCTCTCGAGCGTGCGCTGCTGAAACGTTCGACGGCGCTTGTTGTCAGTTCTCCCGGCTTCCTGAAGAACCATTTCGAGCGTCACTATCCGGGGGATTTCACACCTTTCCTTGTGGAGAACAGATTGGCTGCTGAGCAGCCATTCGGCCCGCGACCCGTTCCCGATAGCAGCCGCATTGAGATCAAGGCGGCAGACAAGCCAAAGCTCGTCATTGGCTGGGTCGGCATGCTTCGCTGCCAACGGTCATTCGATCTCTTGTGCCGGTTGGCGGATACGTATCCGGAACGCATCGAAGTGCGACTGCACGGTATCCCGGCGCGCACCGAGATTCCTGTCTTCGAGCCCGAAATCGAACGGCGCCCGAACATGAGTTACCATGGCGCGTTCAGGTCTCCTGAAGACTTGCCGGAAATCTACGGCGGGGTGGATGTTGTCTGGGCCGGGGATTTTATGGAGGCCGGATACAATTCCGTCTGGTTGCTGCCCAACCGCATTTATGAAGGCGGCTATTATGCGACGCCGTCGATTGCGCCTGCTGGCACCGAAACGGCGGCGTGGATCGAGCAGAATGCCTGCGGTTTCGTGGTTGAGGAGCCGCTGTCGGATACGCTGCCAGCGCTTGTTGGGGACCTTCTGGCGGACTCCTCGCAGATCCTGGCCTATAGTGCGCGTCTGGTTTCTCTTCCCGAAGATGTTTTCGTGCAGCCCCGGGGTTTCATGAAAGAGCTGATCTCCCAAAGCCTTCATACGGGAGAGGCCGCATGAGCATCGGACATCAGATGGCGGCCAGCTGTGATACCACTATCCTGTGGGCAAATGCCTATGAGGAGAAAAAGGGAGCACCTGTATGGGAACAGGCGCTGGTGACGCTGTGGTTCCTGGCGACGTATATCCCGATCCCGCTGGAATCGCCGATCAGATACATGCTCTGCATGTTCTTCCTTGTGTTGTTCATGATCCACAAGGCAGACGCCATTCCCGTTCTTTTCAAGGCTTGGCCTCTGTTGCTGGTTCCGGCTCTCGGAATGATTTCCATCCTGTGGTCGCCAATGCCGTCGGCGGCATTCCGTACGGCCATTCTCTACATTCTTTCCGTGCTCATCGTTGTGGTCATGGTGACGCGCATGGATGCGCGGACCATTCTTAGATGTCTGATGTTCGCTGGTATGATCGCTGTTGTGATAAGTGCGCCATATTACAGCCTGATGTATTGGGGCGGGCCCTATCTCGGGGCGAAGAACTATTTTGCACAACAGATGCTGTTCGCAGGACTTCTCAGCCTTATGGCGATACTGAATGAGAGGGAACTTCCCTGGGTTCGCCTTCTGGCCGTTCCCTTCTTCTTCATTGCCATGCTCTTCATGATCCGCGGGGACTCCGCAACGGCACTTATCTACGGCGTCGTAGGCTGCGCGGGCCTGCTCTTCATCCGCCTTTTCTGGATTGAGGCAGCCGGCATTCGCCATCTGCGCATGCTTCTTGTGCTGGCCATGTCAGCACTGCTCCTGACGGTCGTGATGTATGTGCTCAATCAGTCCTTCAACAACTATGTGAACGAGTTGCTTGGAATGCTGGGCAAGGACCGGACGTTTACCGGGCGGACCATGATCTGGAAGGCAGGTGAAGCGGAAGCCGCCAAGCATCCCATGTTCGGCGTGGGACTGGAGGGTTTCTGGCAGGACTGGAAAGGTGCCGCACAGTCCATCAACGAGCATGACTACAAGCCATATGGGACAAAACTGACATTCCATAACGCCTATCTGGAGGTGCAGGTGCACCTCGGCTATGTCGGGATGGCGCTGTATATCTTCATGCTCGCGTGGGCTGGATATCGCTTGGTCGCTCAGTGGCTGAGAAATTCTTCCATTGAGACATCCGCGCTTCTGGTTTTCGGCGGCATCGTCTTTATCTCGACATTTACTGAGTCCTACGCTTGGGGCCTGTTCAACACGCCGGTCAATCTTCTCTATATCGGGGCGCTGGCAGACTTCTCACCTATTCGGAAGAAGTTCATGGGAAGAGTGCCCGTTCAGATCGGGCCCAACAACCGGCTTCTCAGAGTGTAAGGGCGCTCCAGGCCTTTAGCCGAGCAACGCAGAAATGCCGGAAAGAATACCAGCCCACAAGGCGGCGCTCAGGCTGATGATGATGACCAGCCGGAGCCAGACGGGCCATTTCTCGATATCGTCGATCTCGCCGCCAATATCCCGGTCCATTGTCTCGGCGACACCGTTATCCGCGGCGGTGTACATCATGGACGTCGTCCTTGTCAGTGTCGCACGTGCTTCCTTCATCGAGCCGGATACTTCCCCCCAAAGCTTAAAGCCTGCTTAAGAAAGCGCCGGTGCATTAACTCGAAAGGAGACTTTTCCGTCGGAATCCGGCAATGCTGTGGTCAGATTGGGGCGAACAAGGCCGAGCGCTTATGGCTGCGTCTGAGGTGCGAGACTATTTTCATTATTAAAAACAGGGGGCTGTGATGGTTTCCGCCAGATTCACCAAATCCGTGTGACAACAGTTTAACGGTTGTCGTGCAGACTGGTGCACTGTTTGCAGGTGCCGCAACAGACCCTGACATTGGACGCAATTCATGATCTATGACGAGAAGAAAGTCGCCATTGTCATCCCGCTATTCAATGATTCCGGGAATATCGGCCGGGCAATAGAGAGCGCTGTCGCGCAGCAAATGCCGGATGGTTACACGCACAAAATCATTGTTGTCGATGATTGCTCTACGGACGATAGTGCGGCGGTGGCAGAGCAGCTCTGCAGTCATTATCCCAATCTGAGAGTTTACCGTCAGCAGATGAATGGCGGTCCGTCCGTCGCGCGTAACAGGGCGCTCAGCGAGACTGACGCGGCCTGGTTCACACCGCTGGATAGCGATGACCTTATGCGGGAGACGCGAGTTGCGGAGTTGCTTCGCGTCGCACTTGAGCGCGACCTGGACATGGTTGCCGACAATCTTCTGATGACGTCCGAAGACTCGCCAAAGGAAACCATGCGAACACTATGGCCGGAGAAGCCGGAAGGGCCGATCGATCTCACGGCCAGCTACTTCATTGACCATTCCTACAATATGGAAACGGAGAGATCAGAGCTGGGTTTCCTGAAGCCTTTGATCCATCGGCGATGCCTCGGGGGGCGTGTCGCACCGTATAGAGATGACCTCCGTTTCGGGGAGGACTTCGAATTGTACACGCGTTTGCTGCTGGATGGCGCGCGCGCGCAGCTGGTCGATCCGGCTGGCTATTTCGCCGTCATTCGGAAAGGGTCTGCTTCCCATGTCCAGTCGGGAAGGGATCACGAACGTCTTGCGCGTGTTAGCCGCAGTATCTCCAGACGACCTGACCTCAGTGCGGACGAAAGACATGCGATCCGCAGGCATCGCGTCTATTCGGAAAAGGAATGGGCCTGGTGGACCATGATCGAGGGCGTGAAGACACAAGACCTCGCAAAAGCGCTTTCGGCTTTCTTCATTTCTCCGGCAGCTGCCGTGCATGTACTTGACCAGCTGATCAATCAGCTGGTCGTCCGCCTACGCTCCCGCGAACATCGTTAGTCCTTCCGCGCCGAAACCATCGTCCTCAGCCTACGCTGAATGGGCCTTTCATAGACGAGACCGGAGATGTGCGCCGCGATGGCAGATGCAGCCGCAACGGCAAACACTTGCAGGCTTGGTGGAAGTCCCAACCGGTCGGCAAAGAGGCTGATCGCCAAGAATAGTGGGAAGTGTAGGACATACACACCGTAGGATACCGAGCCCAGCCAGTCGCATACTCGGGCGACATGCTTCGGGACCTCTGAATGAGCAGCGATGAAGACGGTGGCGGGAATGATCATGAGCATGGCTGCCACATCGAACGCTGATCTTGGCAATTTACCTGCGGGGCACATCAGGATGAAGGCCAGCAGGACGACAGGCACAAGGGATGGGATCCGGGGGAGGCGGACCTTGTTCAGTGCCTGATACAGCGCAACACCGGCAAAGAAGGAAAAGAAGACGCGTGCAAGCCCGGCATTGATGTGTGACCAAGCCCATCCGGCACCCAGGGCCGGTGCATAATAGACCGCCAGTGCCGCCCAGACGGCAAATGTGATCAGGATGGCGTATCGCATTCGTCCCCGGAACAGGAATGCAGTGAATGCCCATGCGAAATTGGCGATCAGCTCGAATAATAGGGTCCAGGCAGGAGGATCGAAGGGAAAGAGGACATCGGCGGGCGTCCCGAGTGTGGCCGGTGTCGGCAAGAAGATCAGGCCTGCCGCCACTGAAACCGGAAACATCGCCAGTTCGAAATCGTTCCATCCCCTCATGGTGAAAAGGAGGGTCAATGCGCAACCAACGGCGAATCCCAGAAGGTAAAGGGGGTAGAGCCTGATCAGCCGCAGCTTGAGAAACCGGCTTATGCCCCCGGGCTCCGCAAGGGAATCGCCATAGGCGCGGGCGAGGACCAGCCCGCTGAGGACAAAGAAGAAGTCCACAGCCAGGTAGCGGCCTGGCAGAATGGCTTCCAGCGTCTCCGACGGCACGTGGTCGACAATTACAGCGAAGGCAGCGAGGCCGCGCATGCCGTCCAGCAGGTGAAGGCGGCCAGTGGTGGCCGATGTAGTGCTCATCGGTCTCTTTGCCTTCTCCTGGGTGGCTGGCCCTGTCCTATCAAGATTGGTGCCAGCCAGATGTTCACGTTAACCGGTTTCAGCGGGTGATATGATAGGCGAACTTGCACAATTGTTGCATTGATTGCTTCTGTGTTCTTTGGGAATGGGCTTGCAGGATGTAGGCCCCTCCGAACTATTGGGTGAACAAATGGCAGAACCCGTCAGAATGCTTCGCCGCGGCGTCATGCGCTCGCTGAACGCAATGGGTATTGAGCGCAAGCATGTTGCGACCGCACGCATGTATTGTGAGCGTCATGCGATTGCCGCGTTCGGTGCTGCCCACAAACGCAATGTCGGGCGAATTCTTGCCTATCACTCGGTTGGCCAGGCCGAGTGGGGCACCAATGACGTCACACCGCAGCAATTCCGCAGGCAAATCGAGCAAGCCCTGAATGCCGGTTACAGATTTGTACCGGCGAGTGAGATCGCGAATACCGGGGGCGGCCCCAGGGATCTGGCAATCACCTTCGACGATGGTCTGAAAAGCGTTCAGACGCAGGCAGCGCCAATTCTGAAAGAGTACGGGCTGCCCTGGACCTTTTTTGCGGTGTCCGAATGGACGGACGGTAATCACACGTTTGGCGATGACTTTGTCATGTCCTGGCACGACATCGAAGAGATGTTGGAGCAGGGGGCCGAAGTGGGCAGTCATTCCGCGACCCATCCGGATTTTGGGAGCATCGGCCGTCCACAGATGGTCGACGAGCTGGCTGGTTCGCGCGAGGTTTTCCGCCAGCGGCTTGGATTCGCGCCCGATACGTTTGCCATTCCCTTTGGCCAGTCTTGGAACTGGACCGATGAGTCCGGAGAGGTCGCCCGAGAGGTCGGCTATTCGACGATTTACGCGCAAGCTGAGGAGACCCGTCCGGCCAATACGGTAGCACGTACCTTCGTTACCAAGTTTGACGGTGACTTCATCTTCAACGCCTTGCTTAAAGGCAAGTTCGACCGTTGGGAGGAATGGTATTGAGCGTCGAGGGCACAGCTCGCCGTCGTGTATCCGTCGTGGTTCCGACCCGGAATCGTCCGGACCTGCTGCGCGAAGCCCTCGCCAGCATCCGCGCCCTGGAAGGGGATGATCTTTCATTCGAGATCCTGGTCGGAGACAATGGAACGGATCCGGATACCGGCAGGGCTGTCGAAGAGTTCGGTGCCGTTCACCTGAAGACAGAACGAGACGGGGCCGGCGCTGCGCGCAACATCGCGCTCGCCGAGGCGACAGG
>MDSW01035345.1_pt1 | contig 10989 bp, 5 predicted proteins | sample 811171 | NCBI WGS metagenome assembly MDSW01 (sample SAMN05326641, study PRJNA326480) | marine metagenome | isolation source: seawater | place: Atlantic Ocean: North West | collected 2012 | reverse complement strand
CGCGCTCGCGGTCGGCGTTTCCTCGGACGGTTACGACGTACGACAACAGAAGTTGGAGTGGATGGAAAGACGACGACAGAGTTCGAAGCGCGCGCGAGTCTTCGTTCGTTAACGTGTTACATCGTCGTCGTATTACATCGTGCGTTCACGGAATATGTACAGCCGCTAATAATGAAGACAGACATGGTGCGTTCGCCGCTCGTTCGGTGCGGACGCTGCTGTGCGTGCGAAAGACAAAAAAAACACCCGCGGAGGCGTCGACGAGCCACGACCGCGCGCGCGCGCGATTGCGCCGCGCGCGCGCGCGTCGTCGCGACCCATCCATCCCCCCCGCGGTCTCCTCCTCCTCCTCTCCTCTCCGGCCCGCCGCGACGCGCCGGTCGCGACGGGCCATCCTCCTCCTCCTCCTCCTCGGTCGGCGACGGCGACGAGAGAGACGCCGTCGTCGATATACACCATCATCGAATCGATCACTTGACGTGCGTCCCTTTGAACATCTCGCCGCCGCGCTCGTTGTAAATCTTCTCCTCGATCGTGTCCTTCGCGATGAGTCGATGCACGTGCACGAGCTTCGTCTGGCCGTACCGACGGATCCGCCCGATCGCCTGCGTCTCGGACGCGTCGTACTCGTACTGCGTGTTCGTCTCCAGCGGGTGCACGAAGATGGCGTGGTTCGCCGTCGTGAGATTAGCGCCGGAGGCGGACTCGTCGCGAGAGAGCAGCATGAGGACGCGCGCGTCGCCGGGGCGAAGCTTCTCCTTTTGGAACTCATCCAACGCGGCGCACTGCTGGTGGACGGAGCCCTTGAGCTTGAGGTACTTGATGTTCGCGTCGTCGAGGACGTCGGAGACTTGCTTCATGAGGTCCGGGTACTGGATGAAGATTAGGACGCGTTCGTCCGGGTTGAAGCCGCGGAGGCTTTGGACGAGTTCGGACATCTTCTTGCCGTGGCGTCCGACGACGATGGAGCCGCCGCCGGCGGTTCGATCCCCGCCGTTTCCGCCGTTTCCGCCGCCGCGCTTCTTCTTGGTCGGGGACGCCAACGCGGCGTCGCCGTCCACGCAGCCCTCTCTCTCGGTGCCGAGGCTCGCCGCCGTGATGATGTTGTCGCCGCCGCACGCGCGCGCGCACCCGGGGACGCCGCACTCTTGCAGGTTGGCGTCGGCGCGGAGGCACGCGAGGCAGCCGACGTGGCCGCACTCGCTGATGAGACCGGCGTCGCGCTTCATGCAGACGGACGACGAGCTCGTGCGCTTGAGCGCGCCGGTTCCGCCGCCGCCGCCGCCGCTCTGCTTCTTCTTCGCGGACTTGGCCTCGCACGCCTGGCAGACGATGGCGTCGTCGTCGCGCAAGCCTTGGAGCTCGCGCACGGCTTTGAAGAATCGAAGCGCGCGCGTCCTGCCGGAGAGCTCATTCACGAGCGCGTTCACGTCGTGGGTGTGATCGCGCAGCTGCCACATCTTGTCGTCGACGGGTTTACGATACGCCTTCTGTTGATTCTTGGTCATGTCCTCGTACGATTTCGCCGCGGTCTTCGAGGGCGCGCGCGAGGACGGCGTGTCGATCTTTTTCGGCGTCGACTTTGGCGTCGCCGCCGGCGTCGCCGGCGCGTCCGCCGCGCCGCCGCCCCCCTTGGCGATCTTCGTCGGCGCGATCCACGTCGGTCGGACGTCCACGGGGACGATCTTTCGCTTGGCCTGATCCTCGCTGCCGCTGCTGGTGAGTTTCCACACCGGGTCGTTCGGGCCGGACGGCGGCGAGAAGTCCTTCTCCTTCGTGCACAGCGGCGCGCGGTAGATGACCTCGACGCGGCCCTCCTTGGCTCGGAGCTTTTTGTACTCAATCTCTTCGTACTTGTCCTCCTCGACGTCCGCCTTGGATCGGTCCTTCCACGCCATCGCGCACTTCTGCTTCTGCGATCCGGTCACCTCCATGATCATGCCAATCTTCCAGTTGTCCTTGACGACGTTTCCATCCTTGCCCTCCTTACCGAGGTTCACGCGCAGGATCGACGACAGCGGGTAGCACGACACGGTGCACTCGTGCGTCGCCGCGACGGCGTCCGACGCCTGCTTCAGCAGACGCGTGGTGATCAACTCCGTCACCTCGGGATCGCCCGCGAGGTTGTGCACGACGACGTTCTTCATGAACTTCACAAAGTCGAACTCGTCGTACTTTTTGTTCAAGTCGCCGACGAGTCGCTCCCGCGCGTCGGCTCGGTTGGCTTTGATCTCCGTCTCGACGACGTCCACGCCGAGCTCGCGAGCCATCTCCTTCGCCTCCCAAAACATAACCTTCGCGTCGAGCACGGCGCGGACGATGTTCCTCTCGCAGTCCTCCTTCTCCTCCTCGCGCACTCTGACGATGGCGTTGCACGCCCCGGTGCCCGCGCCGGCGTCGTTGTCGAGCTTGAATTTGGTGACGCACTTGACGAGCGCCTCGGCGCCGCTGGCGGAGCCCTCCAGCACCTTGGCCATGCGCTTGTCGCGGTCGCCGTCGGAGGACTTCTTCTTCTTCGTCTTCACCATCATGTCCGTGGACTTGAGGTAGTGCTCGAGCTCGAGGTAGATCGCCTTCTCCACGGGGCGGAGGTTCAGGAGGTTCAGATCCGTCACGGACTTGATCTCGTCGATCTCCGCGATGTTCTGCCGCACGAAACGGTCGAGGAACCCTTGCGCGACGGCGTGACGCGTCGCGTGCCAGTGCTGCGTCGGCTTCTCCTTGAAAAACTGGAACGACTCCGCCTTCGTGATCTCCGCTTTCGTGTACCGCGGCATCTCGTCCGAGCCGAGGTTGGTGCCGAGAAGCGCCGCGGTGTCCTTAATTTCAGAGAAGGCGCCGACTGGGGGCGTTCCGGAGAGGCACCATCTCGCCTCCGCCTTGAGTCCGAGCACGACGCAGCGGTCCGACTGCTGGAGGTACGTGAACTCGTCCACGACGACGCGGCGCCAGTGGAAGAGCTCGAGCGGGCACGACGACGTTTTGGTCCAATCGCGCTCGACGGACGTTGTCTCGAACCCCCAGTGGTCCTTGTCGGCGCTCTCGTCGGCTTCGTCGGGGGACGCCGACGCCGACGCGGGGGATTTGGATTTTTTCCCCTTGGCGCACGCGGCGGCTCGGCGCTTCGCCGCAGCCTTCGCCTTCGCCTTGCGCTCCTCCTCCTCCTCGTCCACCTCGTCGTACTCCGAGGAGTCGGAGTCGCTCTCGAAGTCGGACCCGAAGTCGTCGCCGTCGTCCGCGTACTTGATCGGCTTGGACGCGGACGCGCGCGCCAGCCGCGCGCGCGGGGACGTCGCCGCCGCCGCCGCGGGCGCGGGCGACTCCAACCCGCCGATGGACGACTTCTTCGTCGGCGTAGATCTCTTCTTCGGCGTCGACGGCTTCTTCGGGGGCTTCGCGACGCGCGTCTTGACGCTCGCCGGGGACTTCGTCGCGGACGGCTTCGCCTTGACCGGCGACTGCGGCGGCGTCTTCAGCCTGATGGACTTGGCGAGGTCCGTCGCCTTTTTCCGCGCGGCGAGCTCGGCGTACTTGAACCCCTCCATCCCGCCGAGCTCCTTCGTCTTCTTCACGAGCGCGGCGCCCTTCAGCCGCTTCGGGTTGATCGTGATCACCGACGTCTCGCCCTTGCCCTTGCGGACGTTCGCGGCGCACTCCACGACGCCGTTCGGGCCTGAAGTGAGACGTTCGCACTGCGTCTCGAGCTTGTCGAGGCAGTCGCGGTACGACGCGGCGAAGTGCCGGCCGGCGCCCGCGGCTTTGCACTGCGGCAGCGACGCGACGCCGGCGAGCCGCGCGAGCCGCTCGAAGTACAGCGGCGAGCGCAGCACGCTCGTGGCGCAGATGACGACGTCCGCGCGTTGGAAGTCCTGCACCGTGTAGTGCGAGATGTCCGCCACCGTGCGGATGACGAGCGTGACGAGCCGGCCCTCGGCGGAAAACTTTTCAACCTCGCGCGGCCACTGCTTCAGCAGCTGCGACGGCGCCAGCACGAGCGTCGCCTTGGTCGGGATCGCATTCACGGGCTTCGCCATCGCGTTCGGGAGCGGGAACTTAATCTCGCTCGCGAGGATCGCGCCGATCGTGATGGCCGTCTTGCCGTACCCAACCTGGTCCGCGATGATGCCTCCGCGCACCAGCCGCTCGACGCGCGCTCGGCCATCCATTCGCAACCCGAGCGCGGGGTGGACGCTCTCCGCAACCTCCTCCTCGACGAACGGCTCCGTGGTTTGCTCCTGGCGGATCATCCACCCGAGCGAGCGGAGCTGCTCCGGTCGGAGCGGGAACTTCGTGTTCCATCCCTTGGGCTGCGGCGCCTTGGCGTCGCTTCGGTTGGACTTGAGGGTGAAATCCGCGAGCGCGACGGCGGCTTCGCGCTCTTCGTGCTTGACGACTTGCCACTCCACGGTCGGCTTGTCCTCCGCCTGCGGCGCCGCGCTGCGCTCTTTCGCGACGCCGCTGTACACGTTCGCGAGCGCGCGGTGCGCGAGCGTCGCGGGGTTGACCGCGATGACGAGTTCGCCGAGCTTCTTCCCGGCGGCGGCGGCGGTTTTCCTCCACTGGACGACGAAGGGCGCCGGGCGACGCTTCAGCGCTTGCTCGTACGCCGCCGCCTGCCGCGGGTCTTCCCTCGCCGTGATCTTGCTCTCGCCAGCCTTGCACGTCCACTGGAGGACCGGCGGGGATGGCGCGCAGCGCGGGCACGCCTCCGGGCAGTTTGCGCCGCCGCACGCGTTCGAGTTTAATCTCTTCTCGTCGAGCGTCGTGAACGATCGCACCTCGCTCGGGAGCGCGAGCCGAGACGTGAACCACGCCAGCCTCTGGAAAACCTCCGACGAGCGGTCGTTCTGAAGCGTCTCGAACTCATCCTCCGGCCACGCGGACGCGTCCACCTCCGCGAGCGGCACCTTGGCTTTCATGATGGCGACCGCGGCTTGGCAGCCGCCCGCGCGGCTGGAGAGCGCTTTTGCGTTTTTCGGCACCCCCTGCTTCGCGGCGCGCTTGTCGTCGAGCTGAATGAGATTCACTTCGTCCGACTTCATCCAGCGGCCGTCCGTGCGGCACGCGAACGTCTCTTTCCCCTTGGCGTCGGACGGGCGGAAGGAGTGGTGCACGCGCGCGGCGTGCATCCTGTGCTCGCCGTACTGCAGCCTGCGGTGATTATCGGCAAAGACGAAAAAGTCCTCCTTGCCGTCTGAGTTTCGCACGGGGTCGAGGAAAAAGTACGCCTCCGCCGACTTGTTCAGCGTCGGCTTGGGGTCCACGCGCTTGTGCAGCGACGCCATCGCGGTGCCGCACTTGTCGTGCAGAGCGTATGTCCCGTCCACGGGGAACGACTCCTTCTGCTGCTCAAACTCCTTCGCCGTCATCCCGTCCGTCTTGAGCGTGGTGACGACGTACTCGGACCAGCGGAGGTCCGACCAGGGCGCGCGGTTACTGTCGACGCCGTCGGGCAGGGAGATGTCCAGCCTCTCCGGGTCGTCGTTCCCAATCATCCCGAGCTCCGTCTGCCAGTTCTTCTTCTTCTCGCCCTTGCCTTCGATCGCGACGTCGAACGCGTGCTCGATCGGCGCGAGGACGTCCCAGACGCCGTCGAGGAGGTGGCTCGCGCCCGGCGCCAGCCGCATGCGCGCCAACGGCCACTGGTACACCGGGTGCGGCGCGAACTCCTTGAGCTCCTTCTCGCCCGTCTCTTCGTTCGTGATCTCGCGCATCGCGGGCGCGGGCTTGACGACGACGCGCCAGTCTGACTGCGCGACGGTGCGACCGAGGCGGAGCTCGAGGACGACCTCGTCGGTGGACGGGCAGACGTACCGAGCGGTCCAGACGTCGGCGCGCTTCACCTCGCGAAACATAAAGTCGGCGCCCGCGATCGTCTCGAGCGCCTCCGCGAACGCGACCCACGTCGCCTTGGCGTCGTCCACCATCTTCTTCTCAAAGTTCGCGACGTTCTTCTCCGCGTTGGCCTTGTCGATCGCGGTCCAAATGGACTTACGCTCTTTACCGACTTGGTACGTCTCGCCGACCGGTCTCGCGGCGAGATCCGTCAAACGCCGCGGCACGCCGTCGGCGACGCCGACGAGCTTCGAGACGTCGAGCTTCTCCGCGAGCTTCTTCGCCTTCGTCACCTCCGCGGCGACATTCAGGCCGCTCAGCTTAACGCGCATCGGAAGCGTCTGCTTGAGGTGCGCGGAGAAGACGTCCGGGGCGATGCGCTCGATGTCGTGCCGCTTGTAGTTGTGTTCCGGCCGCCCTTTGCAATCCGCGCACGCCGTGTGCCCGCAGTCTTCGCATCGGTAGATGGCGTCGCGCGACCCCGTCTGCGCCTCGCAGACGCACAGACGCGCGCTGCGGTGCGCTCGGTCGAGAATGTCGGACGTGTGCTCTTTGCGGTCTGTCGCGCAGCACAGCACGAGGTCTTCCTCCTTGAGGTCATCCGCGCCCTCCACCGTGGACGCGGCGGCGACGGACCCCGCGGCGCCGCCGACGCTCAACGCGGCGGCGGATTTGGCGAGCGTCTTGCTCCCGCCGCCAGCCTTCCGCGCTTCGCTCTCCTTCGTCTTCGCCTCCGCCTTGAGCTTCGCGTTGACCTTCTTCGTGTGCTCCACGAGCTCGTCCTTCATGAGGAGGAGCGCGGAGAGCATGCACGCGCCGACCACCGTGGTCGTCATCGCGTTGCCCGCGAGGTCGCTCATCTGTCCTTCGCTCTCTCGCGTGAGGAGAAGGTCATCCACGGGGATGCCCTGCAGCGAGAGCGCTTCGATCCCCACGAGAGGCCCGCCGCGGTTCGTGACGAACGGCACCATAGACGGCGTCAGACACGGGCAGATGCCCGCGGCGCCGCTGCCCGTGGTCCTGTCCACGTTCTGGGAGAGGTTCCACACCAGCGTCTTGTGCATCGAATCCGTGCCGGATTGCGCGAGGCGTAGGTAGTCGATGTCCATGAGGTCGAGCACGCGATCCGTCTGCGCCTTGCCCCAGTCGTTCCACGCGTAGTCCGGCAGCGTGCATCCGCCTTCCCAGTCCGTGAACGGTCGGCGGTTGCCTAGGCCTTCGTCCTTGCGCGCGCGCCTGTGGCGGCTCTCGCACCGGCCCCAGTCGGTGACGCCGCGTTGGCTCGTGGCCTCGCCGGGGAGCGCGAGCATCTGTCTGCCCTTGTGCACCCTCGGGTCGTCGCTGTCGAAGAGGAACGCCTCGAGCGTCGCGCTCGCGCCGCGCTCGAGGGATTTCACGCGCGCGATCCACTCGGACGTGATCTTGTGGCCCATGTGGCCGTTGAGCTTCGTCATGAGCTCCGTCTTGTCCACGGGGACGGACGCCTAGGGTCGAGGGTCCGTACGAGCGAACGTCGGGGTGGAGTTGAAAGGCGTCAGAAGCGGAGTTGAAAGGCGTCGAGGGATGTCGGGATTGAAAGCGAGTGATGATGGGCGGAGAGATGCGCCGGGAGAGAAAGTCCTTAAGGATCGGCGTTCACCACGCGAACGCGGTCGTATGGGGACCAGTGTGAGGAGGACGCGCCTTTTGTTCCGCGACGTCGGCGTCTTCGCTCAGTCTGTTGACGAGCTTCTTTCCCGTCGGCTTCATCTTCTTCGCGTTCCCCTCCTTGTCTTTCACCTCCTTGGACGCGAGGCTGCCGATGGCTTTGAACTCGGTGGGGAAATCCGCGGGGATGAACGTCTCGCCGGGGTTCTTGCGCACGGCGACGAGGTACACGCGCGTGCGCGTGTGCGGAATGTAGTACCGCTTGGTGTCCAGCCGGGTGTAATCCGCCTGGTACCCTTGCTGGCGGAACCGCTCCGCGATCTTGTCCCACGGCGCGCCGCACACGTTCTCCAAGATCACGATCGGGGGCTCGTGCTTCTTAATCCACGTCATCATCCCGCGGAACGTCTGACCGCTCTCCCCCGCCTCGTCGATGTCCTTCTTCTCGTTGTTCAGATTGGAGTAATCGACGCACGACGTCCCAGCCACGAGCATGTCCACGTTGCCGGGCACATCCACGAGCGCGCCGTACGCCGTCGTCGCCTGATCGCCGTCCAGCTCGCGAATGTCGCGGAACAAGATCGGCGGCGCGAAGTTCCGCTCGATGTACGCCTGCTTGAACGGCTCAATCTCGCACGAAAACACGTGATCGACGCCGAGGGGCGCGTCGTAGATTTGCCCCGTCGCCGCGCCGATCTTGTCGAGCGCGAGGAGCGGGCTCTCCGTGCCGGAGCACATCGTCGCGACGCGCAGCGGCCGGCCGATGGCTTTGACGAGGTCCTTGAGTTCCGGGAGGCGCTTCACCATGTGGACGAACATCTCCTTGACGTCGCGAATCGCGGGAAGCGACGCGTCGAGGTCCTTCTTGTCCGCCTTCTCCGCCGCCTTCGCGGACGTCGTCTGCGAGTCGCCGGCGGCGTCCGCGGAGGACGACGTCTTGAGCGAAGATCCTAAAGAACGCCTGCGAAAGACGTCGAGATGATTCGAGATGATTCAAGATGATTCACCGATGGGAGGGATGCGAGCGCGTCAGTGTCCGGTCGCGGAGAAAGCGCGCAGTAAGCGCGCGCGGCGGGGGTGAGGGGGGTACGAGTCGCCCGACCGGCGGCGGCGGCGGCGCAAACAATCGAGAAAATATCCCATCCGCCGCGAACGCGGCGCAGGGGGTCGGTAAGATCGCGCGCGAAATGCGCGCCGCCTCGCCCCTCCGCGCGCGCGCGACCGCGGTTTCGGTCGAACGGATGCGCGTAGAAAGAGTTCAGAGACGAATACGATCGAAACGCGCGGGTAAATCGACGCGCACCTCGCTTTAGGCTCCGTCTTGGCGCGCGGCGACTTGACCGGCGGCTTGCGCTTTTTCTTCGGCGAAGCTCCGTGATCGGGATCGATGTCGTTCTCGTCCCCGGAGTAGTTCTCGTCCCCGGAGTCGAAACCCTCGTCCTTGTTGATGAAGTTGGGGTTGTCGATCATCGCTTTCATCGCTTTCGCGGCCGCGGCGGCCGCGCCGCGTCGCGGCGTTCCGTTGCGATTCGCGTTCGGCGACGGAAGGGGGTTCTCGATCGAATCGTCAGAGTCCGCGGGCGTCGGGCGTCCTCGCCCGCGCCTCGTCGGCGTGTGCGATTTCATCCCGGGCGACGTCGGCGGGGTCTTACCTTTCAGCGTCGCGACGCCTTTTGGGGGGCGTCCGCGCTTTAACGGCGACGACGCCGGGGACTTCTTCGAGGAGACTCTCGACGCGACCATCGCGAGCGCAATTCACGAGTTGACGCGTCGAGTGTTTCCGCGGCGCGTCGACGAAGAGGCCGACCGCGCGCGCGTGCGTGCGAGTGAACGGGCGCGAACGACCTCGCGCGCCGCCTGCCGCGTGTGATGCGACAGTAGTTGTTATCCCTGGCGGGGTATGTGCAGCCGCGTGCGTCGCGTGCGGCGCGCGCGGGAATGGCGATTTCGCACACCAGATCGCGGAACTCACGAAACGACGAGAGGGGAACGACGGCGGCCGTCGTGCCAAGTGGACAGCGCGAAATCCGCGATTCGGGGGCGCGTTCGTATGCGAAATCAGTCTGACGCGTACGTACGGCGACGTACTGGAGTACGGAAAAGATCTCTACTCGTAAACAGTATCGGCGACATCTCGCGAGGCGTACGCCAGAGTTTTCGTGACTCGAAACAGCGACGCGGTCTGCGCGCGCGGCAGCGGCAGGCAGGGTGCCGCGCGCCTCGGCGAGGAGACTTGGAAGATTTCGCGCAGAAGGATTCGCGCGCGCGCCCTCGCCCCTCCGTCGTCGACGTCCCTCGACCCCGCGCTCGCCGCGCGTTTCGTCCGCGAGACGTCCGGCCCGGCCGCGGCGACGGCGTCATGTCCGACGGCGACGACGACGAGCGACCCGCGGCGCTGACGTCGCTCCTCGGCGGCTACGGCTACGGCTCCGGGTCCGGCTCCGACGACGACGACGACGACGACGACGGCCGCGGCGGCGACGACGACGAAGGCCCCGCCGCGGGCCCGGCGCGGCCGAGCGCCGAGGAGATGCGACGCGCGGCCGCGGCGGCGTACGGCGAGGCGGCGAGGACTTTCCCCGCCGATCGCGAGGAGGAGGAGGCGGAGGCGAAGGAGGAGGAGGAGGACGACGACGACGACGACGAACCCGTCGCGGGGCCGGCGCGGCCGCCCCCCGGCGCCGCCGCCGCCGCGATGTACGCGTCGTACGCCGACGCCGACGACGACGCCGACGCCGACGCCGGCCCGGCCGCGGACCCGTCGCGCGACGACGCGCGCGACGCGGACCCGCCGCCGTCGCCCCCGCCGCCTCGTGAGCGCCCTCCTCGACGGCTTCACAGCGCCCCGGACGCGATCGTCGCGAAGGTGGCGCTGCCGCCGGAGCCGCCCGGGGAGTGCGAGACGGTGATGCGGTCGGGGGATTCGCTCCAGACGAAGGTGAAGCGTTGGACCGAGTTGAAACGCGCCGGCGTGCGCGTCGTCGACAGGCTGAGGTGCGTTCTGTACACTGGTCCCCATACGACCGCGTTGGCGTGGTGAACGCCGTTCCTTAAGGACTTTCCCCGGTGCATCTCTCCGCCCAGGGTCCCACGCTTTCAATCCCGACACACCTCGACGCCTTTCAACTCCATCTGACGCCTTTCAACTCCACCCCGACGTTCGCTCGTATGGAACGACCCTGAGATCGACCAAGGCGTTTCGGAACCCGGACTTTCTCGAGTCGGTGGTGTCGCACTTCGAGATCGAGGAGCGCGCGACGATGTTCGCGAAGGACGCGTTCGATCCGAGCGATAACGCGCCGGAGGATTTTTACGACGCGCTCGCGGCGGCGCAGAAGAAGGAGAACGAGAGGAGAGAAGCGGAGAAGAAATCGCGAGGGTGGGCGGACCGGAACGTCGCGTTCGTGAGCGGCGGCGGTGAGACTGCTTCCCATACGACCCCGTTCGCGTGGTGCACGCCGTTCCTTAAGGACTTTTCCCGTCGTCACTCTTCACCCGCGCTTCCCT
>MDSW01192405.1_pt1 | contig 10990 bp, 7 predicted proteins | sample 811171 | NCBI WGS metagenome assembly MDSW01 (sample SAMN05326641, study PRJNA326480) | marine metagenome | isolation source: seawater | place: Atlantic Ocean: North West | collected 2012 | reverse complement strand
TCTCCACGAGGACGTGTCGAGAAGTCGTGGCTTCGTTCGAATCGAGTCCCAAGGACGTGGATGGTCGAGGTGCGCAATATCTCAGTTGCATTTTTCCGCACGTCACGCTGAACGTTTACTCGACGTCGCCCTCGACGTCGGACGACGCGTCTTGGGATAGACTGCAAATTCTCGCGCGCGCGCTTCGCGACCCGGCGCTCGCCTCAGTCGCAAACGACGACGTCGAAGCTCTGAGACCGAGACAAAAGAAACGAAAATTGCGACACGGACACGACGGAAAAGTATCCATCATCTCGTGCGCCCGCGACGACGCCGTCGAGCTCGACATCCAGTCCGCATTCGAGGAACAAAGACGCTCCGCGAGGGCGCTCTGCGACGCCGCCGACTCCCTCGCCGCCGACGCCGACACCGACGACGTCTGGTCGGGCGTTTCCGCGCAGCTTCTTCGCCGAGGCGTGCGAGACGTCTTCGTCGACAATCCTCGCGCGTATCACACCGTGCCGTCGTCGTCAGAGCTCGAGCTCGAGCTCGTCTAGGTGCTACTAATCTAAGATGCACCACGAGGCGAATCGACTCGGCACTGTTTTCCAGCTTGAAGGTCATTCTTGGTTTGTGACTCAAGAGAATATCGACCGGTTCTAACCGCGTGGAAACACGCGGAGCGCCGCAGAAGACGACGTCGAGGCGAACGAGCGTCGACGGAGCGGGGAAACCCGTGCGCTGATTTCGTCGCACCCATCTCACGCGCACGTGAGCGTCTTCGTCGTCGAACGCGCGCGCACGGCGCGCGAGAGCTCGCGTTCACGCGTTTTCGCGGTTCCATAGCCGCGTTCACGCGTTTTCCATCTGTGTGACGCCGCTGCGACGTGCGCGAACCTGCGAACGACGCCGAGACGGTGAACATGAATCCGGACTATTTTCTTTCGTCCAGCGACACCTATCCGAGCCAGTGGTTGCCCAAGGGAATCGTGGACGGCGAGGATGATTCGTCGACTCTGATTTCGTACGCCATGCCCTCCCAAGCTGGAAACTCCAAGGGGCTCGCGAGAGGAGGGGTCGGCGGACCGCAAATGCAACTGGATAACTCGAAAGTTGTCGGGAGTGTCTTGTATGATGTTGAGGGATTGCTTCCAACGGTTTCTCAATCGACCGTGGTCGAACCATCAACCTCGCCAAAGAGCACGACTCACCTCGGCGGCGAACCGTCGGACAACTTTGCTGGAGGTTCGAAGATGCGAGGTCCTTCAGGTCCTCGACTCGCGGGTCAGGGTGTGGAAGAAGAGAAGCAGCAAGTGGCGTCTATCGATATCATGCCAAACGGCGGATTGAGGTTGCGAGTGACGTTACTCGCCGCTGGTTTTGTCATCGGGGCGAGCGGAGCTTCCATTCGCGAAATCATGCGCCACACCGGCTCGACGATCCAATCTTGGACACAGCAGCCCGAAGAGGGCGTGTATCACCGTCCATGCCGTGTTTTCTGCATTCAGGGCAATCCTGAATCAGTTCTGGCTGCTTCAAACATCATTCACGAAGCCGTCGAACGATACAAGGAGTTATGCGAAGGAAAGCGTCGAGGAGAATTTGTCCAACGCTTGCAGTACATTCACGGCGTTGAATTTTCGTACCAACCACCACCAAAAAATGTTGTACCAAATGCGGCTTCTGTGAATGGGGTCGGCACTGGATTTGCACGACAAGGAGGTAGTAACCCGCTCCTGTCTCGTCAAACTGGCAATGGCAAACCCATGAATGATACCATGCGATACATGGCGGCGTTGCAAGCGCAGCAACACGCTTTGCAAAGGGAACAATCTGCGATGCAACAAGCGTACGCGGCTGGCCTAGCTGCGGGCGCGAAAATGAGCCACGTACACTCATTCAACTTTGGAAATGCTCAGCTTGCTCACAATGCCCCCCCGAATTCTCGGGCATCCATGTCATCTAGAAAATTTTTTGGTTCGGCATCCGCGGCGACGCAGAACCAGCTGTTTGATTAAACCGCGCAAGATTGTCTTGAATTGAACTTGCATATATCGATTGACTTGACTGTACATTCTAGTTTAGCTGTTGAAATCGAATTACAATACTGTATGTTGAAAAACAATCCTTCAGTTTCTACTGCGAGACGGTTTTCACGGCCGCGAGAAGCGCAACGGCTTGTCTCGCAAGTAGTACAGCTTGGCCCGACGAACCTTTCTTCGTTCAAGAATTTCCATCGCCTTGATGTTGGGCGTGAAGAGTGGAAAAGATCGTTCAACGGCGAGATTTCCTATCGCGGTTCGAAGGGTAAAGCTAGATCCCAACCCTCGATGCTTCTTTGCTATGCACACACCCGTGAAGGTTTGCGTTCGTCTATTGTTCTCCGGGACCTCGAGCGTGAGTTTCACCACATCTCCCGGTCTAAAAGGCACGATGTGACGCTCCGCCGCTAACTCCTTCATCTTCTCTCGCTCCAAAGTCTCCATCATGTGTCCACATCGCTTGAAATAACTCTTTCGCTTCTTCAACTCTCTCGTCGGCGTCCACGGCGCCGCGCCTCCGCCCGACTTTCCCCATCCCTCCTGCCTCGCCCCCGCCTCGAAGCTCGTCATCGGCGCCTCCATCCCTCGCGCCTCGGGTTTAAGCTTCACGGGCGTCCCCGTCGTTCGCATCGCCTTGATCTCCGCCCGCACGGACGTCATCACCGTGCGCATCGCGCTCGCATCCGTCGCCGTCGCCGTCGCCGTCGCCGTCGGCGCGATCGTCCACCCGCGCGCGTCCGGTCGTCCCACCGACCCGCGCGCGCTCGACCGCGCGCACGCGCGGAGCGCGTCCCTACACGCGCGCATCGACCACATCGTTCGTCCTCGACGTCGCGCGCGCGACGTCGTCGGTCGTCGACGCGCGTCGTCGTCTCCCGACCAATCGCCGGGTTTCCCTTTCCTCGTCGAGGTCGAGGGGGGTATTTGACCGATTGTGACTCGAGAAATTGGATGGGTTGAAGCGACCATCGAGCCGAGACATTCGTCGTCGACGAACGTTTCGGACGCGGCGAGGCGGCAGACGGTGGACGGCGGACGACCGCGTCGACGACCGGGATGCGCGCGATGCGCGCGTGCGCGGCGACGGCGAGCGCGGGGATGCGGCGAGCGGTGAGTCCGCGACGATGGAGCGGGACGAGCGGGACGAGCGCGGTGCGCGCGGTGCGCGCGATGAGGGCGCGACGAGCGAGCGCGGTGCGAAGCGCGGGGACGGAGGAGGGGGCGAGAGGGGTCGAGAAGTCGCGGTTGGTGTTTTTGGGGACGCCGGAGTGCGCGGCGGACGTCTTGGGACGGGTGCTGGACGCGGCGGAGAGGGCAGACGCGCGGTTCGAGGTGGCGGCGGTGGTGTCGCAACCGGGACGGCCGCGAGGGCGAGGGCGGAAGAGCGCTGAATCCGCGCCGTCGCCGGTGGCGGAACTGGCGATGAAGCGAGGGATCGCGGAGGATAGGATACTGTGTCCGGTGAAGGCGAACGAGGAGTGGTTTCTGGACGCGTTGCGGGCGCTCGACGTCGACTTGATGGTGACGGCGGCGTACGGAAACTTTTTACCGCAAAAATTTCTCGACATTCCGAGGTATGGAACGCTGAACATTCACCCGAGCCTCTTGCCGCAGTGGCGCGGGGCGGCGCCGGTGCAACGGGCGTTGGAGAGTGGACAAGCCGAGACTGGCGTGTCTGTGGCGTACACTGTTCTCAAAATGGATGCGGGTCCCGTGCTTAGACAAATCAAGAAACCGCTGAACGGAGACGAAAAGGCACCAGAAATGTTGACTGAACTCTTCGAGAAGGGCGTGGAGGCTTTGCTGGAGGAGTTGCCATCCGTGTTTGCCGGCGAAGCGGCGGCGCGCGCCGTGCCGCAAGATGAGAAAACGCTCAGTCACGCGGCAAAGGTGAGCCCAGACGAGGGAGAATTAGATTTTAAGAAACAATCCGCACTTGAGTGTCACAACAAAGTGCGTGGCTTCGCGGGTTGGCCGGGTACGAAGGCGGTGCTCAAGATTCGCGCAAACGGGGAAGAGGATTCGAAGGAAGTGACTCTCAAAATCATCACCACGAGAGTCTCCACGGAGGGCGATGCAAGCGCGGCACAAGGCCAAGTTGAAGTGACGAAGAAGGTGCTTCGCGTGCCGTGCGGAGGTGGAGGCTGGCTGGAGCTTCTCGAAGTTCAGCCCCCTGGAAAGAAGGCGATGCCCGCCAGCGCCTTTATTAATGGTCTGAAGGGCTCCACAGTATTCACCGTCTAGGTAGGTAGTTTATTGACAAAGTGCAGCTAAAACGAATCATCTAAAAGTCATCATCATCGAAATCACCGTCAGAATCATTCGCCGTACGCAAAGACTCGCCCGGCCGTAGAGCTCGAATGTGCTTGTGCGGGTACGTTCGACCACACGTCTCGCACGGTTTATTCACTCCGAACATCTCCTCGTCGCTCCCATCGTCATTCTCTTCGTCCGATGAGGCATCGCTGGACAACCATCCGCAGATAGCTGGTTTGGGGCCATCCGCGAATGGGTGTCCAGGTAGAGCGTCGTGCTTTGCCAACCATCGCGTGACCAGCTCCTCGTCAAAGTCATCGGCGCCTCCAAAGTCATCTAGCGCACACGACATGAACATCAACCGACCGCGTCTGAACACTAAAACTGCCGGAAGCGCGGCGATCCGATACGTTCTCAACAGCATTTTATCGTGATTCGGACGGATTCTCACGAATTTCGTCTTTGGAAACGCCGGCGCCAAGTCGTCGCACACCTCATCTATGCGCGAGCACTGCTCAGCACCCTCCAACACGACGTGCAAAACCACTCGAGAGCTCGCTTTTAAAGTCTCTGCGAGCGCACTTTCTTTAATTTCAACGTATCTCGCCCGTCTCGCCTCCGCCGCGGCCATCGCGGCGGTGCCTTTGAGCTCCCGAAGTCTCGCCGCCTGAATCTCCCGCAGTATGGAGTCCTCCCCTTCGTCGTCTGACTTTGCCCAATCGTCCTCCTCCTCCTCTTCATCCGCCACGCCGATGACGTTCGACGCCAATCGCATCCTCGCCGTCGAACGATCGACCTCGCGAAGCTCGCCGAGCATCCTCGCCGCTTCTTTTTGCTTGGCGACGTCTTCCTCGCAGCATCCACCGGGACGCGGAAGATGCTTCCCTTCCTCTCCCATGGCGTCGATTTCGTCGTCAACCCACGTGCGACAGGCGCCATTTTGACAGTCCACGCCCATCGTCGATCGATGCGTCGCGCGACGCCTGGAGCCGACGTTTGAGGAGCGCGGCGAGCGCGCGCGGCGAATCGTCTAAACCCCAGGCTGGTAGTTGCACGCTCGACGTCATTGCGCGTTGGTCATGCTCGTCTCGTCATCGCGGGGGAGGTCAGCGCTCCGAAGGTTACAAAAGGATCTCGTGGGATGTTCCGCGTTCGACAGAGGATTCAGCGCGTCCTCGGAAGCGAGCACGAGCGGTTCAACCGAACCGAAAGATGCCGTCATTGACGTTCAAGGCGCGAAAGAGCGGGCGAGAGCGCGGGCGACGATGCTCAAAGATAAGGCATTAGCTGCGCAAGTGCGAGCGATGATGGTTTTTGATCGAGACTTGGTCAGAGCGCATCGAGATAGAGCGGCTTTCTTGCAACAACGGGCGCTTAAAGCCAGGCCCGAGCACGCGCCTGATGACTTGCTCGACGAGCTCGCGAGGCGTTTATTGGATCGTCTATTTGATATTAAACGCGACTTCAAGCGCATCGTCGTGCTTGGTGGTGCCAACGAAGCGATTACGCGTAGACTTTTAGCGGAGCGGGACGATATCGAGAAGATCGTCGTCGTAGACTTGTCCCAAGACATGCTTGATTTTGTCGAAAGCGTCATCGGCGCAGAGCCCAAACGACGGGATGGGACTCCGGTTGAGATATCTTATGTCCAAGGGGACGAAGAAAACTTACCCATACAGATGAATTCTGTGGATGCCGTGATTAGTTGCTTAGGTTTACATTGGGTGAATGATTTACCCGGCGCAATGTCGAGCGCTGCTGCGACGCTTGTTCCAGATGGCCTCTTCTTGTCGAGTATCTTCGGCGGTAACACGCTTCAAGAGCTTCGTGTAGCGTGCGCGCTCGCTGAAACTGAACATGAAGGTGGTGTTAGCGCTCGGGTCTCACCGTTAGCTCATGTTCGCGATTGTGGAAGCTTACTCGGACGAGCGAACCTGTCGCTCCCTGCGGTCGACGTAGATATCGTAACCATGGGATATGGTTCGCCGGAGAAACTCGTCGAACACCTGCGTGCGATGGGAGAAACAAATGCCGGTCTCATGAGACGTCCATTTTTGCCTCGTGAAACCGCTGTTGCCGCGCGAACATTGTATGCGGAGAAGTTTCCGGCACCGCGTACTCCAGGTTCCGATAACGCCGAAGGCGCGGTCGAGGCCACATTTGAGGTTCTCTACATGACTGGTTGGCGCTCGCACGAGAGTCAGCAATCTGCAAAACAGCGCGGTTCGGCCACCGTCTCTTTGGCGGATCTCCAAAAGCACCTCGACGGTGAAAAGTAGTCGCGCGTGGCGTTCGCCAGCCCGTCGAGTTCGTAAAATCCAATCAAATCTTGAAATCGTCGAATCCTGATTCGTCAAAGATTTCTCCCCCCAAATCCCCCGCGCCGTGCCCCTCGCGCGGGCCCTAGAAATTGTGTTGGAAGGGTGACCCGCACGCCGACGCGCCACTGAGGAACGCGCGCGGCGACGACCCGCGGGTGTGTCGAAAATCTTTTTCAAGTGAGTGTCGCATCGAGCGCTCGAGTCTGTACTCTCGAACGACCGAAGGCTGGACGCCAGGGAAGATCGGCAAACCCTCGCATACGTCATGGCGGACCGGACGGGGCGAGTGGCGACGGACGAGGGTCTCATCGCGCGCGACGACGCCAAGGTCTTGGCGTCGAACGATTGGTTGAATGACTTTTTTACTCATTTCGACGGCGAAGAGTCCCCGTTCGACATCGCCGCAGCGTTCGACGTCGGAACCGGGACCTTCGCGTCCGGGATCCAGGAGAAGCCGGTGGGGGTGACATCCAAAGCGGGTGAGGAGTGCCCGAAGAAGCGAAAGGCGGAAGACGGAGAGGAGAAGGTAGAGGCTAATCAAGCCCAGGCGCGTTCATACACGCTCAGTGAGGGTGCGAGGAAGACGAAGAGCACTCGTGAGAAGCGCAGAAGAGATGTGCTGAACAGTCGTTTCGAGGAGCTCATCGCGGTGCTTGAACCCGGTTCGATGATGAAGGCGGATAAGGCGACGGTGGTTGTGGCTGCCACGCAATTGATCAAGCAATTGCGTGCGGAACACTCGAGACTTGCGAACATGATCATGCACTTCCAGGAAGATAACATCCGACAAGCTGAGTCGGCGCGCACCCTCGCTGCAGAGCGAGACGCGCTCGTCAAGGAGAAGACCGAGTTGTTGCATGAGAAGCTGCGCATCGAGGCCCAATTGCAAGGTTTCCTGGCCAGTATGCCATTTGCGTCGCCAGTGGAAGGTGTCACCGCTCTGGCGGCGAAGACGATGCGTGGCAACGCGGCGTGGACTGTGCCCACACCCTTCTTGCCGGCAAACGAAGAAGCAGAGGAGGATGTTACGTTGCGTGCGCCGGTGGCCTGAGTCGCTGCTACTATGAATACATAGCTATTATAACCTAGTCTAGTGAAATTTGTGGTACGATGAAGAGTCGTTCTCGTTAACTGAGCCCAAGCACGCTACGATAATCGCGCCCTGGTTTGCACACTATGAAATCCGCCATATCGTCATATTCGTCTTGGGCCCCGCCCTCTTGCGCTATCACAGCGTCAAGATATGGATTTCGGATGCGTTTTCGCGGTTTTGATGCAGAATTCTCTCGAGAGGGAGCGTTAGATAAAGATTGGAATCCGTCTCCATCGACCATTTGCACACTCTCGCCGAGTCGTAATAACTCGTCGCTGTATGGCTCGATATCATCCATGGCGAGAGCGTTGCCAATAGCGACCAGACTTCGATCGAGTGGCGTGCTTTTCGTTTTGGAGAGCTGCAACGCTCTCAAATTCGTAAAAACACTTGCACACGTGACCATAAACTGCCTACGCTCGAGCTCAAAAGAACCAAGTGCCTTCACATCATACAAACGCGACATCCGATCTGTACAGTTATGCAGTCGAGCGCCGGCCAAAACAAGGGCTGCGTTCCTTCGCTGAGTACCAAGATCGTTTTCATCGCCCTCCATTTGAGATAGCGTCTCTGCCGCTGAAGTGCATTGTTTGAGAGAGAGAGTAGCCAACGCCAAAAAATTTGCTTCGACATCATCCAATCTCTTCTGCTTCGAGTGTATGTGACTCCACAGCATTTTACCCGCTTTCACTAAAACGGATGCCAATGCGAGGAAAGCTTCGTGCTTGGCGTCCAGATTGTGCCGTTCATCATCGGTCGATAGATCCGAGACAATGACACACATCAGACAAAGTAAATCATTCAACTCATCCGGGATGGACGTCAAGGAATAACTCAGGGCAATTTTCAGCATCGCCGAAGCAGTCTTGACACAGTCAGCCGTTGAGGTTGAGAACTGATAGTGGTGGTGACGCAAAATCACACTGGCGATCTGGCAAGTCGGCTCGATGGGTAGTTCACGCAGTTTGATGATGGTATCTTCAAGCATGATGATGGCGTCTGCCACCAGCTCTGAACTTCCTTTCTCAAATGCCGTCATCGGGAGCAAAGTATCGAGTAAGTTGAGAACTGCGGAAACCACTTTGTCCCAATCATAATTTATGGCGCGTCCACCGTGAGTGTTTTGGAGTTGATGACGCAGTGAAGTGACGAGTAACGCCACCGTGCCGGCAACCGGACTCTCCGCGCCGAGACGACCGGCACTCAGATAACTATTTCTCCCGAGTTGAGGTTTGTTGAAAGCGACGAGCGACTGCGACGAAAATTCCAATTCATCTGTTTTGAATGTAGCCTGGAGCACAGTCTGCAGCGCATCCACATCTGGACCCTTGGATGCTCCACAGTTTACGGCAGTCTCGCAGAGAATGTTAAAAGTTTTCAACGCTTCAAGCACTCTTTGCGCTGAAGAAGAATCCGATTCTGAGTGCATCTCGCATTTGTTCATGGCGAACCACTCTTCTCGCAACAGTTCGACGCACTGATGAGCGCATGTATTCAGCAGGGATGCGTACCGAGTCGCGTGTGTCGCGTCGAAACACGATACCTGGGTGGTGTTTAAAATATTTGCGCAAACCCGCGTGACGTGACCTTGAAGATCTTGTGACCACTCTGCATCGTCAGACAGTAACCTTATGCAACTACTCATTGACAGAGCAGAGTTAGCCGGCACTGCGTGTCCGAGGCCGCAACTCAGTTGAAGATGCATAAACAAAAGGCGACTGATCCAAGCCTCCAATGTGCTGCTAGACATGATGTCATCGGCAATCTCCGGATACTCCAGATGCTCGAGGAGTGGCTTGAACCACTTGGACTGACAAAGCATCGAATCCAGAAATACTTCGATGATTGGCAATAGACTTCCCAGGACATGCGATTCTGGTTTGTCGCTCGTGTCGTCGTACGCGTCGGTGTGCACGAAATTTATTTGCTCACCGTTCGTGTCTCTCGCTGACTCGGCCTGCACGACGAGACACTCGCTCAGAATTGTAAGCATGCCGAGGGCGTTTCTCACAATGTCGCGATTCGTGATGGATTTTTGCGTCACGTCGAGCGCCAGGATGAAATCGAGCGAGCTCGCCAAAGATTGAATGGCACTTGGATTCAACTTTGGAATCGCAGAGTGATCGGATAGGGCTCTGACGATTTCATTGATCGACAAGATCGCATCCACTTTTGCTTCCGATTCAGCTCTTCGGAGAGACTGATCGTCCACGGATACACCGTGCCTGAGCAACGCCGTCGCGACGACGAAAGCCGCGTGGCGCACGTCTGCTCTATCATCCACGAAAGCGCGCGTCAACGCCGCGTTTCCCTCGCCCATAAATCGTCCTGATTTCATGATATACTCAGTCATCTGCAAACCGACGACGACTCCCACAGAATCCGAACGCGCGAGCAACGTCTCCACGGAATGAAAGTCGACGATTCTCGCGAGCACCATCGATACTTTTCTAGAAAATCCTTCACTGATCGGCAAACAACCGACTAATTCGTGTAGCTCCTTCACGAACTCGTTCGTATTCGTCATGTATTCCAGTTGAACGATCTCTTCGAGCGCGCGTAGCGACGCGAACACGCGCTCGCCGCGTGCAACGCGCGACAACAGACTCGCCGTCATTCGAAATCCCGCCCACTCGTCTCGAGCCGCGATCGCGCGCAACACGTACGCATCGCGCGCGTCGAGATCGTTCAACACAAAAGTCGCCATTTCGCGCAAAGTTATCTCGTCGCACATCCCCACGGCGCGCTCGACGTCCACCGTCTTCGCTCGCTTTGCCAGCGTCCCCGCGGCGCGTCTCGCCCCCGCCGTCATCAACAGCGCCAACCTCGCGTCGTCCCGCGCCTCTTCCTCCGTCTCCCTCCGACTCCTCCGCGTCGCATCCTCACCCTCATTCATTCCCAACGCTAATCGCTCCCCGAACGTCCCATCCCTCGCCGCCGCTCGTCTCGTCGCCCTCGTCGCCGCCTCGCCCGCCTCGTCGCTCGTCGACGCGCACGCGAACAGCGTCCTCGCCCACGCCCCGATCTCTTCCTCCTCCTCCTCTCGCCGCAGCGTCCGACGCATCACCTCACAACACATCTCGCTCATCGCCTCCACCGTCTCCACCCCCCTTCCGTCCCCGTTCCTCGCCCGCTCGTTCGACGACAACCATCGCGCCCCCTCCACGACGCGCGCTCGACACGTCGCCCCGTCCGTCCCCGTCGCCCGCGTCCTCGCCTCCGAGCCCTCGACGAGTTCGAGCGCGACGTCTCCGAACGTCGTCGTCGTCCACGCGCCATCGATCGCGCCCATCGATCCG
>MDSW01126904.1_pt1 | contig 10990 bp, 7 predicted proteins | sample 811171 | NCBI WGS metagenome assembly MDSW01 (sample SAMN05326641, study PRJNA326480) | marine metagenome | isolation source: seawater | place: Atlantic Ocean: North West | collected 2012 | reverse complement strand
TTTTTTCAATTTTCTAATATTTTTATTTCTTTTTCTATACTAATGCCTGTTTTTTTAAATACACTTTCTGATACAAAATTAATTAACTTTTTCATATCATTAAATGTTGCATTTCCTTTATTAACAAAAAAATTTGCATGTTTTTTAGATATGCATGCATCACCAAATTTAGTATCTAATGAAACTGACTCTCTTATTAATTCCCAAACTTTTTTATCAGTTTGTTTAATTGGATTCTTAAAAGTGCTTCCACTGGTTTTTATTTTGGTTGGCTGTTTAATATCTTTTTGAGTTTTTAATCTTAACATTTCCTCTTTTATTTTGTTTGATTTTTGCTTTGTTCCTCTAAAAGAAGCGCTTAAAAATATTAAATCATCTGACAAATTATTGTTTCTATACTCAAAATTAATTTTATTAGCTGGAATTGTTGAAACATGTCCAAATTTATCAATTGCCTGAATTGATATTAAGATATTTTTAATTTCATTGCCAAAACAACCAGCATTCATTTTTATTCCACCACCAACAGTGCCTGGAATACAAGATAAAAATTCAAAACCACTTAAACTATTATCAGAGGCATATAATGCTAAATTTTTATCTAAAACAGCAGTACCAGAAATTACGATATCTTCTCCTAAAAGAGACAATCTATTAAAATTTTTACCCAGTTTAATTACAGCTCCGTCATAAGTTTCATCCGTTATTAACGTATTTGAGCCCGCCCCAATGACAAATATATTTTCTAAATTATTTAGGATTTTAAGAAATTTAACTAAATCTTTTAAGTTTTCAGCCTTATAAAAGATTTTTGCTTTTCCCCCAATATTGAACCAATTTTTTTTCTTTAAATCTTGATTAAAAATTACTTCTGGTTCAAAATTTTTAAATAATTCTTTTAATTTATCTACTTCCATTACATTAAATTTGATAATTCTTTCATCCAATTAGAAATTGAACCAGCTCCCATACCAACTACAATTTTTTTTCCATACATATTCATCTTTAAAAATTTTGCTAATTGAACATAATTTTCAACCATAAATAATTTTACTTTAGAGTTTTTTACAATTTCTTTTGCGAAACTTTCATAACTGAAGCCTAATTTTATCTTTTCTCCAGCTGTAAATATTGGACATAAAACTACTAAATCTGCGTTCTTAAAAGCGTAAGTAAATTCTTTTTTTAGATCTTTCAGTCTTGAAATTCTATGAGGTTGGAAAATACAAATTTTGTCATGTTTATTATAAACTTTCTTAATACCATCGAGTACAAATTTTATTTCGGTAGGATGATGAGCATAATCATCATAAAAATCAATACCATTATAGGTAAAAATTTTATTAAATCTTCTTTGAACTCCCTGAAAATTTTTTAAACCTTTCTTAATTTTTTGTATTGGAATTCCAACTGATAATGCAACACCTAATGCTCCAACAGAATTTCTTATATTATGAATGCCAAGTAAAGGAATTTTAATATTTTTAATATCTAAAATTTTTTTATTTGGAAGACTAACTCGAATATCAAATTCAGAATAAGTTTTAAATTGTTTTATATTTTTTATTCTAAAATTAGAATTAGATCTAAGTCCATATGTATAAAAATTTTTATTTTTAATTTTTTTAATTAATTCTCTATTAATTTTGTCATCAATACAAATAAATGATTTTCCAAAAGATGGTGTCTTTTTAATAAAATCTAAGAAATAATTTTTTAAGTCATCAATCGATTTATAAAAATCCATATGCTCTCGATCTGTATTCGTAATTATTGAGTAAGTTGGTAAAATGTGGGCAAAGCTTCCATCAGACTCGTCCGCTTCTAAAATTGACCAATCACTTTTACCTAACTTTGCTGTATTTTTAATGGAGTTAATCACACCACCATTAATTATTGTTGGGTCTAATTTAGTTTCTTGAAAAATAGAGGTAATTAACGAAGTCGTAGTAGTTTTTCCATGTGAACCAACTACTACAATATTTTTCAACAAAGAAACTATACTTGCTAACATTTTGCCTCTTTTAATTATTGGAATTTTTTTTTTCTTAGCTTCTATAAGTTCTGGATTATTTTTCTTTATTGCAGATGAAACAACTACTATTGTTGCATTTTTTAAATTTTGTTTAGAATGTCCTAAAAAAATTTTTATTTTTTCTTTTTTTAATCTTTCTACATTTTTATTATTTGAAATATCACTTCCTTGGACTTTAAAGCCTTTTCGTTTCATTATTAATGCAAGTCCACTCATTCCTATGCCTCCTATTCCAACAAAATGGACTGTTTCTTTTTTTGCTAATTCAATTTTCATCAATAATTTTATTTAGTTTCTGATTAACATCATTCCATGAATTTTGATAATTCAATTTTTTTAAGTTATTTTTTTTATTAATATACTCTGACTTATCTTTTACTATTTTTAATAATAAATTTGTTAATATTTCATGATTTAAATTTTTTTGATTTAAAATCCAGCAACATCCGGCCTTTTCATAGAATTTAGCATTATCCATTTGATGGTCATCTTTTGCTGTTGGCAATGGAATAGTAATAAATGGTTTGTTCATGATTGAAATTTCAGCTAACGAAGTTGCACCAGCTCTACAAATACATAAATCAGTGTCATTAATTAGTTCTATAAAGTTTTTTTCAAAATTAAAAATCTTATTTTCTATTTTGTTAAGATTGTAAAAATTTCTTAAATTTTCAATATTTTCAATACTTGTTTGTTGAACAATTCTTAAGGGATATTTTTTATTAATATCAACTAAGACTTTATTAATTTGTTTATCAAAAATATTTGCTCCTTGGCTGCCACCAAATATCAGTAAACTCAAATTTTTTTTATTTGGATCTTTTTTTTTTATTTCATAAAAATCTTTAAAAACTAAAGGATTAATCACTTTTATCTTATTTTTAAATTTTTCTGGAAAATTTTTTAAATCATTTGAATAACAAATTATTCTTTTAGAAAATTTTAAAAAAAATTTATTAGCCCTCCCTAAGGTCAAATTTGGTTCTAATAAATAAATATTAATTCCAATAAATCTTGCTGCAATACATATAGGTAATGACATATATCCACCTGTGGATATTACTTTTGTAACTTTTTCATTTTTCAAATGAAAAATTGAATCAATAATTAAATAAAATAATTTAATAATTTTTAATGGTAAAAAAAAATTTATATTTAGTTTAGGAGTATCAAAAATTTTTACTTTAATTTTATTAGATTTAAAAAATTTATATCCCCTTAAATCAGTTGTAAAAATAATTTCATATTTGGTATTTAGATGTTCAGAAACAATTTCAGCTGGTATTACATGACCTCCTGTTCCACCAGTAGTAACTAATATTTTTTTCATATCATTAATTAAATTTTTCTTTTTGTTAAATTTAAAATTATTCCTGACAATATTGAAATACTAATAATAGATGATCCTCCATAACTTAAAAATGGTAGCGTCATGCCAGTAGTAGGAAATAACCTAATATTAACTCCTATATGAATCATTGCTTGAATTAATATTAAACTTGCTGATCCAACTAAAATTAATTTTGTTTTGTGGTCTTTTTCAATATTTACTTTTTTGAAAATTGAAAAAATAAAAACTAAGAATAAAATTAATATTAATATAATAACAAATACACCAAATTCTTCAGAAATAACTGAAATTATATAGTCTGTGTGAGCTTCCGGTACTTTGTTTTTAAGAGTTCCTTCACCAATTCCTTTTCCAAAGAAACCTCCACTTATAATAGAGTCTATTGCTTTATCAGATTGAAAATTATGTGTAGATGTTTCAGGATCAAAAAAAGATAGTATTCTGTTTTTAATATATTCAAATTTAGGAACGTAAAATATAAAATATAATAATAAAATTAAACCTATCAAAGAAACAGTTAATAAAAATATTAAATTAATTCCTGAAATAAAAATAAGTACCATCCAAGTAAAGCCAACTAATAAAGTTTGACCTAAATCTGGCTGAATAATTAAAAAAAAAGTTATTAAAAGTGTTAAAAAAAGAGTAAGAATAAATTTTACAGTAAACTGTTTTAATTTATCTAAAGTAATCAATATACTTAAAACTATTATAAAAAAAGGTTTAACGAGCTCTATAGGTTGAAGTCTTGGTAAAAAAAAAATATCAAGCCATCTTTTTGAGCCTTTGACCTCAACTCCTATAATTGGGACTAAAAACAATAATATTAAAGATACAAAAAAAATATAGATAGAAATTTTATAAAGAATTTCTTGATCTATATAAGAAAAAATAAAAATTAAACCAATACCTATAATTACAAAAATTAAGTGCTTAAAGAAAAAAAAATAACTATTCGTATCTAGCTTATCTGATGCAATTAAAGATGTTGATACTAAAGAAAAAAATAGACCAATTAGAAATAATGTAATTATTAAACTAAGAATAAATTTATCTAAATTTTTCCACCATTGATAATAAGAAAAATAATTGAAAAATTTATTTATCATTAAAGTATTTTTTTATTATCTTATTAAAATGAAAACCTCTATCTTCAAAATTTTTAAAACTATCAAATGAAGCTGCAGCGGGACTAAACAAAATAGTTTTCATATTAAATTGATCTATTTTAATATCTTTACAAACTCCGTTTAAGGCTTTTTCTAGATTAGAAAATCTTTTTAATTTAATTTTATTTTTTAAATCTGATAAAAATTTTTTACTATTTTTTCCAAAAATATAGCCGCTAATATTCTTATAATAAGTTTTGGGTAAATTAAACTTATCTCCTTTTTTTGGAATACCTCCTATTAACCAATAAATCTTATTTGATTCTTTAAGCGCTTCTAAAGATGATGAATAACTTGTTGATTTAGAATCATTAATAATTTTTATATTATTTTTTTCATAAATAGTTTGCTGCCTATATTTTAAACCTTTAAATTTTGTTATTGTTTTAATTAATAATTTTTTATTAATTTTAAATCTTTTTATTATTTCTAAAACAAATAATAAATTTTCTTTGTTTGATGTTGATAAAAAATAATTATTTTTAAAATTTAATAAATATCTATTATTTAATTTCGTATTAACTTTTATAATTTTGCTTTTGAAAAAATTTTTTTTTAGAAATTTATTTATATTTATGTCATACATATTTACAAAGGCAATTGAGTTAGTTTTTTGATTTTTTATTAATTTAAATTTAGCTTTGATGTATTGTTTCAAAGTCTTATGCCTCTCTAAATGATCAGGTGTAATATTTAATATTGCCGAATATTTTGAATTAAAAATTTTACTATACTCTAATTGATAAGACGATGCTTCTATAACAAAAATAGATTTAGGGTTAATGTTTTTTACAGATAAAATTGGATATCCTATATTACCTGCTAGCTTTACATCGTATCCCTGCTTTTTTAATATTTCATATATAAGCTGACTAGTTGTTGATTTACCGTTTGTGCCTGTAATAGTAATGCATTTATTATTATAGAATGATTTAAAAACATCAAAATCAGTATAAATAATTTTTGAGTTTTTTTTTAAATAATTTTTTAATTTACAATTATTCTTATTTATTCCTGGACTTAAGATTATTATATCAAATCTCGATTTAATAATTTTATTTATTAATGTGATTTTCTTATTGTCGTCAAATAATGAAATTTTATTTTTTTTTTTTAAAAAATTAAATGTTGAAATTCCACTTTTACCTAATCCATAAATTAAAATTTTTTTATTTATAAAAATATTTGAATTAACATTCATTATCTTAATTTAAGTGTCGCTAAACCGATCATGGCTAATATGATTGAAATAATCCAAAATCTAATTACCACGGTTGATTCTGGCCATCCCTTTTTTTCAAAATGATGATGGATTGGGGCCATTTTAAATATTCTTTTACCAGTCAATTTATAAGAAATAACTTGAACAATTACTGACAAGGCTTCAAGAACAAAAAGACCACCAGTTATAGCTAACACTATTTCATGTTTTGTTATAATTCCTATTGCTCCAAGAGAACCGCCCAAAGATAAAGATCCTGTGTCTCCCATAAAAATTTTTGCGGGTGGGGCATTAAACCAAAGGAAACCTAAACTTGAGCCTATAATCGCACTACAAAAAATTGAGATTTCTCCAGTTCCTTCTATGTAAGGTATTTGTAGATAATTTGAAAAAACAACATTTCCAGTAACGTAACTTATAAATGCAAAACAACCCGCAACTAATATTACTGGCACTGTAGCTAAACCATCAAGACCATCTGTTAAATTAACTGCATTAGATGATCCTACAATTACAAATACTGAAAAAGGGATAAAGAACCAGCCAAGATTTACAATTAAATTTTTAAAAAATGGAAAATATAAATTAGTGATCTCTTTATAATCTACAAAATAAATAAAAAAACTTACTCCTACAATTGCTAATATAATTTGTAAAACTATTTTAAACTTTGATGAAATTCCTGAAGAACTACTATATTTAATTTTTTTATAATCATCAAATGCTCCAAGCAAACCAAACGAAATTGCAATATACATACAAAATAGAATATTAATATTAGACAGATCTGCCCAACATAAAACTGAAACTAATAAGCCAAATAAAATAATTACTCCTCCCATGGTAGGTGTGCCTATTTTTTTTATTATATGTTCTTCTGGCCCATCATCACGTATAGGATTTAAGATTTTTTGATTTGAAAAAAATTTAATAAAAGGACCACCAATTAACAAAACTATAACTAAAGAAGTAAAAAAAGATAACCCAGTTCTAAATGTTATATACTTAAAAACATTTAAAAACCCAAAAGTATCAACAAAGTTTAATAAAAATTGATAAAGCATTTAATTTAACCCTTTCAATTGATTTACTATCTTATTAAAACCTGTCGCATTTGAGGCCTTAATCATTAAATAATCATTATTATTTAAATCATTTCTAATCATTTCAATAATTTGAGATTTATTATTTAAAATTCTACCCTTTTTAAGTTTAGAAACTTTGTTAAATATAAAAGAAGCTTTATTTCCTTTAACAAACACTTTATCGATTTTAGTTCGATTAATTACAGGTACAATAGATTCATGTAATTTTTTAGAGTGATTGCCAAGATCCAACATATCTCCGATTAAAAGATATTTTTTTGATTTATTACAGTCAATTTTATCATAATTAAGTATTGCTGATTTAAGTGATAAAGGATTCGAATTATAACTTTCATCAATTAAATTTAGATTTTTATTAAAAATTTTTATTTTGGAAATATCTCCTCTTCCTTGAGGTGTTTTAAAATTTAAAAATATATTTTTATTTAAATCTAAAATGTTTATATAAATACTCATTACAGCTAAAGATGCTAAAATATTATAAATATTTGTTTGAAAATTATTAGAAACTAAGAAACAACTAGTAATTTTATTTACTTTTATATTTAGTTTAAATTTTTTACTTTTTTTATTAATACTAATTAATTTTATATTTGCTTTTTGATTTTTAATACCAAATGAAACTACTTGAAGATTCCTCATATGAGCTAAGTTTTTATGAAATTTAAAAAAATTATCATCTGCGTTTAAAACAACATAACCATTTTTTCTGGTATTGTTAATAATCTCTGATTTAGCTAAAGCTATTTGATTTATATCTTTAAAATTTTTAATATGAGCATAATTAATATTTGTTATAACGCTCACATCTGGTTTTATAATTTTTGATAAAAAATCTATTTCACCTTTTTTGTCCATACCTACTTCCAAAACTCCATAATCATCATTCTGATTTAAATTAAAAAGACTTAGAGGAACACCATATTTATTATTATATGATTTTGGAGAAATACTAACCTTTGAAATTTTTCTTAATGTTTTTCCTAATAATTCTTTAAGAGTAGTTTTTCCACAACTTCCAGTTATCGCAATTATTTTTGTATTTATATTTTTTCTAAAAATTTTAGAAATATCTGTTAAAAATTTTAATGAATTTTTAACTTTTATTTGATTTTTGATTTTTGATTTTGTTTGAATTCTATTTACAACGGCCAAAGATGCTCTTTTTTTAAATGATTGGACCACAAATTTATTTCCATCATTTTTTTTTCCTTTTATTGCAAAAAAAATGTCATTTTTTCTAACTTTTTTAGAACTAATTCTTGCCTGACTTAAAGATAAAGTGGATGATAGCTGTTTATAACCAGACAACTCTTTAATTATATTTAATTTCAAATTATTTGATAAATCTAAATTCTTAACTTTAATTTCATCTAGAATAATTTTTTTGTCGGAAAAATATATTTTTCGTTTACCTATATCTTGAGTTTTTTCATGTCCTTTACCAGCAATTAATAAAATTTCACCAACAAGTATATTTTTAATAGCATCTTTTATTGCTTTTGCTCTATTAGATATTTCAATAACTTTTTGTTTCTTTATCCCTTTTTTTATATCTTTTCTAATCTTGTTGGGTCTTTCAAATCTTGGATTATCATCTGTGAGATATATTTTATCAGAAAAATTATCAGCTATTTTTCCCATTTTTGCTCTTTTGTTTTGATCTCTGTTTCCACCACATCCAAACAATAAAGAAATTTTGTTATTTGGAAATTGCTCTCTTAAATTTAAAAGACATGTTTTTAGAGCTTCAGGAGTATGTGCATAATCAAGTATTACTTTAGATTTATTTTTCAATTTACCAATTTTTTGAAATCTTCCCTCCACTGATTTAATTTTTGGAATCGTTTTTAATATTTTATCTATTTTTATATTGCTTTGATTGGCAGCCAAGATAGCCATAAATATATTCTTTAATTGGATTTTTCCTATTAACTTGAGATTTATATCTTTTATAGAGTTATTATATTTTATTTTAAGTATTTGTGACTCTCCTTTAAAAGTGTGTGATAAAATATTAAAATTATTTTTTTTATTATTAAGTGTATGCAGCTTTAAGCTTTTATTTAAGGCAATTTTTTTAATTTTTTTAAATTCAGGTATTTCTTCATCAGTAATAATATTTCCTTTTTTTTTAATTAAAGTTTTAAATAAATAAAGTTTTGCTTTTAAATAATTGTTTAAATTTTTATGAAAGTCTAAATGATCTTGAGATAAATTTGTAAATATTCCTGAATTAAATAATAATCCATCTAATCTGTTTTGTTTAAGACCATGACTTGATGCTTCCATAATAACATTATTAATATTTTTGTTTTTTAATTTTTTTAAGATTTGACTTAATTTTATAGGGTCAATCGTAGTATTAGATAAATTAAAATTAATATTCTTTGATTTAACTCCCAAAGTTCCAATTGAAGCAACTTTTTTATTATTTAATCTTAATATTTGATAATAGAAATCTGCAATTGAAGATTTACCATTTGTTCCTGTAACTGCGATTAAATTATTAGGCCTTTTATAAAAAATCTTATAAGAAATTTCTGCTAATAATTTTCTAATATTTTTTGTATGAATAAACAATATTCCATTTTGAAATTTATTATATTTTCTTTTAGTGACTATAATATTTGAACCTTTTTTAATCGCAATTGGTATAAAATTATTACCATCAAAATTAGTTCCTTTGATTGCAAAAAAAATATAATTTTTTTTTATTTGTTTGCTATCAAATGAGATTCCTGAAAAAAAAAATTTTTTATACTTTTTATCTATATTTTGAAAGTAATCCCCTAAAAACATGTTTAATTAATCTCTTTATATTTTGTGGCTAAAATGGGTCCAATTTTTTCTATAATTTGTCCTGCAACTTCAACTGAAGTCCATCCAGCAGTATTAAATGGAGTGCCTTTGTATTTTATTCCAGAACCATCTCTATAATGATAAATATATTCACTATTGATTTTTGGCTCATCCAACATAACTACTAATGAGTATTTTGGCTTTGAAATAGGAAAAATAGAAACAAAAGTATTTATTTTATCTTTTGAGTATCCGCCTATTGCACTTTTTTGGGCAGTGCCAGTTTTTCCTCCCACCTCATATCCTTTAACATTTGCTAATGAAGCTGTTCCCTCTTTTAAAGTTACAATTTTTCTTAATATTGAATTAATTTTATTTGAAACATCTTTTTTTAATAATCGCTCTCGTTTTAAATTTTGATTAGTCTTTATTAAAGTTGGATGAATTTGATATCCTCCATTAGCTATAATTGAATACGCATTTGCTAACTGAAGAATAGTGGTGGTAATTCCATGGCCGTAAGAAACTGTTGCTAATTTACATTTTCCCCAGTTAAAAGATACTGGTAAGCCAACTTCTTCAATATCAAAATTAATAGGATTAATTAAATTTAAATTGTTAAGAAACTTTTTATAATCTTTCAGTCCAACTGATTGTCCAATTCTAACAGATCCTATGTTACCTGACCTAATAAGAATTTGTTCAGCAGTTAAATTTGATGGTATCTTGTTATCGTATTCACTAATAGTATTTCTACCACACTTAATACTTTTTTTTAAATTCTTAAATTCTGTTTCAGGTTTAACAGTTTTTTCATTTAATGCAGCAGCAAGTGTGAAGGTTTTAAAAACTGAACCTAATTCATAGACTCCTTTTGTTGCACGATTAATATAATTTACATCAGTAATTGTATTTCTTTGATTTGGATCAAAGTCAGGTAGAGAAACTATTGAGATAATTTCACCGTTATTAACATTCATTAATATTGCAGCACTTCCAAGAGTTTTAAAAATTTTATTATATTTTAATAATTCTTCTCTGACTAAAAATTGAATATCTTTATCAACACTTAATTGAATTGAAGTATCATTATTTTTTAATTGCTCATCTAATGATTTTTCAAGTCCAGAAATACCAATATTATCATCATCTATTCTACCAATGATATGACTAAATAAATTTTTTTGTGGATACAATCTTCTTATTTTTTCTTCAGGTTTAATTGATTTATCTCCAAGCTTCATTAGTTTTTCATAATTTTCTTCTGAAATTTTTTTTTCAAACCAAAAAAATTTTTTTTTTTCG
>MDSW01019411.1_pt1 | contig 10991 bp, 7 predicted proteins | sample 811171 | NCBI WGS metagenome assembly MDSW01 (sample SAMN05326641, study PRJNA326480) | marine metagenome | isolation source: seawater | place: Atlantic Ocean: North West | collected 2012 | reverse complement strand
TTTTAAAATTCCCTCTAAATCCAAGATCAAATGTATAACCCTTTTCATCATCAATTTCTGGATTAACTGCATATGCTGGATTTATAGTGCTAATATCAGCAAATGTTACTGATCTGTAGTTTTCACTTATATTACTGTACATTTCAACATTTCTATTTAATTTGTAGCTAAAACCAAGACCTAATAGAACGAAGTTTCTCTTTTTTTCATTTATTTCATCAAAACTTTCATTAAAAATAACATTACCAGCTCCGTCTAGGTTTATTTTTCTATAAAAACCATCACTTTTAGTAATTATATTTTCATATCTAAATCCTGGGGTTATTGAAATTTTATCGTTTAGGTAAAAAATATTTTCTCCAAATAGAGCAATATTTTGATTAGGATAAATATAATTTGATTGATTTGTGTAATTAGGATAGAATGAGTTTTGAAAATTGAAATTTGCATCACTATCACTAGATCCAGGACCTTGAGTACTTGAAGAATTTGATTTATAATATTTAATACCTATTAGAAAATAAGATTTATTTTTTAATAAATTATAGTTTGTAAGTAGTCTTGATTCAAATCCAAAATTTGAAAAATCACCTTTGATTAAATCTCTTTCCTCTCCAGAATCAATCTGGCTAACCCTGTTTGTTCTAAATCCTAATGAGTTTCTCTTGGCTTCTAGTCCAAAAAAACTAAAAGTAAAGTTTGTTTTCTTTGAAAATTCTTTTTTAAATTTCAAATTGTATAAAAACCATTCAATCTCAAACCAATTTCTCGATCTGTTACTTTGATATGGGTCAGAATTAAACATTTGGTCGCTTAGTCCTCCAGCTTGCTTTGCCAGATATGTTAAGTATGTTATTTCTGAGCTTAAACTGGTTGTTTCGTTAAGATTAAATTCAACAAACTGATATGAATTGGTTGATTCATAATTTGAATTAATTCTAAAACCATCACCCTTTTTATAGTTTATGTATCCATAATAATTAACTTTTTCATTTGATGAGCTAACACTGGTAAAATTTGTAAAAAGTTTATTTGAACCAACAGTATTTCTAGTAACAATTTCTAATTTTTTATCAGTATTTGGTCTTTTCATTATAAAATTGATTAGACCACCAAATTGAGTTCCATATTGTAAAGAAGCAGCTCCTCTTAAAATTTGTATTTCTTCAAGTCCTTCAGCTGGAGGTGTGTAATAGTTTTCAGGATATCCTAAAGCATCAGCACTAATATCATATCCATTTTGCCTAGTATTAAAATTTGAAGTACGGTTAGGGTCCAGTCCACGCCCACCTACATTGAGTTGCAATCCTGCATCATCATTTTGATAAATATTTAATCCAGGGATTTGATTATAGATTTGTCGAGAATTATTTGAAGCCAGATTAGCCATTGATAACTCTAATAATATAACTTCATTTTTCTTTCCTGCAAAAACCGAAGTTCCTTCAAAATCTTTCATTCTTTTAATTTGAAAAACTTTTTTCTTATTTGCTCTAACTGTTACTTCACTCAATTCTTCAATTCTTGATGACATTTTGACTTGTAAATTTGTATTAATAGATCCAAGTATTATAGTTTGAAGAATATAACTTTCAATAAAAAATACTATTTCTACAGTTTCATCATTTTTAATAAATTCAAAAAACCCTTCACTATTTGTGTAATAAACTTCGTTACTGAAATTATCATAAATAGCAACATTTTCAATTGGTAGATTTGTTTCTTCATCAAAGACATATCCTGAAACTTTATTTTGTCCAAAAGATGAAGTTGCGATTGCTAGGAGAAATAGGCTAAAATGTATTAATTTTTTCATTTAATGGTAATATCCAACTTTTATTATTAAAACCTCTTTTTTCTTTAAGTAGATCAACATTTGGGTCTACAAATCTTTTACTCATTCTTCCATTTAACGCTACGTAACTATCAGCATAAACTTCAATTTCATTTAATCCAGATTTTTTATAATGATCTCCAAGAAAGTGAGCATATTCAAGTATAAAATCAGGTTGAAAGCTCATCTGTCTTTCTTGAAATTCAGTTAAAAAACTATCATTCATTACATAAAATGAATTTTTATTTTCTTTATCAACTATTTTAAATGTCGTGTAACCTCTTTTTTCCATTAGCATAACTCTCCAAGAAAATCTATAACCTTGTTCATTCCAAAATAATTCTCCTGGATATAGAGTATATCTAAATGGAAATAAAAATTGAATTATAAAAAAAATTACAACAACATTTAAAGCCAAATTTTTTCTTTTAATATTAATAACCTTTAATTCTTTTATGTTTTTGATTTGTTTTGTCAAAGGATTTAGAATAAAATCTAAAATTTTCTGATGAGTTTGTGAAGTAAAGAAAATTAAAGATGAAATTATCATGATATATGGAAACATACCGATAGGAAATAAAATTACAGTAAAGACATGAAAGAATACTACCAACAAAAATCCAAAAATTCTAGTCCTGCTGTAAAGCAAAATAAATGGGATTAAAAGGTCATAAAACATTCCTCCCCAGCTCATGAAGTAATGAAACCATTCTTGTTGCATTAATGTAGAACCAATTATTGGCAAATCATAACTTCCAGTTGTGAGCCAAATTTTTAATGGTTGAGCTTCAATAAGCCAATCATAATTAATTTTTGCTATTCCTGAATAAAAGTATACTATAAATAATAAAATTTTAATAGAATCTACGCACCACTTTGGACTATATTTATATGATTTTCTTTCTAAATACGAATCAACGGAATAAGATGAATTAGCAGGAAGAAATATCATCAAAAAGCTCAAAATACTTACAAAATAATAGTGATTTAAATAAGTTGTTTTGTCCATCAACTCAATGTATGTAAATGTTAAAAAGAATGTAATTATAGATAAGTAATATTTATATCCAATAGCTACAAAAAATGCAGATAATCCACAGATAAAAAACAATAAATATGTGTATTCATCAAGCGGCTTTACCCAATCAAATCCATAAAAAGTAAAGTGAAATGATGGATCTATATACATTGTTTTGATCCAGCCTTTTAACCAAAATCTTATTATGCTAAAAGTCATCAGTAAACCAAAACTTAGTCTAAAAAATGCTAGGCTTGTTGATTCTTGTTTTTTAGATAAATATGATGTGATAATTTCCAAGATTGAAAATTAAGGTTTTTTTTAATCTCCGTCAGCGTCTATGTAATCAACTTGAATACTCAGCAGAGACAACATATTAGTTTTCATATTAACAACAATAACTTGTAGTTTATCAAAAGCGTTCAGCATTTTGATTTTATTATTGTTGATCTGATCAATAAAATTTTCATCAAGTTGATTGACAGCCTGTTTAGCTTCTTGAAAATTAGACAAAATAACTGGACTCAGATTTTCTTTATTCACATCTGCATTGTATATATAATCTAAATAAGTTTTTAAACTTGGACCCACAGCTCCCGTTGACGATTTTCCAAGAAATAAGTTTTCAGATGCAATTAAAGCTTCCATAGCTAAATCTTTAGAAACATCTTGAAAAGAGTTCATGGATGAATAGTATGCTTCAATATTTGAAACAAGAGTGTTTCCCCCAGAATAAACCCCAGCAGGGATTCCAATCTTATTAGCTCTTAATCCTTTTTCAAAATAGTAAACAAAATCATTTGTTATCATATTTAAAGAGCTTGAATTAGAATTTCCTGATGATTGAATAAATGAATCTTTATATGTTTCCCAATCTTGCACAATTTCATTAGTATTGGTATACATAATTGAAAGTAAGTTTTTTAAGTATTCACCATATTTAGGATCATCTGTATATTTTTGGATTACTTTATCTTTTGTGTCATCAATACCATGTATCATATAATCTACTCCACTTAATCCTTGAGATGAATAATCATTAGCATTACTTAAATCATTCTTTTGAGATACTATATTTTCGTTAATTCTTAATTCATCAACAGGGTAGGTGTTTATAGTATTGAAAAACATAATCTCTTCGGCTTTACCTATGTTGAACATTTCTATATGTTGCCATTTTTTATATGTATCAAGCCAGTCATTATGCATTTTATCAAATGTTGAAACCATTGGAGAAGCAACGTACGAATCTACACTGGATTTTAAATTCATTAATGAAAGTTTGAAATCAGCGTATCTGGGTATTATAATATTTTCAGCATAGTTTGTAAGTATAGTAGATCTGTCAAATTCAGGAATTTGAGTCTGATCCTCATCGCTATCACTTGAGCATGATATAATTAAAAAGATTGAAAAAATTGATAATGCTAAATATTTTAATTGCTTCATAATGTAAAAATAAAAAACAGTGGCACTGGTATGCCACTGTTTTTAAATATTAATTAAATGATTTATTAACCATTAAACTAGATGTTCATTTTTGATTGGATTTGACTTACCATTGAAGTTAAATCAGAATCTTTTACAGTCCAAAAATCATCCATTTTAGCAAGCATAGTATCTACTTCTGCTTTTGTAAAGTAAGGGTTTTCGGTTCCATCATTTGTAAACTGTAAACTCATTATAAACCCATATCCTTCCGAAAGTGCATGGAAAGCGTCAGCAGTATTACCAGCTGCCATTTTAGACATATATCCATTTAAGTAATCAACTGATTTGTATCCAATTACTTTTGATAAATGGATCTTAATTATATTAGCCTGAGCATCTCTAACTTCATAGTTTCCTGCAACAATTGCAGCTCTACCTAATTTAAATGCATCATATACAGTTTGAGCGATTCCTGGCATATTACTATCATTAATTTTTTTGAAATACTTATTTAATGTAGTTCCATTCCCAGTAGGAGCAGACCCCAAATCAGCTCTAGAATAATCAGCTTCTTGTCCATAAAGGTATCCAAAAGCTTCATCCCACTTGTGTTCCATATCTGTGTAATTTTTACCACTTGCTAATACACCATTTGTATTATCATCAGTCCTAGTGCCTGAATCTAATTGACATGGTTGGAGGTAATTGTTTACAATTTGGTCAGTACACATTCCCCCGATAAGACCCTTAACAAATGTTTGATCTATTTCGTGACCATACTTATTAACATGAATGCTTCTTGTAGCATCAGTTAATTTACCAGCAACACCTGCGCTTGCATCAGCAGTCCAAGCAGAAACAACATTAGCCGTAAAATCAGCAATTTGATCATCAAATTGAGCTTGAGTTGAAGAGTTACCAGCAGCACATCCAGCTGATGTTTTACTTCTTACTTTCTTCCCAGTACCATTAAGTGAAGCATCCATGAAGCCAGCACCATCAGCAAACATTGCATCTATTTCAGCTTCAGTATAAAACTTTTGAGCACCTGAGCCATCATCTGCTTTAGAATTTAAAGCATTATAGATAGCATCAACTTGATTTAAACGAGTTGTTTGTCCTGAAAACGAAACTGTCGAAACGCCATCTCTTAAAAACTCATAAGTTGCAGGAGCAACAACGTCAATCATATTGTCATCATCATCATTGTCACATGAGACGAATAAAGATGACAGAAACATTACTAAACACACCTTTAATATTGAATTGTAATTTTTCATTTTTTTTAGATTTTGCAGCGAATATAGATATTTATTTAGAATTAGTCTAAATAAAAATAATTTTTTTTTTAATAAAGTTTAAATTACTTTCGTCAGAGAAAAAATTAAAAATGAGAAATTTTATATACCTCCTTATTACATTGTTGATGGCAAGTTGTATGCCAAACAACAATAAATCAAAAGAAATTAATATTTACAGTCAACGTCATTATGATTCTGATAAAATTCAATATAAAAATTTTGAAAAAATGACTGGAATTAAAGTTAACGTTACTAAAGCTAATGCTGATGAATTGATTCAAAGAATGAAAAATGAAGGTGATAACTCAAAAGCTGATTTGTTTATAACAGTTGATGTTGGAAAATTATGGCAAGCTGGTGATATGGGGCTTTTTCAAAAGTTTGAAGACAAGTCTGTTTTTGAAAATATTGATTCTCAACTTTTGGATAAAAATAGCTACTGGGTTCCCGTAACATACAGATCAAGGGTTGTAGTTTACAGTAATGAGAGGGTCAGCAAGGACGATTTATCAACTTATGAAGATTTAGCAAATGAAAAGTGGAGGGGAAGGTTACTTGTTAGATCATCTTCTAATGCTTATAACCAAGCATTAATGTCTTCACTAGTTGCTAACTTAGGTTCAGAGAACACTACTAAATGGTCCGAAGGTGTTGTTTCTAATTTTGCTAGAGATCCTAAAGGTAGTGATAGAGATCAGGTAAAAGCAATTGCTGCTGGACAAGGTGATATAGCTATTGTAAACTCATATTATATTGGATTATTGTTGTCTTCTGAAAAAGAAGAGGAAATTAATGCTGGAAATGCAGTTTCTGTTTTTTTTCCAAACCAAGGTGAAAATGATAGAGGTGCTCATATAAATGTTTCAGGAATTGCATTAACTAAAAATGCTCCAAATAAAGAAAATGCAATTGAGTTGATTAAATATTTAACTAGTGTGCAGGCCCAAGAAACCTATGTAAATAATAGTTATGAGTATTCTGTTAATCCAAAGGTGAAACCAAACGATATTGTTCAGGCATGGGGAGATTTTAAAAAAGACCCAGTTGATCTAAACATGCTTGGTATTAAAAGGGATGAAGCAATTCGTATATTTGATAAAACGGGTTGGAAATAAAAGAAAAATACATATCAAATAGTAGAAAGCTAATCCTTTCTACTATTTTACTTTCATTAATAGTTATTCTTCCAATTATAGCTTTAATTTTTAGCATAATTAATGTTGATACTTCTAATTTTAATTACTTGTGGAATAATCTATTGCTTGATTATTCTCTAGATACTATTTATTTAGTATTAATTACATCTTTATTCTCTTTGATTTTTGGAGTTTTACCAGCCTGGTTTATTAGTACAACAAATTTCAAGGGCAAAAACTTATATGATATTCTTCTTTATTTGCCATTAGCAATACCTGCATACATTATGGCATTTACGTATAGTGATGTATTAAGTTATACTGGTCCAATACAGAGCTTTGCCAGAAAATATCTTCCTGAATTTGCAGATATTTTAAATCAGGATTATTTGCAAATAGAGGTACTGGGAATTATAATGGCATTGTCACTATATCCTTACATATATACTGCCTGTAGACTTTCATTTTCCCTTGTTGGAGCTAATTACATTGACTTATCAAGAAGTTTAGGATTATCAACAACAAAAACTTTTTTTAAAATTGTCATTCCTCTCTCAAGAGTTTCGATTTTTTCAGGTTTGTTTTTAGTTATAATGGAAGTTTTAAATGAATACGGGGCTGTTAAATATTTTGGAGTAAATACATTTACTAGCGGTATTTTTAGATCATGGTATTCAATGCAAGATGTTCAAACAGCTTCCTTACTTGCAGTTTTATTATTTTTTGTTGTTGTTTTATTTTTTGTAATTGAAAGATTTTTTAATTCAAGATTCAAATTTAATTACCAGCCAAACACTAAAAGATATAAAAGTGAAAACCCATCAGACATAAAAAAGATTATTTTACATCTTGTATGTTTAGTTCCAATTCTTCTAGGATTTTTAATTCCAATCTTATTTATAATTGGAAATGTTATTTATGAATTTGAAAGAATTGATTTTTCAAACCTTTTTAGTTTAACTGCTAACACTTTGCTGGTTTCCGGAATAGCTTCAGTTATAATAATTTTAATTGCAGTTTATTTTCAGTTTTTAAAAAGAATTATTAAAAATAAATCGATGACCTTTTTTAATGAGGCTATTTCTCTCACTTACGCTTTGCCTGGTGCTGTAATAGGACTTTCTCTTATTATTATGTTTACAACTTTTCCATTTAAATCCGAAATTTTAATAGGGTCTTTCTCCCTTTTAATATATGCTTATGTAATGCGTTATATGGCTGTAGGAATTTCTCCTTTAAAGTCTAGTTTTGAAAAACATCCATCCTCATATGATGATACTGCAACAAATTTAGGAATGGGACCTTTTAAATTATTTAAATCTATTCATTTACCAATAAATAAATCAGCTATTGCAATTGCTTTTTTGATAACATTTGTAGATATAATTAAAGAACTTCCCATTACATTAATTTTACGACCTTTTAACTTTGACACATTATCTGTACAAACTTATGAATATGCAATTGAGGAAATGATACCAAAATCTTCAATATATTCTTTAACAATTGTTATGTTGGGAACAATATTGTTAATATTTTTGAAAAAAATTGTAAATAAAGAAATTGATGTTTCTAAAAGTTAAAGATTTAAAAAAATATTATAATCAGAAAGAGCCATTAATTAAAAATCTAAACTTTTCTGTTAACAAAGGGGATATTATTTCATTTATTGGTGAAAGTGGATCTGGAAAAACAACTTTCCTTAAATGTTTAGCTGGCTTAGAAAAAATAAATTCAGGATCAATAGAATTAAATGGTAATATTTTAAACAATGAGAATAGTTTTGTTGAGCCAAATAAAAGAAAAATAGGTTTTGTTTTTCAGGATTACCCCTTATTTCCTCACTTAAATGTATTGGAAAATATCTCTATTAACCTTGAGAAAAACTTTTTTTCAAAGATTGATTATATTCTTGATTTAACTAATTTAAAACATTTAAAAAAAAGATTTCCTGATCAACTATCTGGTGGAGAACAGCAGCGTGTTTGTTTAGCTAGAGCTTTAGTTCGAGAACCAGAATTACTACTTCTAGATGAACCCTTTAGTAATTTAGATTCAAATATAAAAGCAACTATTCAGGAGGAAATACATAAAATAATTAAAGAAACTAAAACAACTACAATTCTTGTAACTCATGATATTAGTGATACATTCAATATATCAGATAAAATATTGATTTTTAAAGCAGGAATTCTTCAGCAATATGATAATCCAGTAAGTATGTATTGCAACCCTGTTAATTGTTATTGTGCAAAAATACTTGGAGATTTAAATCAAATTAACATCAATAAAAAGACATTTTATTTAAGACCTGAGAAAATTAGATTATCTGAAAAGTCTAAATTTAGCGGAACAGTTGAAAAATCTCTTTTTTCAGGGAAGGAATATAAAATTAGTGCAAACATTGATGGTGACATATGGGTCTTTTTTAATGATTTTTCTTTAGAAAAAAATCAAAAAATTTATTTAGATTTTAATAATGAAGACTTACTAGAATTTGATTCGACATGCTCCAATTTTTTTACTCAAAATAACGAGTTGAATTAATTTAAATTCATTCTAAACATATTTCATTATAATTTTAGATAAAATTTAAAAAAATGATTAAATCGGTTAATAGTTGTCTTAATTGCGAAAACTTAGTTGATTCATTAGTGTGCACAAAGCATGATGTTTCTGTAGAAATAGATAATGTTTGTAATGAACACTCAATAAAAAAAGCATTTTCAAAGCTTTCAGATTGTTTAAGTTGTTCCAATTATAAAAAAGCATCGTGTCCTAATCCTGGTAGTTCAGCAGCAGGCATGTTATGTTTTTCATGGTCTACATACTAGTATAAAGCAGATCGTTTAAAAAAACCTTATATTTGTGCGCAATTAATTTTTTATTAGTTGCTATGAGTACACAAAAATCTAAATTTGTTGAGGTTGGTCTTACATTTGACGATGTATTACTCGTTCCTGCTTACTCAGAGATTCTTCCCTCAGATGTCAATTTAAGTTCTAAATTTTCACGTAATCTTTCAATTAAAGTCCCTGTCGTTTCTGCAGCTATGGATACAGTTACTGAAAGTAAAATGGCAATAGCTATGGCTCAGGAAGGTGGAATAGGGGTGATTCATAAAAATCTTTCAATTAAAGATCAAAGTGAAAAGGTTAGAAAGGTAAAAAGATCTGAATCAGGAATGATATTAGATCCCGTCACTTTAAGTAAAACAAGTAATGTTGGAGATGCATTAAATGCTATGAAAGAGTTTAGCATCGGAGGAATTCCAATTGTGGATAAATCTAATTGTTTAGTTGGAATTGTTACAAATCGTGACTTAAGATTTGAGAATGATTTAAAAAAGCCAATAAGCAAGGTAATGACTTATAAAAAAATTATTACTGGAAATCCTGGGATAACTTTAAAAAAAGCTGAAAAAATTCTTCAAAAAAATAAGATTGAAAAGCTACCAATTATTGATGGTAAGAATAAACTGATAGGCTTAATTACATTCCGTGACATACAAAAAATAACACTTAAACCATCCTCAAATAAAGATGAATTTGGTCGTTTAAGAGTTGCTGCTGCTATTGGAGTAGGTGGTGATAATTTGGACAGATGTAAAATGCTATATAAAGCTGGTGTAGATGCTATTGTTGTCGACACGGCTCACGCTCATACTAAGTCTGTTTTAAAAATTATTAAAGATGTTAAAAAAGCTTTTCCAAACCTTGATGTTATAGCAGGAAATATTGCAACTGCAGAAGCTGCTAAACATCTAGCTAAAGCTGGCGTTGACGGAGTAAAGGTTGGTATTGGTCCAGGTTCTATTTGTACAACTAGAATAGTTGCTGGAGTTGGTTATCCTCAACTATCTGCAATAAACAATGTTTATAATGCTCTCAAAGGCTCTGATGTTTCAATTATTGCGGATGGAGGTGTTAAGCATACGGGTGATATAACAAAAGCAATTGCTGCTGGAGCTGACTGTGTGATGTTAGGATCATTATTGGCAGGAACTTTGGAATCACCTGGTGAGACCATTATATACGAAGGAAGAAAGTTTAAAACATACAGAGGAATGGGTTCTGTTGAAGCGATGGAAAAAGGAAGTAAAGAAAGATATTTTCAAGGTAAGATAAAGGATAAAAACAAATTAGTTCCAGAAGGAATAGTTGGTAGAGTTCCTTATAAAGGAAGTGTAGTAGAAAGTATGTTTCAATTTGTAGGAGGACTGAAGTCGGGAATGGGTTATTGTGGATCAAAAAACATTAAAGATCTTAAGG
>MDSW01161766.1_pt1 | contig 10992 bp, 5 predicted proteins | sample 811171 | NCBI WGS metagenome assembly MDSW01 (sample SAMN05326641, study PRJNA326480) | marine metagenome | isolation source: seawater | place: Atlantic Ocean: North West | collected 2012 | reverse complement strand
GATACCAATGCATTACTGGGGGGCGCCACCGCCGCCGCTGACGTCAACGGCGATGGCCTTACTGATATAATCGTGGGGGTACCCGAGGGCAATTACGGAGGCCACAGTACCAACGGCGCGGCCATGGTGATCTACGGCAGCAGTGGTCCACACGCGGATCTTACGCTTGAAGCTCTGCCTGCAGGTCGCGGTTACGTGATCTACGGGGAGGATGATAACGATCAGGCCAGCTATTCCGTGCAGGGGATTCAGGATATAAACGGTGACGGCGTCGATGATATTGTCCTGTCCAGCGGACTGGATGCCAATGCCGGTAATGATGCGGGTGCTGCCTGGGTGATATTCGGCAAAACCGGTACCAGCCGGGCCAACATTGATTTGAGCACATTATCGGCCAATGACGGCTTTAAAATACTGGGGGATACCGCTGGCGATAGATTTGGTCAATCCGCCACTTCAGGGGATCTGAATGGCGACGGTTACCGGGATTTGATGGTGTCTTCGGTGGCCGGCGACAATGCCGGCTCCTTTGCCGGAGAGGTCAACGTGATCTGGGGCCGGGATTTTTGGGCTGTGGTGGACCTTAGCCAGACCGGTACCAGTGGGGCTGATAATCTGGTGGGAACCGACGGTGCAGATACCCTCATCGGCAATGGAGGGGCGGATTCCTTTAGCGCTGGCGCGGGGGACGACTTCATTGAACTGTCAGATACGGGGTTTTTCAAAATTGACGGGGGACGGGGCACGGATACCATCCGCTTTACCACTTCGTTGAATACCCTGAATATATCTACCCTGGGTCTGGAGAAAATCAGCAACGTGGAGATCATTGACCTGGCGGACAACGGTAATGTGCTGCAGGTCAGTGAGAACTCAGTGCTGGGAATGTCCGGTGAAAGTAAGATACTGTATATTAAAGGTGGCTCCAGCGATGCGGTGGTATCCAGTATCGGAGATACCTGGGTTTATGTAACCAACAATACCGTTGGGGGCGTCACCTATCGGGTTTTCCGGGACAGCGACACGACTGGTCCCGACCTCTATATACAATCCGGTATCGATGATTCCGCTGTGCCCTAAGTAGACAAATGCTGAATTAACCACATCTGCGCATATTCTCTGACAAAATTGTGACTGGGTTCTATACTTCGGATTAAGACAACCCGCTTAACAGCGGAACCAATACTGACGCTACCGGGAATCTAAGTGACCGGCATTCGTTTTCAAGTTTCTGATGATGGCCGCAATGTCCACCTGTTTTTGAGTTATCTGCAGCCAGATCAACTCACTGTTGATTTTCTTCGCAACCAGTTCAATCTAACCGAATATCGCTATTTTCATGAGCTGGACGCGGCCTTCAACAAAGCGTTGGGGCAATATCAGGCGAAAATCTCGCAAGTGGAACCCGGCTGTGGACTGAGCGAGCCGGTCAGCCAGTTGGTGGCAGAACGGCGGGATGCCAGTGTCGATATCGAGGTCACGGACGACCGTATGAGCTGCTCTTTGCGTATCTCCACGGCGGAGGGTGGCCCCAACCCGGACACAGCTGCGCTCACTGAATTTCTGAACAAAAAGGGTATCACGAAAGGTCTTAATAGGGGCCTGCTGGACGCTCTTGCCAAAAAACTGAACAACGTGGCCCCCGGCTCTCAAATTCAGGAGGTGGTCGCCACGGGTAAGCCGCCGGGGCAATCCCGCCAGGCGCGGCTGGAAATTCTGGTGTTACCGGTACAGGACCGGCTGATGAAACCGAAGCTACGGGATGACGGCACCGTAGACATGCACGATTTTGGTGAGATAGAAATGGTGGAGGTGGGTGACCCCCTGGTGCGCCGGATACCCCCTGTGGTGGGAGAGCCTGGTTACAATGTGATGGGTGAGCTGGTGTCAGCCACCAAGCCGCAGGATCGGGAATTGGAAATGGGTGAGGGGACCCAGATCAGTCCGGATAGTAAAAACCTGTTGGTGGCGGCTCGGCGCGGCGTTCCCCTGAGGGTGAGCGGTGGCATGATGGTGTCCGATGCCTACTGCATCAATGATGTGGATCTGAACACCGGCAATGTGGACTTCGATGGTACGGTGGTGGTGAAGGGTACTGTGCGGGAGGGTATGGAGGTCAGGGCAACCGGTAAGGTGCTGATACGGGATTACCTGGAATCTGCCAGTGTGATCGCGGGGGATGAAGTGGTCATCGGTAAAGGCGTACTGGGCAAACAGGTGCGCTCTGAAGAGGATCAAGCGGAAGCCTATGCCGTGAGTATTGAAACTCCAGCGACCGTATTCTCCAATTATATCCAGTACGCCCGCATCCGCGCTGGCGGTATTGTGACGGCAGCAAAGCATATCATGCACAGCGACATTCAGGCTGAAGCAATAGTTGTGGAAAGTCCGAAGCGCACCGAGGGAAAAATTATCGGTGGCTATCTGCGGCCGCGCTCGCAGTTAGTGTGTAATACGCTGGGTAGTCCGTCCTATATCCCGACCTTTATCGACTTTTCTCATCAGTTTTCCCAACAGTTGACTGAGTTGACGGAAATCAGGGATCAGCTGGGGGAGCGGCTGCATGTTATCCGAGGCATGAAGGAAGCGCTCAGAGGCTTCGAGGGTCAGCCCGGCAGCGACAATGATGTGGCGGAACAGGTTAGAAAAATTCGCAACACCATCAGCCATTTCGAGCAGGAAGTGGAACGTTTGAAACATCGCCGCCAGGAGCTGATTGCGGACGTCACCGCAGTGGCAGAGACGCTGGAGGTGGTAGTACAAAGAGACTTGTTCCCTGGTGTGGAGATCAATTTTCTCCAGCAATGGGTGCCCGTGAAAGATGAGCGGGATGCCTGCCGCATCAAAATGAAAGACAAGAGTATTACTTACTTCACCTTATCCTAGCACACCAATTTACCATCATCTGCCACTGTGTTTGATCGCGTACATTCGCTCATCCGCCAGTTGTAATAATGCCGATCGGTTACCGCTCTCGGAATAACTGCTGGTCCCCATGCTCAAGTCAGCATGAGGGAACCCTTCTTCACCCAACAGTTGATGCAGACTGCTGAGATCCCATTGAATCTGATGGCGGGCCAGAATCACGAATTCATCGCCTCCGACCCGATACACATTCTGCTGCTGACACTGACGGGATAACCACTGGGCCACCAGGGAAAGCAGGCGGTCACCCTCGGTATGCCCCATGCGGTCATTCACCTTTTTCAGCCCGTCCACATCGATGAAGGTCAGGAAAAACTCCTGGATGATACCCTCCCGGTAATAGACCTCCCATGCGCGGATATCCCGCTCGAAGGCGGTACGGTTGGGCAGTCCGGTTAGCTGATCCGTGGACGCCCGCTTATCGGCGTGCTGACGGGACTTGCGTAAGAAATTAATGCGGTCGGCCAATGCCAGCGCCAGGGCAACGGCGTCGAACAACTGTGCCCACAGCGCCCATACCAAGAGATTATCAAACAGCGAGGTACCCGCCATATCTCCCGCTACCGCAAACAGGAAATAAGAAGTCACAACGCCAAAGCCAAGGATGTAAATACGGGCGGGGCGATAGCCCTTGTTGAAGCGCCAAATGCCCAGGCCCAGCATAATAAACATCCAGATGCCGGTGCAGGCCAGCATTACAGCCTGGTACTGAGCCATGGGTAGCAACAGGCCGACCATGCCAAAGATTACCAGGCTGATAGCCAGTGCCCGCACCAACAGTGCTATCCAGCCTCCGGGTGGCAGGCGCAGAAACGAGATGGCAAACATCAGGCTGCTGGCGCCGGCGATGAAAAAGGGCAGCAACAGGGTACTGGCATCCGGCTTAAGGCCAAAGCCATACAAAATCAGCTTAAAGTGGGTTGCCCAGGCAAAGGTGCACAGTAACTGATAACTGGCGTACCAGAGGAAAGAGATATCACGGGTCGGGAAGTAAAGAAAAATATTGTAGAGTACTAACGCCAGCATGGCGCCTACGGCCAGCATTACCAGGCTACTGTGCTGAAACTGATAGTGCCAGTATTCAGTGTCAGGCATGATGCGTAAGAGGGGCTGATGACTGATATAGGGCGACTGCAACTGAATCCAGAGGCTGGTGGTGGTGCCAGGGGTCAACACCACTGGCACTCCATTAGTGAGATCAAAAGGGTAGCGGCGCTCGAAACCGCGACTGGCCTGGTATTCACCGGCGGCGGAAATGCTGTAAACCCGTACCTGATGCAACAGCGTATTGGTAATCAGCAGATGCCAGTGTTCCTGATCGGTCCGGTTGGGCAGGTCTACCCGATACCATATTCCGGTTTGCGGCTGTCCCGGGGGCCGGGGTACCAGCTCCTCAGCACCCGGAATCCACAATTTGTCCTCTACCGGTGCCGTACCAGCTGCGATATAGCCCTCCAGTGGCAGGTAATAGGTGCGGGCCTCTTCTACAACGACGGTCTCCGCCGCCATCACCGGCGTGCAAAGCACCATCCACAGCAAGCACCGAAACAGCCAGTGGATGAATCGTGTCTGCATCAGGGTGTCTCAAAACTGATTTCGTTAATGCCGGGCTTGAACAGAAAGGCCAGTTCCTGCAGTGATTCGTTGAGGGTGGGCAGGAACGACTGGGCGAATATGTCGAGGATGGTCAGTGCATTGAGTGTGGACTCGGAGGCAGATGCCCGCTTCAGTCGTTTGGCAATCTGCTGATTAACCACATGCACATCCTCGTAAACCTGTTTCAGGTCGGTAAAGTGGTTGCCGTGTTCCGGATCGGCGGGGTCGAAAAACTGGAACAGCAGGAAGGTGGCACAGGCGCGAAACAGGGTTTCATCCTGAGTGGCAAAGGGCAGGTGGAACCAGGCCATGGGTTTAAAGAATCCCGTATGGGGGCAGCCGCTGGTTGCCATGATCAGACCGATCAGAGAGCGATAAGCCTCCTGGACGTTGGACTGGCTCTCAATGGTCATGTTGTCTTTATGCACCCGCACTGACACCGATTCGAACGCCGGATGGGCGCTGAAACTTAAAATCGGAGCAATCCGGCGCGCCAGGGGGCAGTGTTCGGTTGTATCACTGTTCAGTGGACAATGGGGGCATTTTTCCACATCCAGTCGTGACCATTCCGGCGCCGCACCCAGCGGTGCCGGGTGCTCCAGGGTTTGCGGATCGATGTCCACTTCATACAGAAAGTTGTCCTGGGACTTGAAGATGAACTCGTAGCGCACGCGTTTAGTGTATTTTTTATTCATTTCAACCGGGCCCAATGCGATAGTACTATCGCTAAGTATAGATTTAATCTGAAGAATTCAACGTGGAACCCACATGGCGAAACGAACAGTGGTGTTGATTGGTGGCGGCCATGCTCACATCGAGGTGCTGCGGCAGCGTCAGCGCTGGTGCCCGCCGGATGTGGAGTTGTGGTTGCTGGATGTGAATCCCCATGCCGTATACTCCGGATCACTACCGGCGGTGGTGGCCGGACATTGGCCAGTGGATCAATGTTTAATCAATCTGCCCACTTTGTGCGAGGAACTGGGCGTGCGCTGGTGTCAGGGGCGGTTTCTCGGCCTGTCCGCGGATCGGAGTGCCATTTGCCTGGCGGATGGTCGTCAGTTGAAGTTTGATCTGGCATCCCTGGACATCGGTTCTGTGCCCTCCAGCAGCGACATTGCCAACAGTCACCATGGGATCACTGCCAAACCCGCTCTCAATTTTCTCCAGCGCTGGCAGCAGGTGGCGGCTGAACCGTTGGCGCTGGAACCCCGTGCAGCGGTGGTGGTGGGCGGTGGTGTGGCGGGTGTGGAGCTGATCCTGGCCATGCGTTATCGACTCCATCAGTTGTGGGGGGATCGGCTGCGGGACTGGCGCTGGCACCTCTGTTCCAGCGGGCCCCTGCTCAGTGGTCACAATCGCTGGGTCAGGGCCCGGGCCAGGCGGGAGCTCAACCGCGCCGGTGTGGAATACCATGACGCCGCCAAAGTGCGGCAATTGGGGCCAGCCAGTGTCATCCTGGAATCCGGGCGGGAGATCCCCAGTGGTTTTACGTTACTGTGCACACCAGCAGCTCCGCCGCAGTCCCTGGGCGCCAGCAGGTTGCCCCGGGATCCGGCCGGCTTTGTACCGGTGGATCAGTATTTGCGCGTGACCGGGTTCCAGAATCTGTTTGCGGTGGGAGACATTGCAGCGTTTCCCAGGCCCCTGGATAAGGCCGGGGTGTATGCCGTGCGCCAGGGTCCGTTGCTGGCGGCCAATCTCGGCGCCACGCTCTCAGGGGCCGGGCAGGCTGCGTTCCGGCCCCAGCGGCAGTATCTGAAGCTGATCACCCTGGGGGAGCCGCGGGCCATGGCTTCCCGCGGCTGGCTGTATGCCCACGGGCATTGGGTCTGGCGCTGGAAACAGCACATCGACGAAAAATTTGTGGAGCGATACCGGGTTTGAAAACGGTGGAATTTTCACTGGAGGTGGTCAACAAGCTCCAGCACCATGTACAACAGCAGCAGCGGCGTCTGCTGGTTTTGTTGGAAGGCGACCCGGACTGGACTCTGACGGCGGCCCAACGTTGGCTGGCTGATGTTCAGGCACAGCAGGTCCTCTGGTGGTCACAACGGGCGCCGTCCGGTAGCTGGTGTCTGCCGCCGCAGCGGATCAATCATGAACTGGGCCGTGAAGCCTGCCATGGCGTGTTTGATTATTATTCGGGTGCCAATCCAGATGCATTGGCGGCATTGGCCGGCACCATCAGCGCCGGCGGTTTTCTGCTCCTGCTGGCGCCATCGCTGCAGGATTGGCCGGATTTCGCCGATCCTTATCGAGAAAAAATTGCGGTGGAGCCCGGAGGCACCGCGGCGGTTGGGTCCGGTTTCCTGACCCGGGCCGCCTGGGTGCTGCGGCAACAGGATTGCCTGGTGCGCTGGTGTCAACACCAGGGGCTGCAGCTGCCAAAGCTACCCAGTTTGCCGGTGGTCAGGCGGCAGCCCGATGCGCAGGGCTGCGTCACCGAAGATCAGCGGCAGGCGTTGCAGGCGATCCTACGGGTGGCGCAGGGTCATCGCAAGCGGCCACTGGTGTTGCAGGCCGACCGGGGGCGGGGCAAGAGCGCGGTGATGGGTCTTGCGGTGCGACTGCTGCTGGCGCAGGGCAAGCGTGTCCTGGTAACCGCCCCCCGACCGGAGTCTGTGGCCACCCTGAAACGGTTTGCCGGTGATGCGCAGGATGGGTTGCAATATCAGGCACCGGACCAGTTGCTGCAACGCCTGCCCCCGGCGGACCTGCTGTTAGTCGACGAGGCGGCGGCCTTGTCCCCGAATTTGCTGCAGCGCATGCTGGACCACTACAGCCGGACGGTGCTGGCCACTACGGTGGCCGGCTATGAGGGCACTGGCAGGGGGTTCGTACACCGCTTTCAGCCGCATTTGCAGGCCCGTTTTCCCGGCTGGCGGCTCTGTGAAATGGTGGAACCCATTCGCTGGCAGCAGCAGGACTGGCTGGAGCAGACGCTGGAACAGATGCTGCTTTTACGGGCATCACCACTACCCTCCGATAGTGCGGGTTCCGCCCCCCTGACTCTGGAAACCTTCGATTATCAGTGCCCGGCGCAGCAGGAAGCACGTCTGCAAGCGGTGTTCGAGTTGCTGGTGGCGGCCCATTACCGCACCCGCCCCAGTGATCTGCGGATGCTGCTGGATGGTGGCAATTTACGGGTGTTCCTGTTGTGTCGCGGGTCGCAAGTGCTGGCGGTGGCGCTGGTGGCCCAAGAGGGCATGCTACCCGCGGATCTGGCCACTGAAATAGCGCAGGGCCGGCGCCGGCCTCATGGCCAAGTGTTACCCCAGACCCTGGCGGTACATGGAGACCAACCTCAGGCCCTTCAGTTACCGCTGTGGCGGGTGGTCAGAATTGCGGTACAGCCGCAAGACCAGGGTGAAGGCCTGGGCAGCGAGCTGCTGCAAAGACTGCAGACTCTGGCGCAGGCGGAAGGGGTGGCGGCGTTGGGGTCGGTGTTTTCCGGCACCGCTCAGGTGTTGCGATTCTGGCAGCAAAACGGGTATTTGACTCTGCGGGTGGGCTACCGTCCTGAGGTGACCACCGGGGGCCACAGTCTGCTGGTTTTGAAAAGCCTTTGCCCGGAGTCGGCGCCCTTATTGAAAGCCGCCAGGACGGCGTTCGAGGCAGACTTTCCCCACCAGCTGCTGGACACCCATCGCCATCTGCCGGCGGACCTGGTGTTGGCCATCATGCACCAGGGACAGTTCACAGTAGCCTATTATGAGAGAGATCAAGTTCGCCTGCGGCGATATCTGGCAGGCTATGCTAAGTACGAAAATGTCGTGGCCAGCCTCTGGCGCTGCCTGTGGCACGGATCCGCACGACAGGGTCGGTTATCCCTGACGCCCGGGCGGCAGCTGCTGGTGATGAAAGTCATGCAGGGACTGAGCTGGGCGGACTCTGTGCAACCGTTGGGATTGTCCGGCATCCGCGAAGCCCGCGAGCAGCTGCGCCAGGCGGTGGCTGACTGGCTCAGTCCCGGCCCCAACCAGATCCCCCCGAGTGGAGACTTATGAAAAAGCACTACCTCACTCATTTTTTCGAACCGGAAGCCATCGCCATCATCGGCGCTGGTGATGAGGGCAGTGACAGCATTGAGAGCCGGCTGGCGTCACGGCTGCGGGAGCAGTTCGCTGGCAAAGTCTGGCTGGTCCATCCCCGGCACCGGGGGCTGTTGGGGGGTGATCGTAGTTTTGACACCATTGACGAGGTGCCCGGGCGAGTGGATCTGGCAATCATTGTCACGCCGGATTCCCAGGTATCGGAGCAACTGGAGCGTTGTGGTGCCAGCGGAATTGATTCGGTGGTCGTACTGTCGCAACTGGATGATCGGGACGGTTTCCTGCGCAGTCAATATGTGGAGAGCCTGCGGCGCCAGGCGGACGCCCTGGGGATTCGCATGTGGGGGCCGGACTGCTACGGCTTTGTCCGGCCCACGGCCGGGATCCGTGCCACCCTGGACCGGGTGGAAATCAAACCTGGTAAAATTGCCCTGATTTCCCACTCCGGTGCCATCTGCCGGGCGGTGACCGACTGGGCCAACTCGGCAGGCGTGGGCTTTTCCACCATTATTTCGCTGGAACAGGCCGCTGGCGTGTATTCCGGCGATATTCTCGATTATCTGGTTATTGATCAGCAGACCGAGTGCATTCTCATATACGCCGAAGGGGTAGAGGATTCCCGCAGTTTTCTTTCCGGCCTGCGGGGGGTGGCCCGTAGTAAACCGGTGATTGTGATGAAAACCGGCCGTCACATAGAAGATGCTGAGCAACATCTCTCTCACACCGGCGCCATGGTGGGTAACGACTATGTGTTTAATGCCGCCCTGGAACGGGCCGGCATTGTGCGGGCCAATTCGTTGACAGATCTGTTTCTGGCGGCCCGGGCGTTTCCCATTCATCGTTCGGTGCGGGGCGAGCGCATAGGTATCATCTCCCATGGCCTCGGCCCTGCCATTATGGCCTGTGACAAAGCCTATGATTTGAATCTGCCGCTGGCGGAGCTGACCTCCGACAGCACCGTGAAACTGGCGGCGTTGCGGTCCATGGATTCCAGCACTAATCCGGCCTACAGCAGTCGCTTTGGGTTGAATGAGGAGTTCCTGGAAGCCTGTGAAGTCCTGGCCACCGACAAAAATGTGGATTTTCTGGTGGTGGTGCTGACCCCGCCCCGGGGCAAGGTTTTGCCGGATGTGCATGAACGGCTGCATCAGATTCAGCGCAAAAGTTTCAAGCCCATTGTGGTGTGCTGCATGGGTGGTGATAAGGTGGCGCAGATTAAACGCTCGCTGCAGGAACGCGGCATACCCGTGTTTTCGTCTCCCGAAAACGCCATGCTGGCCGCCAATTATCTCACCACCTACTGCCGCAATCGCACCTATCTGATTCAGGCGCCACCGTCAGTGGAGCGTAACCTGAATCCGGATATCGAAGGGGCACGCCTGATTATCGAAGGCGTATTGCAGGAAGGGCGCAAGGTGCTCAATCAAATGGAATCCCGCGCTGTGCTGAAGGCGTTCGATATCCCTATCAGTCCCCCCTGGAATACCCATTCCGCCAATGAGGCGCTGGTGGCGGCGGAATCTCTGGGTTTCCCGGTGGTACTGAAGATCAATTCGCCGGATATCAGCCATAAGCTGGACTTTTCCGGGGTCTCGCTCAATGTGATGAATGCCCAGGCGGTGCGTTCCGCCTATAAAAAACTGCTGGAAGAGGTCCAGGCGAAGAAGCCCGACGCCCGCATCGAAGGCGTCATCGTCGAGCATATGGAAACTTCCAGCGCCAATCGGGAGTTGCTGCTGGGAATCAAGCACGATTCCGTATTCGGCCCGGTGATCGTGTTCGGCCATGGCGGCACCATGGTGGAAGTCATGAACGATATTGCCATCAGCCTGCCGCCGCTGAATCCCTTGTTGGCGCAAACCCTGATTGCGTCGCCCAAGGTGAGCAAAATGCTCGACAGTTTCCGCAACATGCCGGCGGCGAATCGACAGGAGCTGGAACGTATAATCCTGCGCCTTTCCGAGATTGCCTGCGAGCTGCCCTGGATCAGGAATCTGGACATTAACCCCCTGGTATTGAACGACGAGAAAGCCACGGTGGTGGATGCCGTGATTGAGGTGGATTACCTGCCTCCGGCGCAGAAGCGTTACGAACATATGGCGATTCATCCGTACCCGGTGTATCTGGAAACCCACTGGCAGATGAAAAACGGCGAAGACGTTTGGATTCGTCCCATCCGGCCGGAGGACGCCGAGCAGGAGAAAGCCTTCATTGAGAGTCTGTCGGAGCGTTCCCGCTATTATCGATTCATGCACAATGTGAAACGGGTGACGCCGGAGATGCTGGCCCGCTTCACTCAGATCGACTATCACCGGGAAATGGCCCTGGTGGCGCTGGTGAAGGTGGCGGGGCAGTGGCAGGAGATTGGCGTCAGCCGCTATGTGGTGAATCCGGACGGGGCCAGTTGTGAATTCGCTGT
>MDSW01105875.1_pt1 | contig 10992 bp, 15 predicted proteins | sample 811171 | NCBI WGS metagenome assembly MDSW01 (sample SAMN05326641, study PRJNA326480) | marine metagenome | isolation source: seawater | place: Atlantic Ocean: North West | collected 2012 | reverse complement strand
GTATACTTCCAATATCTTGGATGTATATAAAGATGATGGGTGCTGAAGGATTGAAAAAAGCTTCACAAGTTTCAATTTTAAACGCAAATTACATTTCAAAAAAATTATCTAAAGATTATAAAGTTCTTTATACAGGTAAAAATGGAAATGTTGCACATGAATGCATAATAGATATCAGACCAATTAAAGCAAGTTCAGGAATCTCTGAGGAGGATTTAGCAAAAAGGCTAATTGACTTTGGTTACCATGCTCCAACAATGTCGTGGCCTGTTGCTGGTACAATCATGATTGAACCTACAGAAAGTGAAAATTTAGAGGAGATCGATAAATTTTGTAATGCTCTTATAAAAATTAAAAAAGAAATAAATTTAGTGGAGTCATCAAAGTTTGACAAAACAGATAACCCACTGAAAAATGCTCCTCATACTTATGTTGAGTTAGCTTCCAGTGAGTGGAAACATGCTTATTCTAGAGAGGAAGCAGCTTTTCCAACTGAGTATGTAAAAAATAATAAATATTGGGCACCCGTCGCTAGAGTAGATAACGTTTTTGGAGATAGAAATTTAGTATGTTCATGTCCATCCATGGACGAATATAAAGATGAAGCTGCGTAATTTTTTTTGATGAAAATTGCAGTCATTGGCTCAGGCATTTCTGGTTTATCAGCGGCATATTTTTTATCAAAGAAATTTAAAGTTGATTTGTTCGAAAAAGACGATCATTTTGGGGGACACTCTTACACTTACGAAATAAAAGATAACAATAAAGTAATACCAGTCGATTTAGGTTTTATTGTTTTTAATAAGATTACTTATCCAAATTTAATTAATCTTTTTAAAGATCTAAATATTCCTTATGAAAAAAGTGACATGTCTTTTTCAGTGTCTATTAAAAATAGCAATATTGAATATAGCGGAAGTGGTATAGGCGGTATTTTTGTAAATAAACTTAACTTATTAAATTTAAAATTTTTAATTATGATAAAAGAAATAATTTATTTTTATAAGACTGCACCGAAATTGCTTAAAAATGATCTTAAAGAACAAACCTTGGGCGACTTTTTAAACAAAAAAAAATTATCAAAATATTTCGTAGAATATCATTTAATACCAATGGTAGCTGCTATCTGGTCAATGCCATTTGAAAAAGCAAAAGAAATGCCGATTAAATTCTTTTTAAATTTTTTTACCAATCATGGCTTATTTAAATTAAAAGATAGGCCACAATGGTATACTGTAACAAATAGAAGTAGGACTTATGTTAAAAAAATCACTGAAAAAATTAGTGGGGAAGTATTCAAAAATTACAAAGTTAGTAAAGTTATTAGGACCACTGATAACATCAGATTAATGTTTGGAAACGAGTATATAGATTATGATCATGTAGTTTTAGCTTCACACGCTGATCAAAGTCTGAGCTTGTTAGAAAGACCAAGTGAAAAAGAAAAAAGTATTTTAAGCAAATTTACTTATGTAAAAAATCAGGCATTTTTACATACTGATGAAAATCTAATGCCTAAAAAAAAAAGAGCATGGTCTAGTTGGAACTCAATATCAAATGGAGATAAAACATGCATAACTTATTGGTTGAATAAACTTCAAAATTTAAACACGAATAAAAACTATTTTCTTACATTAAATCCGCTTTTTGAGATTAATAATAATTTTATAATTAAAAAAGTAAATTTTACACATCCTTATCTTAATTCAGAGAATACTTTGTTACAAAAAGATTTAAAGTTAATTCAAGGAAAAAAAAGGACTTGGTTTTGCGGCAGTTATTTTGGTTACGGTTTTCATGAAGATGGATTAAAATCATCTATTGAATTAGTTAAAAATTTTAAAATACAATAATGAATTCTTGCATATATAACGGAGAAGTTAGTCATACAAGATTTAAACCAGTTAGACATTTTTTAAAATATAAAACATTCTCTCTTTTTATAGATTTGGATGAGATAAATTTATTAGATAAATCAATAAGTATTTTTTCTCACAACAAATTTAATGTTTTTAGCTTTCATGACAATGACCATGGTAATCGAGATGGTGGATGTTTAAAAGATTGGGTTCTTATGAATATCAAAAAATTTAACATTGAAAGCAAAATAACAAAGATCAAAATTCTTTGTTATCCTAGAATATTTGGTTATGTTTTTAATCCCCTAAGTATTTTTTACTGTTATGAAGATGATAAATTAAAAGCAATTTTCTACGAAGTAAAGAATACTTTTAATGAGCAGCATACTTACATTTTTAAGATTAAGGACGATCAAGAAATAATTCAAAAATGTAAAAAAAAATTTTATGTCTCTCCGTTTATGGACATGGAGACTTACTATAATTTTAAATTATTAAATCCAGATGAAAAACTATTTGTTTTCATAAAACAAACAGATGTTAAAGGTACAGTTTTAACTGCATCACAAACAGGTGATAAAAAAGAATTAAATTTTAAGCAACTTGCAATTAATTTTTTTAAATATCCTTTAATGACTTTAAAAATAATTGGTTCGATACATTTTGAAGCATTACTTTTGTGGAAAAAAGGAGCAATATATAGAAAAAGAGATACCAAATTAAAAAACAACTTAAGTTTCGAGGAATATTGATGAGTTTAATTAAAATTGCAGAAAAGTTCATTTTAAGTAAATTAAAAACCATTTCCCAAGGTAATTTAAAATTAATAAATTACGATGGGAAAGTTTTTCATTTTGGTGATTTAGAAAGTCAATTGTTCGCAGATATAAAAATAAATAATCCAAGGTTTTATTTAAATGTTATGCTCGGTGGAAGTTCGGCACTAGGGGAAGCCCATATGAAAAAAGATTTTTATTCTTCAAGTCTTACAAATTTAATTGAGCTGACAGCGAGAAATATAAATATAATTTACTCTTTTTCTGGAAGTCTAAAATTACAAAAAGTTAAAAATATTTTGAAAAAAATGTTTGCATCAAACACTAAATCAAAAAGTATCAAGTATATATCTAAACATTATGATTTAGGTAATGAGTTTTTTTCACTATGGCTTGATAAAAGTCTCACATATTCTAGTGCAGTTTACAAAAATGAAAAAGAAAGTTTAGAGAGCGCACAAAAAAATAAATTTCAGGAACTTATAAATTTACTAAATATCAAAGAGGGCAATAAAATTTTAGAAATCGGATGTGGATGGGGTGGTTTCGCTGAATTTCTTGCAAAAAAATATGATGTAAGCGTTGATTGTATTACAATTTCAAAAAATCAATACGACTATACTAAAAAGAAAATTTTTGATTCAGGCTTAAATAATAAAGTAAATGTAAAATTTCTTGATTATAGAGATTTAAAAAACAAATATGATCATGTTGCCTCAATAGAAATGATAGAAGCAGTAGGTGAAAAATATATGGATAAATACTTCGGAACTATTAAAAAAGTATTAAATGATAATGGCACTGCAGCTATTCAAGGAATAGTAATTAAAGATGAGCTGTTTGAAAGATATAGAGGAAATGAGGACTTTATTCAAAAATATATTTTTCCGGGTGGATTTTTACCCTCAATGGATTTAATAAAAACCTTGATGAAAAGAAATAAACTTAAACTTGAAAAAGTTAATGACTATTCAGATGATTATGCAAAGACTTTAGCAACCTGGAGAAAAAATTTTATCAATGTTTGGGAAAAAATAAGTCCATTAGGATTTGATGAATATTTTAAGCGTATGTGGCAGTTTTACTTATCTTATTGTGAAGGTGGTTTTAAATCTAGAAACATAAACTTGATTCAATTCTCGATGTCTAATAGAAACTCATCATGAACAAGATAATTGGAATTTTTTTATTAATTTTAACAACAGGATGTGCAAACACAATGAAGCCAATAGATTTTAAAGACCAAAAACCAAGATTGGTCATAGAAGAATATTTGTCAGGAAATGTTAAAGCTTGGGGTGTATTACAAAATAGGTCTGGAAAAGTAACACGACAATTTAAAGCTGATCTTGACGGTAAATGGGATGGATCAAAACTGATTTTAGATGAAGTTTTTAATTGGAGCGATGGAGAGAGACAAACTCGTCAATGGACCATTAGAAAAATAGATGAGCATAATTACGAAGGAACAGCATCAGATGTGGTTGGAACAGCTAAAGGCTATTCATACGGTCCAGCTTTTAAATTTGAATATGTGTTACTTGTTCCAATAAAAGGCAAAAATATTAAGATAACTTTTGACGATTGGATTTTTATGCAAGACGAGCGTGTGGCAATTAATAGAGCTACAATGAAAAAATTTGGAATAAAAGTTGCAGAATTGACTGTAATGTTTGTAAAAGACTAACGTTTTACTAGTTTATCTACTAAAAATAGATAAAGCTTATAAGGTAAAATTCTTAAAAATTTTAAGGTTAGAGTTAATCCTTTAGGAAAATGGATTTCGAAAGCATTGCTTCTTACTAAACCACTAAAAATTTTTTCAGCAGCATAATCGGGAGTTTTTAGAAATGGCATCGGAAATTCATTTTTATCAGTCAAAGGTGTTTTGATAAACCCCGGTGACACCACTGATACTCTAACTCCAAATTTTTTAAAATCGAAGTAAATACTTTCACTAAAATTAGTTAAAGCGGCTTTTGATGGGCCATAACCACTAGAGTTTGGCAGTCCTCTGTATCCTGCTATTGAGGAAACAATTGAGATATGTCCAGATTTTTTACTTTTAAAATATTTCTCAACAGCTTTTACACAATCAATAACACCAAGAAAATTTACACTCATCACATTTTTAATCTTATCAGGGTCAATATTTTGTTCATCTTTTGGTTCGTAGGTTCCACTTGAAAATAAACAAATATCTAAATTACTAAATTTCACTAAAATATTATTAAAGACTTCGTTAATTTGCGACCTATTTGTTACGTCTAAAGGAAAAGACTCAATATTTTGATTTTTGGCCAAATCATCGAGCAGCTCTTTTCTTCTAGCAGATACAGCGACTTTCCATCCCTCTTTAGCAAATTTTTCTGCTACTGCCTTTCCTATACCGCTGCTAGCTCCAGTTATCCAAATTTTTTTCTGATTTTCAGACATAAATTGTTTATACCTCAAATTATGGGAAATAAATATTCTTCTTTTCTAATAGTACTATTAATTACATTTCTTGCTTCAGCAATTGGTGGTTATATTACAAATACTTTTAAAGAACCATGGTACTCGGAATTAAATTTAGCGTCATTTAATCCCCCTTCTTGGATATTTGCCCCTGTGTGGACCACTCTTTATATTTTTATGTCAGTAGCTGTTTGGAATATATGGAATAAATTTAAAAGTAAAAAAATTCTCAAAATTTATTTTATACATCTTTTTTTTAACGCTTCTTGGAGCGTAGTTTTTTTTGGGTTTCATCAAATTTTTTTAGCTTTTATAATTTTGATATTAATATTAATTTTTATAATCTATCTAATGATACTTTATTATAAGTTGAATAAGCTTAGTTTTTATTTAATGGTCCCTTATTTACTTTGGTCGAGTTATGCTTTAGTACTAAATTTTTTTATTATAATTTTAAATTAAAAAATGATTTATAAAAAACAATTCCAACTACTAAAAAGCTTACCAAAGAAATTAAATACCTTTTTTCAAAAAAAATCATTTTCTTCTCTTAACGTAAAAAATAAGTCAAAATCTTTAAAAGATTATGACCCGGTAACAAATTTTGATAGAAATTTTGAAAAATTTATTAGAAAAATTATCAAAAATAAATTTCCTAATGATGGAATAATTGGTGAAGAGTTTCCACATAAGCAATCAAAGAATAGTTTTAGCTGGTCCATAGATCCTATTGATGGAACCAGGGCTTTTGTTATTGGCGCTCCAACCTGGTCAAATTTGGTAAGCTTATCTTATAAAGGATTTTCCAAAATTGGATTAGCAAATTTTCCAGATTTGGATAAATTTTATATTAATGATGATAAAATGTCGTATGTAGTAAAAAGAAATAAAAAAAAAGTGCTTAAATGCTCTTTAGAAAAAAATATTAAAAAAATTAAAATGATTGGAAACTTTCACGGCACACTTACATATGAGAGACAACGTAATGTAATTAAAAAATTTGGATGGACATTTAGACTAGCTGGATTTGATGCATTGAACTATTGTCTTTTAGCCGAAGGAAGGGTAGATGCCGTAATCGAGGCGAACCTTAAACCATATGATATACTGCCTTTAATACCGATTATAAGAAAATCCGGGGGTATAGTTACAACTTGGAATAATAGAGCTCCAGAAAGGGGTGGAAATATTATCGCTTCATCAAATATTGTGTTACATAAAAAGATATTAAAAATTTTGAAACCATTTACAAAAAAATGACTAGTTTTTTAAATAGAATTTTTAGAGCTATCAAGATAGATGCGGACTTATATGAAGAAGTAGAAAAAGATAAGAACGCAACTTTACAAGCCGGCGGCGTTGTAATCATTTCTAGTTTAGCAGCTGGCGTTGGAGCGTTGCATTTAGGTGCATCAAATTTTTTAATAGCTCCAATAATGTCATTGATAAGCTGGTATGTTTGGGCATACATAATTTATTTTGTGGGAGTGAAGTTATTTCCTGAAAAACAAACGAAAAGTAACCATGGTGAGTTACTAAGAACTATAGGTTTTTCAAGTGCACCAGGTATTATTAGAGTTTTTGGAATTACTCCTGATCTAATGACTGTGACTTTTATAGGTTCAGCTTTTTGGATGTTAGCTTGTATGGTTGTTGGAGTAAAATCAGCGCTTGATTATAATTCTTTATGGAGGGCGTTTGGTGTTGTTATAGTTGCTTGGTTAATACAGGCTTTTTTATTAATAATAATTTTAGTTTTATTTAGAAATTTTTAGATTGGAAAAATTGTCTTAGAAATATAACAACTCTGGCAGATTTTATAACCATACATAATTAAATTGCTTTTCACACTTTCATGCTCCTCAGCACATTCCTCACAAATACTGTCATTTACATCTTCCATAATTCAAAATGTTAAGTTTTTTCCATTAAAACGCGTCATTAGTATACTACAATTTTTTTCATTTAATGTTACAAATAATTATGAAAAAATTAATTTTAGGAGCTACAGGCGCGATAGGCTCATCCTTGGCTAAAAAAATAGTTGATCAAGGAGATAAAGTGCACTTAGTTGCGAGAGATCAAAACTCACTTTCGGATTTAGCCAATCAATTAAACTCCTCATATACAGTAGCTGATATGCTTACTGAAAATTATGCAGAAAAAGTTTTAAAGGATATTGAAAAAGAGGATATAGACGGTTTAGCATTTTGCGTTGGTTCAATAGATTTGAAACCATTAAAATTAACAAAAAAAAGCGATTTCATGCAATGTTTTAATTTAAACTTAATTTCAGCAACAGAAATCATTAGAGCTTGTCATGAAAAATTAAAAAAAACAAAAGGTTCTATTGTTTTATTTTCTACTGTAGCAGCCAGAAAAGGTTTTACAAATCATAGTATTATAAGTTCAGCAAAAGCTGCTGTAGAAGGTTTAACCGTATCACTAGCGGCAGAATTTGCACCAAGTGTGAGAGTTAATTGTATTGCTCCAAGTTTATCAAAATCAAAAATTGCTGCTCCAATGTTAAAAAATGAAAAAATAGTTGAGAGTATAGCCAAAATGCATCCACTCAAAAGAATAGGCACTGGAGAAGATTTTTCAGCTTTTGTGAGTTTTTTATTAAACAAAGAAAGCTCCTGGATAACAGGTCAAATATTTGGAGTTGATGGCGGAAGATCATCTGTCGCATGATTATTATCTTGATTTAATGTATTAAGAGACATGAAAATTAAAATAAAATATTCAAAATTATTTATAATAACTTTTTTATCAGTTTCATTTTTTTTAACTCTTAACTTTGTCACAGATAAAAAAGTTGCTTTAGCCAATAATGTTAACCAGGTTGTAGAGGTATTTAAGACTCCTTCTTGCGGTTGTTGTTATGGCTATGTTTTATTTTTAGAAAAAGAAAAATATAATGTTAAACAAACAGACATGAGAAGTCTTCATGCTGTTAAACAAAAATACAATATCCCATTAGAAATGCAGTCATGCCACACTACTATAATGGGTAAATATTTTATAGAAGGTCACATTCCAATTGAGGCGATAAATAAATTATTAAAAGAGCAACCAGATATTGACGGAATAGCTTTGCCCGGAATGCCAATCGGTACACCTGGAATGCCAGGAGATAAGAATGAGCCTTACGTTATTTATCAACTTATCGACGGAAAATCCTCAGTATTTATGAAAATATAATTTTAAAATAAATTATGAAAAAAATATTTTTAATTTTAATCTTCTTTTTCTTTAATAGTTTAATTTTCGCTGCTGGATCAGACGACAGCAGTGACTCTAGTCCTTCTAAAACAAACTTATATGAGGACTCTGTAAAACTTGTAAAAAAAGCAAGCAAACTTGAACAAAATGAAAAAAAGGATAAAGCAAAAAAATTATATTCCCGTGCTTTTAAAAACTTAAGTAAAGCACATAAATTAGATAAAAATAATCCAGACATTTTGAATTACATGGGATTTACGTCAAGAAAAATTGGAAATTTTGATGAAGCTGAAAAATACTATTTAATGGGCCTTAAGATGAATCCAAATCATAATGGTATTAATGAATATCTCGGTGAATTATATGTTCAAACAAATAGGATCGATAAAGCAAAAGAAAGACTAGCTGTCCTTAAAAATTGTAATTGCGAAGAATACAAGGAATTAGATTTGATTATTAAAAATAAAGGTATTAAGTTTTATTAAGATATATCTAAAGCAAATTTTTTGAGTTTTTCTACCGTAATCAACTCAAGCGTTTTAATATTTGTTCTTTTAAGGTAAATCGGACATCCTTTTCCTGCTTCAACAGCTCTCACAAACCAAGTTGCGCAAACACACCACTGATCTCCATCCTTTAGTCCAGGAAAGCCAAATTCAGGATGAGGAGTAATTAAATCGTTACCGGCATTTTTTGCCCACAGAAGAAATTCATCTGTGACTTTAGCGCATACGGTGTGAAAACCTTTATCATTTTTATCTGTATTACAACATCCATCTCTATACCATCCGGTTAGTGGTTCTTTAGAACATAATTCTAAAGGTTCACCAAATACGTTTTTTTGTTTTGAATTTGACATTTATAATTTTGTTGGATTTTGCTGATCTTTGTAAACTTTTTTTGGATCAAACTTTTTTTCTTTTTCTTTAAAAGTCATCTCAATTTTTTCAAAATTTTTATTTTTTCCTAATGGTATTGCTCGATAAAAACATGACTTGTAACCCACATGGCAACTTGCACCATCTCCAATATCTACAATCATCCAGATAGCGTCTTGATCATCATCAATTCTTATCTCTTTTATTTTTTGAATATAACCGCTTGTTTTACCCTTATGCCAAATAGAACTTCTTGATCTACTCCAGTAATGAGCTTCACCAGTTTCTAAAGTTTTTTTAAGAGCCTCAGAGTTCATAAAACCATGCATTAAAACTTCTTGTGTTTTATGATCAGTCGTTACTACTGGAATGAGTCCATCTTCCCCAAACTTTGGAGATAAGAATTTACCTTCCTCAACCTCATAAATACTCTCTCTTTTTTTAAACATATCTTTAAAATAGTGAAAAATAGACAAAATAGCAATTTGCATTAATCAAATATGTCCTATAAAACCATCATTCAATGAAATTAGTTAAAGACATAGACAAAACTTCTACAAAAAACCCTGATGTCACTGACAAACAGGCTGAGGAAGCATTTAAGACTATTTTGACTTGGATAGGAGAGAATCCTAATAGGGAAGGTCTAATTGAAACTCCAAAGAGAGTAGTAAAGGCATTTAAAGAGTATTTTAAAGGATACAAAATGAGTGCTAAAGAGGATTTATCAAAAACTTTTGGTGATGTGGGAAATTATGATGATATGGTTGTTGAAAAAAACATTACATTTGAAAGTCATTGTGAGCATCACATGGCTCCTATTATTGGTGTAGCTCATGTTGCGTACATTCCAAACAAAAAAGTAGTAGGACTTAGTAAATTAGCAAGAACAGTTGAAGTTTTTTCAAAAAGATTACAAACTCAAGAGAGATTGACGATGCAAATTGCATCTACATTAATGGAGGCATTAGATGCCAAAGGTGTTGCTGTAACGATTGATGCCGCTCATCAATGTATGACAATGAGAGGTGTTAAAAAAGAAAAAACCACTACAGTAACTAATTATTTTTTAGGTTCATTCAAAGAGGATTTAAGTTATCAAAATAGATATTTAAGATATATTGCAAAATAGATGTCAAATAAATTTAAAGCTGTTGTAATAGATAATAAAAACGAAAAATTTTCTAGAGAAATTAAAGAAATTGATAAAACTCATTTAAAAGACGGTAATGTTTTAGTAAAAATAGATTATTCAAGTTTGAATTATAAAGATGCTTTAATTTTGAACAATGGTGGAAAAATTGTAAGGAAATTTCCTTTTGTGCCAGGAATAGATTTTTCGGGAACCATTACTGAGAGCGAAGACTCTAAGTTCAAAAAAGATGAAAAAGTAATTCTTACAGGATTCAGAGTTGGAGAGTCATATTTTGGAGGTTTTTCACAGTATGCAAAAGTTGACTCAAATTTCTTAGTAAAAATACCTAAAGATTTAGATACAAAAAAATCTATGATGCTTGGTACCGCAGGTTTTACAGCTCTACTTTGTTCTTTTGCAGTCAAAGCAAAAGAAGAGTTGCTACTTGGTGAAAAAGTTAAAGATGTCTTAGTAACAGGTGCAACAGGAGGTGTAGGAAGCATTGCGGTAATGATATTATCAAAAATGGGTTATGATGTTCACGCCGTCACAGGAAAAAAAGATAAAAGCGATTACTTAAAAAATTTAGGTGCAAAAAATATTATTGATAGAAAAGAATTTGATGGAGAGAGTAAGTTACTTGAAAAAGGAGTTTGGGATGG
>MDSW01083742.1_pt1 | contig 10992 bp, 8 predicted proteins | sample 811171 | NCBI WGS metagenome assembly MDSW01 (sample SAMN05326641, study PRJNA326480) | marine metagenome | isolation source: seawater | place: Atlantic Ocean: North West | collected 2012 | reverse complement strand
TAAACTCAAATAAACTTTGTTCTTATGAATTTGAAAATATTTATTGATCAGAAAATCTTTTTATTATCCTTATTAATTTCATTTTTTTGTAATTCTCAAGTTGAAAATTATAAAGTAAGTATAATAAAGAAGTATTGTGAATTAACAAAAACCGAATATAGCTATAGACTTATTGATTCAATTATTGATAACAAATCTACAACATATAACTACAAAATGGTTTCTGGAAAATGGTTATCAAAAGAGGTGGTTTCTGACAGCATATGGTGGCATATGGTTGATGTAATTATTCCAAAAAAAATTGAATTTAATAAGGCCCTTTTATTTGTTGGGGGAGGGACAAAAAATGATTCATTTAATTTTACTAATTCTTATCTGGTCAAAGAAGCTGTAAAATTGAAGTCTGTAATTGCTCATGTTAGTAATGTACCGTTTCAACCAATTAATTTTAAAGATTTTCCAGAAATTCAGAGATATGAAGACAATTTAATCGCATATGGGTGGGACAAGTTTTTAAGTAATGGTTCAATGGACTCAGATTCAAAATATCTAGCTAGGTTGCCTATGACAAGAGCAGTAATTAGATCTATGGATTTAATTCAGGAAATAACAAAATTTAATCCAATTCCAATAAGTGAATTTTTTATTTCTGGAGCTTCAAAAAGAGGATGGACAACATGGACTTCTGCTGCAATTGATAATCGAATAATTGGTATTGCTCCAGTGGTAATTGATTTACTTAATCTAGTCCCATCATTTAGCCATCACTTCAAATCGTATGGGTCATACTCTGAGGCTGTTGATGATTATGTAAACTTTAATATAATGGATTGGATGGGTTCTTCAGAATTTGATAGATTGTTAGATATAGTTGAGCCATATGAATTTAAAGAGTTATTTGAAATGCCAAAACTTATTATTAACGGAACTATTGATGAGTTTTTCTTACCTGATTCATGGAAATTTTATTGGAATAAATTACCAGATAAAAAATATTTGCAATATGTCCCAAACGGAAATCATGAGTTACTTGGAACATATAGAACTAAAAATATAATCTCTTTTTACAAAAAAATAATTAATAATGAGGATATCCCCGTGTTTAATTGGCAAATTGAAAAAGATAAATTTTATGTTAAAATTGATCCAAAATATGATTACGAAATCTACTTATGGAGTGCTACTAGTGAAAAAAGAGACTTTAGAATTTGGGAAATAGGTAGAGGTTGGAAAAGATATAAACTAGAAAAAACATTTAATGGAAATTATGAGATAAGTGCTCCTGTTAAAAAAAATCACTTTAATGCCTCTCTTATTGAAGTCATTTTTAATAAGAGTGAGAATTATCCATTCAGAATAACTACCGGTACTATAGTATTACCTGATCAATATATATTTAAAGATTATAAACAATAAATGTTATTATGGTACAGCAACGAATGAAAACGATTGACTTGTCCCGTCAATAAATACTGCATCAAATACCCAACTAGTTTCTGATAAACTTGATATAGTTCCAGTAAATTGTCCGCCATCAACAATAAATTCGGTTTGCTCATCATTAAGCCAATCCCATGTTCCAGTTTCTATCTCAAGCGGAGAATCTGACGAATCTAAAGTTATTGTTACATACGTACCAAACGTTGATAAATTTACTTGAAATTTTGATGGAACGTTACAATCTGGGATTAAAACTGAATCTTCTAGGCAATAATCTAATAAAAAGTAAGTTAAATCATTTCCATTAGAATCAGAATACGATGTGATTTCCCAATTTCTCACCACTTTGTAATGATTTGTGTCGGCACTTGCTCCAGTAGTCTCATCCATTGCAGGTTCTTTATCAGCAGAATAACTTCCACTTAAATCATTACAAACTATTTCAATTTCTTCAAAATCAACTATGAAATCTATATCAAATGTAGCATCTAATTCAGTCGCAGTTTCGATTACTTCGATATTTGTAAGGGAGGCAATTTTAATATCTGTTCCAGAGACTGAAAAAAATAGCTCAACTTCAGTAACAAGTCCATCAACTTCAACTAAGTTGTAGTTTCCAAAAATGCTGCCACTTTCTGGATCTCCACTATCGTCAGTTGAAATACTAAGTGACATAATGTATGAGGAATCTGTAAATTCTATATAATTGAAAATACATTCGGTGGTTGATCTTGAGGTGGAATTATTTTTTTCTGCTCCGACATTCCACTTTCCAAAAATTGTCTTTTTAGCTTCAGATGCTGATTGCTCTGAAACTTTTCCAGTGGCAAAAATATTAGTTATTGCAGAATCTTTCATTCTTGACTCAGATGAATAGGAATTGTCGTCTTTTGAGCAAGATAGAAACAAGCTAAAAATTAAAATTGGTAGAATTATTTTTTTCATGTTAAGTATTTGATAATCTAGGTTTTGTCTAAAATATGAAATTATTGGAATATTAATAATATATTTGCGTTTAATTTTAGGGGCGCGTAGCTCAGTTGGTTCAGAGCACTTGGTTTACACCCAAGGGGTCAGGGGTTCGAATCCCTTCGCGCCCACTTAACATAAAATTAATATATTTAAATATGAATATCATCAAAATTAATTCTGATCATGTAGGTATAACGACTGGTATATTGTGTGCTATTCATTGCATGTTTTCTCCTTTTTTTTATGTTTATCAGGCGAGTATTTCATCAAATAATTTTGAAGCTTCCTTTTTATGGGATTCTATGAATTACATTTTTATAATTATCTCTTTTATTGCTGTATATAAATCAGTCTTAAATTCTTCAAATAGTATAATCAAATCAATTTTATTTATCTCATGGTTTGCTCTTACTATTTTAATTTTAAATGAGCAGTTCGAAATTCTTCATCTTCAGGAAGTCTATACATATTTATCAGCATCAATTTTATGTGTTACACACTTTTATAATTTAAAAAATTGTAGATGTGACAATGATGATTGTTGTAGCCACAAAAAATTTTAGAATCTTAACCTCTCATTAATTTAAATATTAATGTTTTAAATCAGCGTATTAGTTTTTTTCTTCATAAAGTTGTATTTTGAAAGAACAATTAAACATTAAGTCATTAAATTTTTAGTATTAATTCTTTTATTCGTTAATCTAGGATGTGTTAAATCTGACAAAACCCAAGATTATTTCAAAGATTATCCTATTACACCTGTATCATTTACTGACGTTACAATTGAAGATGAATTCTGGAAAAAACGTCTAGAAATCAATGAAAAAGTCACGATACCTGCAACATTAAAAAAAAGTGAAGAAACTGGAAGAATTAGTAATTTTGCTAAGGCAGGTGGGTTAGAGGAGGGAGAATTTCAAGGCATTTTTTTTGATGATTCAGATGTATTTAAGATTGTTGAGGGAGCAAGTTACTCCTTGAGAGTTAATTCTAATCCTGATCTAAAGAAACACTTGGATGAAGTAATTCATAAAATTGCATCTGCTCAAGAGGATGACGGTTATTTATATACTAATAGGACGATTAATCCACAAAAAGCTGCTGATGGTGCAGGCAAAGTAAGATGGACAGGTCTAGAGATTTTTCATGAATTGTATAATGTTGGTCACTTATATGAAGCTGCGGTTGCACATTATGAAGCTACAGGAGAAAGAAAATTATTAGATGTTGCAATTAAAAATGCTAATCTCGTTGAGAGTGTATTTGGTCCAAATAAAAATATTGGAGTACCTGGACATCAAGAAATTGAAATAGGTCTTGTGAAGTTATACAGGGTAACTGGAGAAAAGAAATATTTAGATCTTGCAAAGTTTTTTATTGATCAAAAAGGAAGAAATAAAAATGAAAGAATTTATAATGATTTTAAAAAAGCTAATCCTTGGGGAGAGGATGAATTTGATCTTGATTATTGGCAAGGTGAATATGCTCAAGACCACATGCCACTTTCAGATCAAGAGGAAGCAGTTGGGCATGCTGTTAGAGCATGTTATTTTTATTCTGGCGCAACAGATATTGCTGCAATAACAGGCACAAAAGAATATGATAATGCTTTAGAAAAAATATGGGAGGATATAGTTTATAAAAAAATTTTTTTAACAGGTGGAATTGGTGCTGAACGAGGAATTGAGGGCTTTGGTCCAGCATACGAGCTCCCAAATGCTACTGCATATACTGAGACTTGTGCTGCAATTGCTTTAATGTTCTGGAATCACAGACTCTTTTTATTAAATCAAGACGTTAAATATATGGATGTTTTTGAAAGGATTCTATATAACGGATTTTTGTCATCAGTCTCATTTAAAGGTGATACATTTTTATATCCAAACCCTCTAGAGTCAGATGGTATTTATAAATTTAATCAAGGAGTTTGTGGAAGATCAGAATGGTTTGATTGTTCGTGTTGTCCAGTTAATATTGTTAGATTCTTACCTTCATTACCTGGATATATTTATGCAAAAAAAGAGGAAGATGTTTTTGTTAATTTATTTATTGGAAATAGTTCCAAAATTAAAATTAAAGATAATTTTTTACTAATAAATCAAGAAACCAATTATCCATGGGATGGTAAAGTTAAGTTTAACTTTGATAATAAAGAACCTATTTCAGCAAGACTTAACATAAGAGTTCCAGGCTGGTTTAGAAATTCAGTTATGCCAGGGTCTTTATACAATTATGCTCAAAATGAGAAGAAAATTGTTGATCTAAAGATTAATAATGAAACAGAAGAAGCAAAAATAGTAGATGGATATATAGTTATTGAAAAAAGAAATTGGAGTTCTGATGACATAATTGAAGTTGAGTTTGGAATGTCAATAAGAAAAGTTATTTCAAATGAAAAATTAAAATCAAATAAAGGGAAAATTGCGTATGAGTATGGACCAATTGTCTATTGTGCAGAGGAAGCCGATAATCCAAAAGGTGTGTTAGATGTTAAAATTAGTAATGAATATTCATCAAATTTTGAATTTGATAATTATTTATTCGATGGAATCGGGAAAATACTTTTAACTAATAAAAAATCTGAAGACAAAAAATTAACCTTAATTCCTTATTACTCGTGGGCTAACAGAGAGGTTGGTGAGATGGCAGTGTGGTTAGATCACAATTAAAGTAAAATTAATTTTAAATTATTTTATTTTATGGGGTACTTCTTTCATAGGAAAAGCCCCCCTTTTGCCCTTGCGACCATGCAGTGAATTTAACACTTAAGTAAATGTCATCTTCTTCAAGATAAAGCACAAGGTTTTTTCCAACGATAGTTTTAGGTTTAATAGCAATTCTAAAGTCATTAAAAGATAAATCTTTGTAATCATCTATTGATCCAATTGCCCATTTAGTTCCAACCGGACTTTTTGATTTATTTGAAGATTCCTCTTTTGCAGCGTTGTAGATTTGACCTCCATCGTTACCTCTAGTTATCCAAACATTTTCAGTTAATCTATCTTGATTTACCTCATCAGTTGGATCAGCCCCATCGAGTTTAACAAAAGTTTTGATAGAATTTTTCCAAACTGTAGAATTAGTGCTATCAATATTTTCTTTATCTTTTGAACAAGAAAGCACAATTAGTATTATGCAAATAGAACCATAATATTTCAATTTATTCATTTTCACATTTTTTAGAAAAATAACTAATTTATTGTAATTATAAATAATGACTAAAAATAAATATCATTAAAGCTTAGATATAATTTTATTTAATTAAAACTATGCTAGGATTTAATGGATATCTTCCAAATGATTTACCATATATAGCTAAACCTCCATCATTTTTTGTTTCCAGTCTAATTTTTAAAGGGCCATCTTTAAAATTTTTTAGATCTAATGGTAATTTAATTAAATATCCGTATGAACCAGCTTCATTTAATGTTCTATTTTCAAGTTGATTGTGCCATGACAAAATTCCTCTGTGGTCTGCTGGATCGTCCTCAAGTACAAAGGTTTTATGAAATTCATCATTAACGTAAATGTTAATATCTGATGAAAATTTTATTTCATCAGTCATAGGATAAGAATTTGGATTTCTACTGGGACTTAATTTTGAACCTTTCATGTAATCTAATCCTTCCATGAAATCATCATCACTTTTATCTTTATCAAAGTATTCTTTGGCTGAAGCCTCAACTATAAAAAAAGCATCAAGAATATTATTTAAATTTTCAGGTAGATCAAACTCATATTCAAAAAATCCATTCCCAAAACCATTTATTTTTTTTCCATTCATAATATCAGAATTTTTAATACTCCAGTCTGATTTAGAAAATTCATTAGGATTTTTGGTAATAACATTAACATTTGAAATTTTTTCATTTGCCAATACATTTAAGTGCATAAAATTCCTGTGCAATACTTTATTATCTAATGATTTGACTTTAATTAATAATTTAGATAACCCAGTGATATTTGGTGATGTAATTTCAATTGGTGTTATCTCTTTATTCATCCATTTTTTATAATCAATTAAAAATGAATTAGATAAAATTTCATTTGACTCTCCAATATAATTTGTATGAATCAATTCATATTCTATTTTTAATTTTTCTCCGACATTTGTGTCCGTCATTGAGGATAAAAATAATGGGATTTTTAATTTTTGGTTACCACTAACTGTTTTACATATCTCGTTTCCAGTTGATAAATAAATTGGGGAATGAAAATCATTTATCGTCATACCATCCATTATATCTGATAGCCCCAAATATTTATTTGTTCGATCAAACTTCCAGTATCCGTTCCACTCATTAATAACATCGTGATGTTCAGTATATAACCATCCTGAAACTTCTGGATATTTTCGGTAAGAGTTTATCATACGGTGATAATCGTAACTCCAGTCTACATCTCCTGTGCTTCCATTATAGCCCCAAACATTGCCACATTCTGAGTTTAAAAATGGCTGATTTTGTTGTGACCAACCGTCATAGTATAAATGAGTTCCTCCTTTGTAGTTTTTTTCAGTTTGATTTTTTAAATATTCATCCCATTCATATCCAGGTAAATAAGCATGCCATGAATTTATATCTGTTGCAGTATGAACACCACCACAACAAGGAGAGTTATCCTCAATTAGTCTTGATTGATCCAAAGATTTAGCCAAGTAATACATTGATGCTACCCACGCGAATGTTTCAGGAAGAATTATGTTTCCCTCATTTTCCCAAGGTCCCTCATTACTAATTTCAACCTGCTTTGTTTTCAATCCCCACTGTTCATTAAAAATTACCCATGAGATAATTGATGGGTGGTTATAATCTCTTTTTATCATTTGTCTTAATGTATATTCAGACTCAGCTTTCATTAATTTATTTGGCTCACCCCATGAATTTGGTAAGTCCTCAACCACTAAAAGACCAAGTTTGTCTGCCCAATATAATTTTCTTGGAATTTCAGTTTTAATATGAATTCTAATTCCATTTAATCCGATCGATTTACTTCTAATTATCTCCTCTTTCATAAATTGGTCGGTAGGAAAAGTGTAAAAACCGTCCTGATGGTACGATTGGTCTAATGCAAATTGGAGATAAATGGGTTTGTTATTTAATGCAACATAGGGAAATTCAGAATCTGGTAAATTTACAACTGAGACTTTTCTCATTCCAAAGTAGGATTCTACCTGGTCATCATCAAGTGAAGCCTCAACTTTGTATAAAAAAGGATCGTCAAGACTCCAAAGTCTCATATCAGGAATTGAAACATTAAAAGAACTGGAAAGCTGACCTTTTCTTATTGTGAATTTTTTATTTATTACACCTTTATCTGTTTTAATATTTAATTTTACAGATGAATTGGTTTTCATTTTATCTTGAAAGTAAAATTTAACATTTACTGATTTGTTATCAATATCAGGTGTAAAGTGAATTGCATCAAAATAATTAGACCCTCTAGCCTCTAAATAAACGGTTTGCCATATTCCTCTTGCATTCCCATAACCTTGTTTGCCATATAATGCATGACCTCTGCTAAATTTATTAGGATCACCTGCGTCATCGTCAACACGGACTATTATTTTATGTTTTTTTCCATAAGTCAAAAAAGGAGTTAATTCAAATGAAAATGGTGTATAACCCCCTTCATGTTTTCCAACAAACTTACCGTCAATCCATAATGATGTTTCCCAATCTGATGCTCCAATAGTTATAAAAATTTTTTTCCCTTTCCATTTAGATGAAACTTCAATATCTCTACTATACCACCCAATATTAGCATTATCTGGTAATCCAGAAAGTTTTGAACCCCATGGGAAGGGAACTATAATCTTATCTTCAAATTTTTTTTCACCTGTAAACCAAGAATTAGATAATCCTTCATTATTAGGATCAAATTTAAAATCCCATTTCCCATTTAGGTTTTGCCACTGATCTCTTTTAAAATCCGGCCTTGGATGTTCAGGAAGAGGTATTTGGGAGTAAATACTATTAAAATTAAAAATTAGTAAAACGATGAATATTATTTTTTTCATAAATTATTTTTAATTATATTTTTTTTTAAAAAATTAATACTTTCAAATGCACTTTGCATGGAATTATTACTATAATTACCTCCTTGTTCTAAATATAAATATTCTAATCCAGATGATTCAGGATTAGGTAAAATTTCATTATAATTAATTGAACCATTTCCAAGCTCAGTATAATCTTTTGTTATTTTATGCATATCTTTAATATGCCACAATTTAAATCTTCCTTTCGCTTTGTCAATTAACTTTTTTGGAGATATTTTGTCTGCATGCATCACCCAATAAAAATCAACTTCCAATTTAACCCATTCTGGATTTGTTTCTTCAATTATCCAATCAAGCCCAAACTTTTCCTGGTAAAAGTTTAAATCATAACCAAAATTATGATATGCAAAATTTAATCCTGCTTCACTTATTTGTTTACCCATTTGATTTAATTTTTTTGTCAAAAATTTGTAACCCTTAAAGGAATGATACTTCTTATCAAGACTAGGAAACACAATATATTTGTCTTCTAAAGTCATAGCTGCATTAATACAACTGTCAATATATTTTTTTATAAATGAGTCAGATTTTTCCATAATTGTATTAACCCCGTAGTGTCCGCTAGAGGTTGATAAATTAAGATCTGTAATTATTGATTTGAATTCAAATGGAGAAAATCCATAGTATTTATTGTTAATAGCGTCAAATCCATAAGTTTCAAAGTCTTCATACCCCATACTTTTTAGAGATTTTAATGTTTTTATTGGATTTTCTGTCATTGCATCTCTTACGCTAAATAACTGTAGACCAATTTTAAATCTAGTTAAATCAATGGAATGATTTCTTTTTTTTTCTATAAAAGGAGAAAATAAGACTAATGATGAGGATTTTAAAAATTGTCTTCTATGCATAATATTTTTGTTAAAGTAAAAAAAATTAATTAGCAATTATATTTTTAGCCATCAAAAAAGTATTTGTGTGAGCTTCAACAATTAAATCTATATCTTCAGAATAACCTCCACCCATGCTACATTGAATTGGAATATTTTTTTTTTTACATATTGAAAAAACGATTTGGTCTCTTTTTTTACATCCTTCAATTGATAGAGATAGTCTTCCCAATTTATCAGTTTTTATTACATCAACTCCAGCCAAATAAAAAATAAATTCAGGATTTAGTTTATTAATTAATTTTTCAATAATTGAGTTTAAAATATTAAGATATTCGTGATCACCAGTTTTGTCTTTCAATTCAATATCTAAATCGCTTTTTTCTTTTTTAAATGGATAATTTTTTTCACCATGCATTGAAAAAGTAAATACATTATTTAAATTCTTAAAGATAGCCGCAGTTCCATTACCTTGATGTACATCAAGATCAATTACAAGAATTTTCTCAATTTTATGATTTTTAATTAAATAGTTTGCAGCTATAGCTTGATCATTTAATAAACAAAAACCCTCACCTCTATCAGAAAATGCATGGTGTGTGCCACCTGCAATATTCATTGAAATCCCATGATTAAGAGATTTGACTGCACCCTCAATTGTTCCGCCGGATATTATGAATTCCCTTCTAATTAGATCATCTGACAACGGAAATCCAACCTTTCTAATTTCATTTTTTGAAAGCATTAAATTATTTAGTTTATCAACATAATTTTTTTTGTGGGTTAGTAAAATATCTTCAATATTTGGAAAGTTTGGTTTGAAAAAATTTGAGCTATCAGCTATACCTTTTTCAATTAGTTTTTTTGGTAATTTCTCGTATTTTTCCATTGGAAATCTATGTCCGGGAGGAAGATTTAGTTTATAGCAAGAATCATATGCTATTGGAAAATTATTAATCATTTCTTTGAGAAAATTTACTAAATAAAAGAAACATAATTCCACAAAAAATCCATGCAGGAAGAGTTAAAAAAGAGAGAAAAACTTCATATAAAAATGAAATTAAATAGAAAAAAACAAAACTAATAAACCAAGCGAAAAAAACAGCATAGTTAAAACTAATCGATTTTTTTTCTGAATAGTTTTTAATTAAGTTAAGTTTTTTGAAAAAGAAAAATTCAAAAACAATGATTGCTCCAAATGGAGCTAAAATAAAACCATAAATAGACACAAAATCAAGTAATTTCATAGCAAATGCCGGGAAAATTCCAGCAATTGTTGAAATTAATCCCGCTATTATAGTTGCTCTTTTTATTGAAAGTTTTGGAATAAGTGCTTGAAAGGCCAAACCTGATCTATAAATTGTTGGATTAGCAGTTGTCCATCCAGCAAGAATTACAGATAATACTCCAAACCAACCTAAGGCGTTGTAAGCTAACGGACCTGGAGCAACCTCAGGAGCTAATCCCATTTCAAGAGAATTTATTGCCTCCGGAGTTTTTAAGTAAACTGCGTACAAAAGACAAGCTGCAATCCAAGCCATGTAGTGCCCAATATACATTCCAGCTGCAGTTGTCCAACCAGAAGAAGAGGATTTAGCATATCTGAAAACTGAAAGATCAGACATTCCAATGTGCATTGCTGCATTTGCAAACCATGACCAGAAAAAAACATGCCAAAAACTGTATTTT
>MDSW01047528.1_pt1 | contig 10993 bp, 9 predicted proteins | sample 811171 | NCBI WGS metagenome assembly MDSW01 (sample SAMN05326641, study PRJNA326480) | marine metagenome | isolation source: seawater | place: Atlantic Ocean: North West | collected 2012 | reverse complement strand
CCGAATATATTCCTAAGGGTGGAATAATTTTAGCAGATTGTGAAGTCATCAAAAGACAATTACTACGCTCTAGGAGTGATGTTCAAGTGCTCTTAGCCGAAGAATTCGGTGATGCACCAGAAGATGTGTTCGATCGAGTGGTTTGGCTTGAAGGATTGAGAAAGGATGGCTCAATAGACGGATTTGTTACAACTAGGGCTCTTCATTCTACTCTGCCATCAAGAGCAAGAAGACATACACTTGGGATACAAAGGCAAGATGATTCACGTTCTAGATTTGTTCCAATTCCTCTTGAAGGCTATACAATTTTGCTGACAAGAAAGGATTTCCCTTCCTCTCGATTTTCCAAAGTGATTGATTCTGGAGCATCACTATCCTTGAGGATTGAAATTATGATCTTAGATAGCATCGAGCCTGAAATGCATGATAAAATTGCTTTAGTGGTTGAACAACGTAAGGTAAGAACGATTCTCCAAGACGTTGGTAATCGTGGTCGAACATTGGGTTCTGAAAATCCATTGACTGAGTGGAAGTCATTTACTGTAAAGGATGAAAAGCAGGGTCCTAAAGATTCAGACCCTAGAATTGACATTATTCTTGAAACGCTTAGCAAAGATGGAACAGTTACGACCAGTGTCGAAAGAATATTCCCAATCGAAGAAAGCCATTCTGGGGCGCAGAATGTCTTGTTTAACTGGCAACAATTACTGAAAATAGCCAGAGAAACTCCAGAAGAAGAAAAGCGAGGCAGGATGAAACAAATAATGGATGATTACATCGATGATTTAGTGTCTAAAGGCCGTCTTTCAGACGACAGAATCTATTCTCCTTTATTCAAAGATGGTGACTATTGAGATTGGATTCTTCCCCAGTCATCGATTTTATTTTGCTTCTAGCAGCCTCTATATTTTCTGGGCTTCTGTCATCGCCTGCTAAGATTAGGTCATATCCATTATTGTTCAATTCTCTTGAGAGTTCGATTAACTCGATAGGTGCGTTAGCATCAACAACATCGGAAATCGACTCATCTATTTCTCGGGCAGATGCTTCCCAGGAGCCTGATAATTTGAGCAAATCCTTGGTCATTCTTTCAATGATTTCAACTGCGGATGGCGGTCTTGCCAATGCTCCTTGAATCCTCTTAACAGCATCTATGTGCAGTGTTCTCAATTCACCTAACCTAGTTGCTGAACCAATGATTTGTGTTATCATCAATTCTTTATCACCATATTTGATCAATTTTTTCTTTGCCTTTTCCAAGTCTCTTTTGACTTCTGAAGAACCTGCTATAATAGCATCTTGAATACTAGCTACTTCGTTTAAAATGGATTGAACAGATTGGACTCTATCTATCATTTCTTGTTCTAGGCGAACTTCTTCTCTACGAAGATCATGGCGAACAGAATCAATGATTCCCGATGCCAAAGCAGTCGCTTCTTTGAGCGAGGTTTTTGCAGCTCTTTCATAGCGCCCCATAGTTCGCCCTCATCACCCCTTGTGACGGCACTGGTTTGAAGATGTTGCCACTGATTAAATTCTCAGATTGTTACTTCGAATAGGTGAATTTCTCCCTCGGAAAGTGCATTTTTCACCTTCGTTTGGGGTGCAACCTCAAATATGGAGAGGAGTGGAGCGAGATTAGAGGTATGCCGATGAGCGATAAGCAAACTCTTCTTTCCGAACTTCATCAGGCTAGATTAGACCGCCTGAAAGAGATTTGTGCACAGCACAATATCTCAAGAAATGGTTCGGTAGAAGTATTGCGTTCTAAGTTAATTTCTGAACTTGTTTTAGATGAATGGGATTTAACACCAGACGGCATTGACTCTATATTAAATAACGACCTTGGTGATGTACTAGCGGTATTCGGAGTTAAGAAATCAGGTTCCATTAGAGAAAGGAGACAGAGACTATACTTGCATCTAAATCATGATGCTAAACAGTTAACTCCAGAAAAACTCGATTCACTGTCCAGAGACCAACTTCATGATTTGTGCTCAAAATTAGATTTACCTAGATCTGGAACTAAGCAAGCACTACTGATGCGTGTTGCAGGTGTTCTAACATCTCAATCAGGTTCATGGGGTGTTATCAAGAAGAGTCTTAGAAGGCCAAGAGGTGCTCCAAAAATGATTGCAATCCCATCACCTTCAGAAGAAGACTATTCACCAGTTTCTTCAATTCAAGAAAATACAGCAGATACTCTTGTCCCAGTAGATGAACCTCTAGTTGAGGTTCAGGAAGTGATTGTTGAAACCAATGATTCAATCGGTGAAGTAGAGGTGATAGACATCACACCTATTTCAGAGCCAAAAGAGATTGTTATGCCTATCGCACCTGTTGTTGAGTTAACAGATTCGGTGATTGAAGTCGAGGGAAGAGTTGCTGAAATCGATGCCCTTTGTCGAGACTTTTTGTTGGTTGGTAGCATAAATGATCCAGAAGATGTCAACGCCTTTGTTTCGAGCCTATCCTCTCATGGATTTGCAGTTGCAGATTCCAATGTTGCAGATTTTATCAAAGCGAGGTTAATTTCGTTGGATTCAATGGCCAGGGCTGAAAAAGATGCTATGCACTCTCTTCCAAACTCTTGGAGAGAAAGAGAAGCACTTCGTCAATTTGAGGAAGCAAGAGGGATATTGAGAGATGCTTTACCTGAAATCATTGCTGGAAATAATGGTGAAATGGTCAAAGCAAGGATGTCATTTGAAGACAAAGCACGAGAATTAGGACTAGACTTGCGCCTTCCTTCAGTTTCTGGAAGATTGCATGCTTTATTCGATTTACAAATATCCTTAGACGAGGAAATTGCAGCCACAGACCCAAGAACAGCTCGCAGAACCAGAGTTATTCGATTGTTACAACATGGAGCAATACATTTGCAATCTAGTGAAAGAAGAACTCTGGATAGATTGGAGCGCAATATCGGCGGGTTTGAACAATTGGTTGAGGCAATTATGGAAAAATCGGAAGGGGTCTACGGAGATGCTCAGCAAACATTGGTAATCCGATTCCTTGAGAAGAAGGGTTACGATGTTAACAACTCGGAATTACGTCCTCGAATAATTGCAGCAGCAGGTGTTGTTGGTGCTGAATTGGGACACATAGCACCTAGTGAGATACCTAGACTGGCTCCTGGAATCAAGGTCAGCGATACAGAGGTTGATTCTATAATCACAGATTTGAAGCGCTTAGCACAACAATTCAAAGCTCCTGAAGAAGAAGCACCAGACCAAGAAATGGAAATGGCAGAATCTGTTGCTGATGCAGCGGACAGAGTTAACTCAATGCGTAGAAAAATCGACGGTGTAGACGATTTACTTGCTCGATTGAAATTATCTAACAACTAACGAGTAGCATAGAAACCTTGTATGACTTTAGTCACGGTTTCAATATCTCTAATATCTCTACGAAGAAGATCTTCCAAAATTTGCTCCCTTTGATTGACATGTTGCTCAAATTGGGCTGGGGTAATTCCCGCGGCTGTACAGATGGTCTCTCTCATCTTTGATGGGATTCCTGTTTCTTCAATTTTATCTGTAGCAGCATTGTATTTCCAAATAGCGTTCAGCCTAGGTTTATCTCCTTCCATTCCTGCAATTTCAGCAACTTCTGTGATTTTCCTAGCAGTTTTCCCATTAACGTACAATCTTGCTTGAATAATAATCAAATCAAGACCTGTTAGCATAATTGGAGGTACGTTCATCGGTGGATTAATCATTCTGGTGATTGTTTCCATTGCTGTATTTGCGTGCAAAGAACCGAATGAACCATCGTGTCCAGTATTCATTGCAGTTAGTAGAGTTGCAGCTTCGCTAGAACGAACTTCTCCCACAATGATTCTATCTGGGCGCATACGAAGACTTGACTTCAGACAATCATTCATGTCGACAGCAGGGGTGCCATCTGGTCTTTCTCTGCGTGTTTCCATTCTCAACCAGTGGTCGTGGTAAACTTGCAATTCAGCGGTATCTTCAACTGTTAGTAATCGCTTATGCCATGGAATATACATTCCCAAACAATTCAATGTGGTTGTTTTACCGGAACCAGTTCCTCCTGCAATAACGAAATTAGCAGGTCTACTGTCCAATCCTTCAATCCAAACCCACATCATTGCTGCAAGTCTTACATTTACAGTTCCAAATTTGATTAAGTCAATCATGGTCAGTGGGTCTTCTCGGAATTTACGGATGGTAAGTGTAGGGCCATCTGGAGAAACCGGAGGTATTGTTCCATTTACACGGCTTCCATCTGGTAATCGTCCATCAAATATCGGGACCATTCCTGGGCCGTCACCCAAAGGTACAGATGTGAATGCTGCAATATTTTTGGAGATCTCAAGCCCCTGTTGGTCATCGACCCAAACATTTGTTCTGCACATTCCATGGTCTCTATGTGCAACTTTAACACACTGCGCACCACCGTTGTACATCACTTCTTCCAGATTATCGTCTTCAAGAAGGGCGGCAAGGTTTCCATAGGGGTTTGGCTCTACTCCTCCATCTACGTGATACATAGGAGAAGGGTGATTTCCTTCCATGTAGATTGTTACTCTTCCGTATTGTTCTAGTATTTGTTCCATATTTCATCCTCCAATAACCATAACTCCAACATGATAGATAGTCATAGAAACAGCCATCCAAAGAGGTGCCCACCAAAGTGCAGACTTCATTCTACCTAACATTCTACCACTAACTGCAATTGCAACTAATGATGCTGCTCCGAAGAACATTGTGAATGAAGAGTTGAAATCATCTAATTGGAACCCCTGATTTCTAGGAGCAAACAATCCAACGATGAAGGCGATTAGGAATGGTAATCCAACAGATACGAACATGATAATCAAAATTGATCGGCCCATCAAATCTGATTCTCTTCGATTCATTAAATCATTTAGTCTCTCATAATCTCTAGACATATCTGCAAGAATATTTTGTAAAGGAGCATCCTGTTCTATAGCGGTTGAAATCAAGTGCATTACCCTTTGAACTTGAGGTGATCTTGACTTTGTTGCAAAATTTGATAATGCTGCATCGAATGATGAAACTTGACTTTCACTGAGCGTTTCTTTCAACAATTTACCCAATACTCCGGTATTTCTGTCTGCTTCTGCCATCATTGCTTGTTGAAGACCCAAACCTGCTCCTAATGAATCAGATAGTGCTTCCAGCATGGCGGGTAAATCATTTTCAATGCCTCTACGCCTATTTCTTTCAATGATTGGAGGAACTCCACCAATAGCACATGCAACTCCCAGCGTGATTATGAAAAGCAATAGAGGGTCATTCCTGAACATTTCTAAAATCCCGAAAAGCATAATCACAACCCCGGGTCCTTAGTATGCGCCTTCAGGCCAATCATTGCCATACCCAGCAATGTAAGGAATAATCCAGCGTTGACAATAGTCATAATGAATCCCTGGTCCATTGAACCGAACAACTCTTCAGCACCTTCCATTAATTGTGGTGCAATTCCAAGTATAGCTAGAATGATTGGTCCAATCATTCCAATTGAAAGCAGAGTTTCAGGCACTCCTCCTAATTCTTCGATGTAATCCTTGACTTTTTCAGTCCTTGATTCTTCCATCCTTTCACCTTGCTTACGCAGAGTTTCAATGATGTCAGTATTTTGGGTTACATTGTTGAGCATAGTATTGACTACTCGCTTGTAGCCGTCGGTTTCAGCCTTCTTTAGAAGTCCTCGTAATTCCTTTTCCATTGGTCTGCCTTTGTTGATATTTTCCATCAAGTCTGCAAAGTCTTTGGAAATAATTCCATAACCACCTTGCGAGATTGAATGGATTGCAGCTTCTAGACCGACTCCAGACCCCATTAAGACATCCAATGTCCTGATGACATACAATACCTCACGAGATTCATCTAAGGAGCGCATCTATTCACCTCATCGTATATCTTCAATGAATTCAAAGGTGTATAATTTCTCAGATCCATCATACTCCATCTTTCCAAAAACAGCTTTTACATCTCTCTCTTCGAATGGGTCGTGGATGTATGGCTGTCCACTTCTGAACATCTTGAGGATTTTCTTGTAATCTTCGTAATCCATTTCTCCTCTAACGGTGTAAACTGCTGATTCGGCACCTTCGTCAACCAAATCATCGCCTTCTCCACCGTGAAGTACAGTTCGGGTAATTCTTCTAGTAATTACCACGCTAATGTCCGCATTTGGAAGTCTTAGCCAGTCAGCACTCGAAGTCCCACTTGCTGGGCGAATAAAGAAATCAGTTCCCGCCATACTCTCACCTGTGAATTGATGAGAGCGCGAATGGGACTTGAACCTGTTGGAGAAAAAAGCTCAGACAGTTATCTTGAACCATCCAAATCTCGGTTCATGGATGGTGCCATCTTCAGAAAGGTCATCAAGGCATGATTCAGCATTATCGCGGTCATGTCCTCTTGCTGCTGCATTTGAAAGCAGAGTATCAAAATCAACCCCTTCTCCCTGATCAAGCCTTTGAATTAAGTCCAACATAACTCCCTTTAGGTCTACTTCTTCACTACCATTTGAAGAGTCAACATCCTGTTCTTCACCAATATCTAGACTAGATTGTGAAGGAGGTGTAGGAGTAACTGCCGATGGCATCTTGTCTTCGGCAATATCCAATGTTTGCATAATGCTCAAGCGATATGATTCCAAATCAATTTCTCCATAGTGTTCATTTGCTAGTAACAATCCTTCAATCATGTTTTCCTGGATTCCAGCACCAATGAATGAGTCAGTATTCTTTTCAAGTGATGATGCCTTTTCATGCAGACTAATACGTTGCAGCATTCCGTCTGCTGCTTTAACAAGCCACTCACGATAAGTCGACCTTGTGATTACTGCAGCTTCTTCTGGACGCAAACTAGTGTAAACTGCGCCTTCTTCGTTTTGATAGTATCTTGCTTTAGCAGTCATAATCAGCATAATAGTTTCTCCATCATCGATTCTTGATGATAGTTGAACGGTTAATTCACGCATTGATTCTGGAGCATAATCTCCAACAGAGAAATAGTGCAATCCAGAAGGGTCCCTTAATTGGCCTTGCCAAATCGTTGCACCATTTGCGGTTTCTCTAGGTTCCAATCTTTCCAAAAGTCCTGCAACAATGATTCGATTTACTTTAGCACCAAGTTTGGAGATGACAAACAATGGATCGAATTCTCCTGAACCTTGTTGATGCAGTGTAGAATCTCCGAATTCAGATGCTAACATATGCCATGCAGGTTGTCTACGTGCTCTTCTTGCAGGTTGCATCAAACCACCCCCCACTTTGCTCTTAACTCAGCCGCAACAAGGACTGAATCGATTTCAATCAATTCGACACTGTCTGAAAGCAGCATTGCTCCCTGCTCGTCGACGATAGTTCTTCCAGAGGCCTTCAATTGTCTTCCCAACAGCCTTTCTCTGAGACTTTGAACGAATGACATGGTGCCATTTTCTGCGATATCTTTCGATATTGACTCTTGGTCCATCTGAATTAGAGATTCTGACGCAGCCTTGTTAACAATTAGAGAGATTGTAGAATTTCCATCGTCTAGAACCATTCTCAATCTAACATCCATTTCTCCATCCTGTGAGCCGTGAGTTGCACATTCACCATCTCTTAGTACACGTCTACATTCGGGACATCTAGAAATTATTCCTGAATCTTCTCTTATTGAGATAATATGGCCAGTTGTTGAGATTCCTACACGACTCGCCCCAGATGTCAAATCGGATAAGTCAACATCTACAACGTTGTTAGCAAGGTCGACATCATCTCCCCATGGAGCAGCAGCTAGCACTTCAATTTGCGAAACATCATCGATTGTGATGTCTGGAATGCCTTGCCATGCTCTGACTCTAACCCCTCGCAATCTAACGACTACAGGCGTTGCTTCAAAGTCAAATGGCGGTTCTGACCAGATCGAACAGCGACATTTACCGGTAGGGTCTGCAATATCTCCAGACCAAACACTCTTCTGTTCTCCATCTTTTCCTTGGAAATCTCTTCTAATCATCTTTTGAATTTCAACGATTATTTCAACATCTCTAGAACCGTCTCTCAGGTCTTCAATTCGGCTAACTGAACGGGCTACTAAGTCGTCAGCAGAAGCGAAGTTCGAGTCGTGGAAGATTTCTATTTTTGTTGAAGTTCCGATGTTTATTTCTGGTGTATCTCTGAATACTCTAATTTGAGCATTTTCTATCTTCAACAAAGAACCGATTTCATGATCAAATGATTCCCAAGATAGGAATCCAATTGCACCAGTCTCGTCTGCGATTCTCCCTCTAACTATGTCTATAGAACCGGAACCATCTTTGCGATGAATTACGTCCTTTCTACTTGCTAATAGCCTTCCAACTACTGTGGCAGAACCCTCATGTTTGATTGTATTAATCTCAACAGGTTCACCTGGTGTTGAAACAGTTCGAACTCCTTCTCTAAGAACTACAACTCTACTCGATTGATTTATGTTAAGACTCATGCGTCCCTGATATTCGTTTACTGAAACTCCCTCTAATCGAACTACTGCTCCTGGTGCTATATTTTGGTGGTTGCCCCAATCCTTGAATTCCCATCTAGTCCTGGTCCCTCCCTCATTCCAAGGTTGGTCTTCCAGTAATCCGTAAGGGACAATTTTTTCTTCTCCTCTTACCATTGTAGTACGAGGGTTGTGGGTTACGATTTCAACCTCAATTTCGACATTACGATCATCAGAAGAAAGGTCAGAAAGTTTCTCTACCTTCTTAATTGGAATTGATTGTCTTTGTGATTGTTGAGATTGGTTTGCAGGAGCTGGAGCGCCAGTATCTGATTGGAAACGGCGCAATACAGAACGCATTGCATCTTCAGGTGGTATGAGGAAATCTTTCTCATATCTAGCAAAGGCTTCTCTGACCTTTTCAGCATCGGCTTCAGGAACTTGTTTCAGAACCTCAGATACATGTGCTTCGTAATCAGACATGCCAAGCACCTCGACGGTCCGATTCTATTTTCTGGCCCGTCGTAGGACGGGTGTTTGGGCTTCGTGCTGGCTGGTTGAGTTTATTGGACACTCCCTTTCACCTCCGTGGAGTTCAATGTTCGTTGGAGACGGTTCATGAAGATGTCTGCCAGATTTGGCTTCAATGTGAAAGTGAAGCCATTATGCAGGGTTTATCCTCAGTCCATCCATTAATAGAACATCTGGGACATGCATTGAGCCGGTACTGTATGAACCCTTGCGTTTTAGAGAATCTCCCAAAGTGACTCTACCGTTCAATGCTTTAGCCATATTTCCCGAGAGGCCTGCTTGCGATATTGCTCCTATCACTTCTCCACCTTCCACGCGAAGAATGGTCGAGGTCGTTACTGAGAAGTCGCCACTGGTAGGGTTAGCAGTATGTGCGCCCATCACACTATGAACAATATATCCTCTATCCATTTCCTCGATCAACCTATCCCGAGTCAATGTTTTGGCTGATGAACTTAGTATTAGGTCGCTACAACCACACACAGGTGGAGCGGTGTGCCCTCCTCTAGAAGCAGAGCCAGTAGATTGTGCGGAATCGACCTTTCCTTCTGATACCAATTTGGCAGCATCTCTACTAGACCATAATTGGCCACTGAGGCGGCCATTTTCAACCAATGTTTGAGTTCTTGAAGGAACACCTTCGCCATCTCTGGAACCGGATGACATTCCTCCTTCCATGAGGCCATCGTCGACTAGAGAAAGGTGGTCTGCCATCACACTTTGGCCCATTTTACCTGACCAGAACGATTCACCTCTCGCCAATCTATCACCTTTAATTGCAGATGGAACTACAACAGAAAATAGTGGCGAAAAACCATCTGATGTCATCAAAATAGGGCAATCTTCAGTCTCTCCACCGTCGATTTTGTTTCTGGTAACTTGTGACCAGTGAACCGCTTTGTCAACACTTGCAGTCAAATCCTTCAATTTAGAACGAGAGGATTCACCCTCGTATGATGAAGTTAAGTGTTCATCTTCATCGATTGAAACATGTATTCCAATTCCATGTGATGTGTAAATCCCTGAGTCTTCGATTCCTGAACTGGTAAGGATTGCTCCAGCTCCAGCACCTATTCCAATACCTCCACCTACTGCAACGGCCCTTGAATCCAACTCAGAGACTCTAGTAAGCACCTGGTCACCTTGCTCTAGAAGGTCTTCTGGACCCATGTCAAGAATTGATTTATCTTTCATTCCTCCAACCTTTGCAGCATTCTGATTACCTGGTAATTCAAATCCTTCGATAGAAGGAGATTTCCTAGCGATATCAATTGCTTCTTGAATGGCTCTATCTGCTGAATTGGTATCGACTAGATGGGCGAAACCATATCGGCCATCTTCTACAACTCTGATACCAAATCCTCCTTCTCCTCCGCCAGATGCCATCGAGATCTTTCCAGCCTCGATATCTAGCGAGTGCCCATATCCTTGAGAAGCAAAAACTTCCCATTGTTGGATGCCTAATTTTTCGCATGATTTTCCTATGAACTGTGCCGAATCCATAAGACGTTCTGCAGCATCATCTGGAATCATAATCATCCCACCAAAGCTTCACGGATTCTCATTAATGGTCCTCCATCGCCTACTGGTACAGTTTGACCTTTTCCACAAAAACCTGGAGCCGCTAAATGCGCATCACGGGTTAATCCGTCAACATCTTTCAAGATCTGTAGAGTCATTCCTGATACGCTTACATCCTTAACAGGTCTAGCCAAAGAACCGTTTTCGATTATCCAAGCCTCTTGAGCAGCAAATTGGAAAGAACCTCTTCCAGTGTCGACTTGACCTCCTCTGCTACCACAGGCATAGATTCCAAAATCAATATCCTCAATCAATTCATCTAGGTCCCTGTGAGACCCTCCTTGAATAACGGTGTTAGACATTCGGACAAGTGGATGATGTAATCCATCTTGTGCTCTAGCGCCTCCATTAGGCTCCAAATCATAACGATGAGCGGTCTCTCTGTGATTTAGATACTCGGTTAGTACCCCATT
>MDSW01105100.1_pt1 | contig 10994 bp, 11 predicted proteins | sample 811171 | NCBI WGS metagenome assembly MDSW01 (sample SAMN05326641, study PRJNA326480) | marine metagenome | isolation source: seawater | place: Atlantic Ocean: North West | collected 2012 | reverse complement strand
CGAAGGGAGGTGTCGATATAACTCCTGAAGGGAATGATTTTTACTTTACCGTTAGAACCGCAGCAATGAGAATCCCAACCCTCTTGGTAGATGGAGAGGAAAACACCAATCTCGCTGTTAACGTGGATCATACCACATACGGGAACCTCTCAAATCTAGGAAATGCACCGGATAACGGAGGTAGCATTATGGTTGAATTTGAGAACATTCCCATTGGAGTTTCCGTAAATTTGATCTTGAATGAAGGGACTAAACTCGCTGTTAATCAATGGCATGAGATTACACTTAATCCCGAAGTTACTATTCCATTTCAATTGATTACTGAGACAAATAATCTTTCCGAGATCAATTCTATACTCAATTTTCAATTCAGATATCGGAGCGGAGATGCTACTGTGGATGAAATATCGGTAACTCGATCAATGATTATCACTGAAAAGCGATTGATTGATTTACAGATGGATTCATGGAGTCAATTCCAATCAGAGGCTACAAATAATTTTCAATTTAAAATAAGCCTCGCTTCCTCATCAACTCAACCAGAAAAATTGCATTTCCATTCAAGTATACCAGAGGGTTGGGGGATTATCTGTTCAGGTGTGGCCTTGCATTTAGAACATCTATCTGTAGAATTCAATGCCGGCCATATTCAACTACAAGAGAAAAGCATTGAATGTACGATAGTTAGAGAATCCGGATCAGAAACCGGCGTTATCTCGATTTTTGTTCAATCAGAAGACGGTTTCATCAATATGACGCTTCAAGATACGATGACTTGGTCAATGCCGATTGAAGATGGCATGTCTTTTTTTGAAAACCCATCTGCAACGATTGGGTTATCGAGTCTGGCATTGGTTTGTGTAATTCTCCTCTTCTTTGTATTGAGAACAAGAAGGGATGGTGATGAAGAATACGAAGTTGAATCTATCGAAAACCAATCGTATACCGCAAATCAACCCCAAATACAACAGTCTGGAATGAACCAAGGCATGCAACAAAATCAACAACATTCTCATTACAATGCGGTGCAACCATCAATGCACATGCAAGCTGGACCACCTGCTTATGGAAATCAATCTTTACCACAATCAACACATTATCCAGCGCATCAATCACAAACTTATCAGCAGCCAGTGAACACAATCGAACAAAATCATCTGCAACAACAGATCCATGCAACCCAACAACCAATGCATGCAAATAATTCTCCTTACCACCCGCAACAACAAGTCGAGCTGACATACCAACAACAGATGGAGGAATATCAGCGTAAAATGGCTGATTGGCATGCAAAATATGGTGGTTAATTTGTCTACACCATGGTATATTCTACTTTTTCTCACATCAATTTTTGGGGTTGCGACTTGGTTTTGCAAAAATATTTGGCGGAAAAAAGAGGCTACCCAATTATTCGCCTTTTCAGGTATTTTTTGTATGTTAGGCCTGGTTTTTTTGACAATGCGCGTGTGACTTCATGGATTTAATCGAACTAGAAAATCACCCCTTAGCAAGAGCGGTACCGTTGAAAATGCCGGTCGAGTTTTTTGTCGATGGTGAAATAGGACCACATCCCTCCTTGCCGGGAGTTAGCGGAAAAATCGTAACCATTGTCATTGAAAAAAAGTTCAACAGATTTGAGCGTATTCTCGCTAAAATCTTCAAGGCTCCTCCTGAACTTAAGCGGGTATTAGATCACAAAAACAGTTTGTTATGGGAATTAATTGATGGTGAAAGGGATTTTTTGACTATTTGTCAACAAATGGATCAGACCTATAATGAAGACGTTGCTCCTGTTGGACAACGTGTAGCGATGGGATTGAAGACATTTGAGAGACTAGGTCTCATTCGGATTTATTTTCGGGAAGAAGAGTAAGGATGGCTTCAGGTGGCCTACCAATAACGGCTCTGCCATTATCGACTAACACAGGTCTCTGTAGGATTTTAGGGTTTTTTTCAATCATTAATTTTATCCCATCAGGGTCCTCAATATTACTTGATTGAGATCCATCAAGGTCATTGATCCTGATGATATTTGGGAGATTTGAAAGTAATTCAAGATCGTCGTGATGAATGCCATATTTGAGGTATAAATGTTCTTCAAATTGGATGTTTCTTTCGCGTAGTAATTGGACAGCCTGTCTGGATTTTGAACAACGAGGGTTATGATACAGTCTCATGAGAATAGGTTATTCAAGAAGTATTTCAAATTGGTGACCAAACTAACCTCAACCCGACACCATCTGATTTTTTATCAGAATCAAGCCATCGAGTGGCAAATGGCTTTGTCGATTCAGATTCGGTGAACCAAGAACCTCCCTTTACCGGACATTTATCTGAATCCTTGACCTTGTTTTCGCACCATTCACCTACCAAACCGTGCATATCAAAGAATCCCCAATCATTTGGTTTTTTCATTCCAACCTGCTTAGTTTGTGCTCCAGAATTACCGGCATGCCAAGCATAATTATCCAATTCTTTTTCCATTTCTCCAAAGTGCCAAGTGGTATTTTTTCCACACAATGCTGCATATTCCCACTCATTTAAGGTTGGTAACCGCCAATGACCGTCAAGTCCTAGATGGTGGTTATCATCTCTAAGATTCAATTGTTCACAGAATATCTGCGCATCATGCCATGATATCGATTCTACTGGGCGAAGTGCCGATTCAAAGCCTTGTTGGAATTTTGAAGGGTTTGATTGCATAATCGATTGCCAAAAAATCTGAGTGACTGGTTTTTCTCCAAGAAAAAAGGGTTCTGAAATATTTTTAATTACCTCAGAAGTTTCTTTCTGAGCATAAGCCCCTGGTTCACATAAAATGTAAATCCCGTCAAACTTGTCAGTAAATCGTGGCGTCAATTTAGGCACCTTTCAAATGACGGCATATACCAATCAATGCATCTACCATACGTTCCATTCTCTCAGTTAATTCATCATCAATCAAGGCACCATCATCTGTGAATGCATTTTTTACTTTTCCAACGGCGATTTGTTGTGGAACACACCATCCCCCGAGCCATCTCACCGAAATCCGCATATGATTGAGAGTGTTTGAATTTGTCATGCCACCAAGAGTTGACATAAGGGCGAATGCCTTTCCACCGACGTGTTTGTTGTATAACCAATCGAGAGTGTTCTTCATAACACCAGACATTGTTCCGTGATATTCAGGAGAAGTGAGGATATATCCATCCATATCAGTTGCTAAATCCTGAAGTTTCTTGACATGAGGATGTTCCCAACAGCCTTCTTCTCCAACAAGAGGGAGTGGATGCTTTTCATGGTTCCAATTGTGTACTTCAATGCCTTGTTTTTGAGCATAATCGAGAGATAATTTTAACAATTTCCCATTGCTAGAAGATATCCCATAAGAACCGGAAAGTCCTAGGATTTTGAGGGGAGCATCGGTCATAGACTGCCCAGTAGAAGCTCTCGTATGAACTTGCGGGCACAAACAAGGAAGGCTTATTCACTGATGAACTTCAAGGAGTATTATCCGGTGGTGATGGTTCATGCAAGAGGGCAAACTGAATCAAGAATTAAACGATGAGGATGACCAAATCGAGGGCACCCCTGAATCCACGCCTCAAGTAGATGTTGACGCACTCATCGCAGAAGGTGAACTCGCAAGTCGTTCGGGTGATCATGAACAGGCACTCGAGGCATTCAACAAAGCGATCGCTCTTGACCCCGCGAATGCAATGGCATGGTTCAACAGAGGCGTATTGCTTGAAGCGAAACAAGATCCAAGAGGTGCAAAACAATCCTTCACCATTTGTTTAGATCTTAAGCCAGATCATGGTCCTGCGCTGGCTAATTTGGCAATTCTTCTCGAAAGAGTAGGAGATGATGCAGGTGCTCATAATGCAGCAGAGAAGGCACTGGTTTATTTTCCCGGTCATCCGACCTTGACAGACCTTTTCAACAGGACGAAGAATATTAAAAATGAAGAAGTAGATTTGGCACCAGTTATGCCTGATGTTGAAACTAAATGGAAAGAAGAAGATCTTGAAAGTGCCATGAAGGCAACCGGAGTAACTGACCGACAAGCCATCCTACAAGAGGCAACACACCATGATGCGGATGGAAATGCCGTATTAGATTCTCAGGAATTAGAAATGGCTGCAACAATGGTCAAAGCAAGAATGCAAGCAGAATCCGTAATTGAAACGAGCATCGATCACGAAGAACCCACTCCTTCAGAAACAACTGAAATGGAAGAACTGGTTTTACCGGAAATAGAAATCCCAGAAGAACAACCATCCGTTAATCTCGAAGAAATTTGTATTGAAGCAGAAGGTCTACTCAAATCGGCAAAACCAACTGAATCCCTCAAACTACTGAAACCATATTTACACAATGAGGCTTCAAAACATGCAAAATCCTGGAGGATTGCGGCAGCATCGATGGCTGGTCTGGACCTAGACGACCATGCAATAAACGCATTCACACACGCATTGAGCATTGAACCCGATGCGAAGGCTTTTTTCAATTTGGGTATGATTCAACACCGTCAAGGAGACCTATCTTCCGCCCAAAAATCATTTCACTCAGCTCTAGCAACAGACGATAATTACCTTAATGCAGCGAAAAAATTGACAGTTATCGCACAAGAAAATGAAGATGTAGAATCTTATCTGACTGGATTAAGGGCAATCTCTCGTATATCTGGTGATGATGTAGACAGAATTGCGTTAGCTACTGCTCTTATTGAAATAGCGGAAGGAGAATCAGTCATACTAGAAAACATGAGTTCATTGCCACCCACCATTCCTCAAGGCCCAGAACTGGCTGAAGAAGCAAGGACATTACTCGAAGGTAAATCTGGAGCAATTCTTGCAAGAGCCCTATCACTTTGTGGAATGCATACAGAATCCGTGGTCCAATGGAAGCAATTGATTGAATCTGATAAGCAAAATCCAGCCCACTGGCTAGGGCTTTCAAAATCTCTGGAAGCGGCAGGTGACCGTGAGCGTGCAGAAAAGTGTCGAGCAAAAGCCCAAATGCTTTCTACTGGACCTCAACCTGAAAATACGACTCAAGCCAATATTCCAAGTGAAGGCGGTTCACCGACATCGAGCGGTGCTCCACAGATAACCAGTCCTCAAATGATGACTGTTGGTCAAGCAACTGCACCACAAGAGCAGCCACTTCAACCTCCTCCGCCACCTCCTGGTTATGAACAAGCACCCACACAAACATCTAATCTACTTACAGCACATGATGCCCTTGCACAACAACCACCCATTGAGTCTCAATCACCTGCGCCAACAAATAATCCAACCGTTGATTTGGCTAGGGCGGCTTTAGAAGTTACGGCCACAACCACTGCAAATCAATTTGGAAACGCTGATTCAAGTGCCATCGCAAACATGGATGTAGATTGGTATAACAAAGGACTAGCCTTGATTCAGGATAACAAATATCGTGAAGCACTCTCATGTTTCGATCGGGCACTGGCATCATTTTCTGGAAATGATGAAATGGTCATTCGTATTTTGAACGGAAGAGGTAATGCCTTTTACTACCTGGAAGAATATCCCAAATGCATCGAATCATACCATCAAGCAATGGTCATCAATCCTGCAAGCGTTCGTGGTCAAACACTGTACAACATGGGTACAGCTTATGCTGAAATGGAAAGATTTCAAGATGCCATCAAGTGCTTTGAGCAAGCAACTCCTCGTGGGCTATCGAAAGAAGAATCGAAACTTGCGAAGGAACAAATTAGACGTTGCAAACTCTTAGTCAAAGAGCAACAAAAGCGCCAATGAAACGAGAGGTTCATATTTGGTAACCTGTTGGCCTGACTATGGATTGTGGAACCTGCGAGTCAGCACCGACTGTAGAAATTCAAGCGCCTGAGATAATCGATGTCACACTTACGATTACCACAAAAGCAGTGGAGATGTTGGAAGATGCGTTCGGAGATGACCGTACTCACGCCCTACTCGTCGGCGTCAACAGTGGGGGATGTTCAGGTTACATGTACGATCTTCAAATTGTAGAAACGACGACAACAGATGTACAGGAACTCGAAATTGAAGGCTTTCGCGTGCTCGTACCCAATGCCACAAGTCACCTGTTAAACGGAATCGAAATTGACTATGTGGAAAAAATGATGGGAGGAGGATTTCGAATCAATAATCCCAACGCTGCTAGTACTTGTGGTTGCGGAGAATCATTCTCTTAGGTGTCTTTTCATGGACATCATAGGTTTCGATGGAAGCCTGCTCATTATCCGAGGAAATGATAAGATCAACTTTCTCAATGGGCTAACAACAAATAATATGGAGAATCTTAAGCCAAAACAACCTATCAAAACAGTTTTCACACAGAAATCAGCGAAAATTATCGATGTTGTTCATTGCATACATATGGAGGATTTTATCGCCATTACTGGTTATCGAGGTCATCTTCAGGAACTACTAAAACACTTGAAAAAACAGATTCTCAACGCTGATGTACAGATTTCAGATGCCACAAATAGAAATAATTTTTACAGAATTATTAGTGAAGAGAAACCAAACTTTGGCATCAATGAAACCATTATCAGCGATGGTCCTCTCGTTTGGTTAGCCATTGTTCCATCGGCAAATAGATTAGATGAAAACCTGACGTCAGTTGAGTGGAATGAATACCGAATCAAGCACATAATCCCCGATTATGACCATGAGATATCACCAAAATTTCATCCTCTGGCAGTTGGACTTGGAGATTTAGTCCATCCTGCAAAAGGCTGCTATATCGGTCAAGAAATCCTCGCAAGAATGGTATCAAGACAAAGGCAGGGAAGGAAGTTGATCGTCGAAAATAGAGAATTACTCAAAGAAAATGATATAACGACTCTTGGAGAGAATTATTGCCTTGCTGTCGTTAAATGTTAATATCCAAGTATATCTTTCAATTGTTCTTTGTAAAAGTTACCAGATTTTTGGAGACTTTCTAATTCTTCCGAAGATAATTCTAACTCAATGATTTTCTCAACTCCAGTTGATCCCAGGATGACAGGAACTCCGATGTAAACGTCTTCAAGACCGTATTGACCAGAAAGTAAGGTGCTCGCAGGAATAAGACGCTTTCTATCTTGAATGACAGATTCTGCCATAATTGCAGCTGCAGAACCAGGCGCATAAAATGCAGACCCTTTTTCCAGTAATTTGACAATTTCTCCACCACCTGAAGCCGTTCGTTCACAAATCTGCTTAATGGATTCTTCATCTAATAATTGTGTAATTGGTATTCCACTCACCGTCGTATATCTTGGTAGAGGCACCATGGTATCACCGTGCCCTCCAAGAACCATGGCACTGACATCTTCTTCTGAACACCCTACTGCCTCTGCGATGAAATGCGTCATTCTCGCACTATCAAGAACACCCGCTTGTCCGACAACTCGCTCCTTTGGAAACCCGGTTACTTTCTGCATATGATACGTCATCAAATCAAGAGGGTTAGTCACCATGATGATGACTGAATCAGGAGCGTGCTCTTTGATGCCCTCTCCTACTTGTCTCACAATTTCTGCATTTTTCCCGATTAAATCTTCTCGAGTCATACCAGGCTGTCTTGGAAAGCCACTTGTCACAACAACAACCGATGAACCTGCAATATCCTCATAGTTTGAGGTACCTGTTATGGACCCATCGTAATTCAAAACATTGGCATTTTGACTCATGTCTAGGGCCTTACCTTTCGCAAACCCCTCGTATATATCGAGCATGACAACCTGGCCGATTTTCATTTGGGCTAAAACAAATGCACAAGTTGCACCTACGTTCCCTGCTCCAATCACAGCGATTTTTTTGTTTGTTCTCGTCATATACTCACGGCCTATTTACATCCACAAGCAATCGGCACATAAGCCACTTGGTTTGCAAAAACACTCGACCGTGTTGTTCAATAACCCGTCCTTGTTGGGCGTTTTATCCCGAAAGGTCGAGGTCTTATGATGCGTATAGGTGTGCCAAGAGAACCAGAATTTGAGAACCGAGTGGGAATCGTACCTAGTAGTATGAAAAAACTCACAAAAGCAGGTTTTGAATTGATGATCGAAAGTGGTGCAGGGAAAAAAAGTCATCATGATGATTCAGATTACGAAAAGGCAGGAGCCTCTATCGGTTCAAGAAGTGATGTCTTTAACTCAGACATCATCATATGCATACGCCTCCCAGCGGTTAACGAAGTATCCGATGGACAAATTGTCGCTTGTGTTGCCGATCCATTCCGCGCCGTTGAAGACGTGAAATCATATGTCAACGCAGGAATTACACTGATCTCGATGGACATGATTCCAAGGAGATTATCACGCGCTCAATCCATGGACGTCAATTCAAGCCAAGATAACCTAGCAGGTTACAAAGCAGTCTTACTAGGTGCAGCACATGTCCCAAAGGGAATACCGATGATGACAACATCTGCAGGGACCGTACGTCCTGCCAAAGTGGTAGTAATGGGTAGTGGCGTTGCAGGTCTTCAAGCAATTGCTACCGCAAAAAGGCTAGGAGCCGTCGTTTATGCAAGTGATGTGAGAAAGAGTGCAGCAGAACAAATCGAATCTGTTGGTGGACGATTTATAGAAGTCGAGGGAATGGATGATTTTGAAGATGAATCTGGATATGCCAAACCTCTTACGCCTGAATTTATCCAAAAAGTCAACGATACAGTCTGTGGTGTGGCATCTGATGCAGACATGGTCATTACAACCGCACGAATATTTGGTCGGCCTGCGCCCATCACCGTTCCAACCTCTGCTGTAAATTCGTTCAAATCCGGCGCAGTCATCGTCGATATGAATGCAGATGTTGGAGGCAATTGTGAGTCAACCGTGCCCGGAGAAGTCATCACAACCTCAAATGGAGTTACTGTTGTAGGAATATCTAACCTTCCTGGTACATTATCTGGCACTGCGAGTATGCTTTACTCCAACAATATGACTACATTTATCACATCTCTGATGAAAGAAGGTAAATTCGAAATCAGCGAAGAGGATGATATCCTCGTGGGTGCTCCCGAAGGAAATGATTTCCACGTACCTGGTATGGGAGGTGTGCTCATATGCCAATCAGGAAATGTGCATCATAAACAATCACGGCTTGCAGAAATATTAGGAATCGACACCGGAGGTGAAGAAGAATGAGTGCACTACTCATAACCCCTGAATTATTAATTGGAAACATAACGATGTTTGTTTTGGCTATATTTCTTGGATTTGAACTCATTACGAAGGTACCTCCTACCTTGCACACACCTCTTATGAGTGGTGCAAATGCCATTTCTGGCATCAGCATCATTGGAGCACTTATTGGTGCAAATGTTGCGTTTAATGCACAAGAACCAGTTATTTCGAGTGTTTTAGCATTCATCGCTTTGGTATTAGCTATGATCAATGTCGTGGGTGGATTTGCAGTGACAAATCGAATGCTCAACATGATTGCTGGAAAAAAGAGAGGGGGGAATTAGATGGAAGATTGGGTTGCAATAGGCTATTTGTTGTCAGCGGCACTCTTCATCTTTGGATTGAAGAAACTTGGACATCCAAAAACTGCTCCATTTGGTAATCAACTTGGAGCAACAGGTATGTTGGTTGCTGTATTGACGACCATTCTGAGTATGGAAATGCAGGGAGTTGTTGAATGGCCGGTAATTATCGCTGGATTGCTGATTGGTGGGCTCATAGGTTTGGTTATGGCAATCAAAGTTGAAATGACCGGAATGCCCGAACTCGTTGCTCTGTTCAATGGATTTGGTGGAGCTGCCTCAGCGCTTGTGGCACTTTCTGAAGTGTGGACGTATATCGAAAATTCAGCCACACCTCCATCTGATAATTTGACGATCGCAGTAGTAATGGTAGCTGCAGGTTTGTCCGCTCTCGTTGGTTGGATGACCTTGACCGGCTCCCTTTTGGCCATGTTCAAACTCAAGGGTGGCTTCTATGTTCCTCTGACAAAGAAAGATGAACGTGGTCGCCGAAAATGGATCAATACGCCAACATGGGGACCAACATGGCTTAATCCCGTCAAGGTTATTCTTTTCATAGCCGTGCTTGGTTTGATCTATCTTTCAATTGAATCCCCTACAAACACCACTTATCTTTGGGGAATCATCGGTATATCTTGTTTGCTTGGCATCATATTGGTTCTTCCAATTGGCGGTGCTGATATGCCGGTCGTTGTTTCGCTGCTCAATTCACTTTCGGGTATTGCTGCTGCATTTACAGGCTTCATTATCGGAAATTCAGTGTTGATTATTGCAGGTTCTCTCGTCGGCGCTTCAGGACTGATTTTAACATTCATCATGTGCAAAGCAATGAATAGAACACTCCCTGATGTGTTGTTCAAATCCTTTGGTGGCAGTGGTGAGAAAGAAACACTCACGCGCACAAAAGTCGGTTCGGACCCTGATGAGGTTGCAATGATGTTAGACGGTGCCCAAAAAGTCATCATCATACCAGGTTATGGAATGGCTGTTTCGCAATGTCAGCACCAGGTAAAGGAATTTGCAGATCTTATGAACGATCGATTCGATACCGAGGTCAAATATGCCATACATCCCGTGGCAGGAAGAATGCCAGGTCACATGAATGTGTTGCTTGCGGAAGCAAATGTCCCATACGAGCAACTCATTGAAATGGATGAGATTAATCCTGAATTCCCAGACTGTGATGTTGCACTTGTCATCGGAGCTAATGACACAACGAATCCCGCTGCAAGAGGAGATGAAGGACCACTCGCAGGAATGCCGATTATCGATGCAGATGCAGCGAGATCTGTTGTCATCATTAAGCGTTCATTATCAGTTGGTTATGCTGGTGTGGACAATGATTTGTTTTACATGGACAAAACAATGATGCTATTTGGTGACGGTAAAGCCATGATGAGTGGCTTAAATAGTGCTGTTAAAGAGATATAGATATCGATGATAGAAATGGAATAACGTTCAATAACGTAGCATATTTGGCAAGGACTGGTGCATTCATGAAATCCTCTATTCGG
>MDSW01150623.1_pt1 | contig 10995 bp, 4 predicted proteins | sample 811171 | NCBI WGS metagenome assembly MDSW01 (sample SAMN05326641, study PRJNA326480) | marine metagenome | isolation source: seawater | place: Atlantic Ocean: North West | collected 2012 | reverse complement strand
GGACGCTCGAGCGGCGCGAGCTCTTGCCCATGGTCGTCTTCTGCTTCAGCCGCCGGCGGTGCGACCAGATGGTGGACTCGCTCACGGGCCTGGACCTGACGACGAGCGCGGAGAAGCACGAGATTCACGTGTTTTGCGAGCGGTGCTTGTCGCGGCTGAGCCCCGCGGACCGGAAGCTCCCGCAGGTCACGCGCGTCCGCGAGCTCCTGAGGCGCGGCCTCGGCGTGCACCACGCGGGGCTGCTGCCCATCGTCAAGGAGATCGTGGAGATGCTCTTCTGCCGCGGGGTTTTGAAGACGCTGTTCAGCACGGAGACGTTCGCGATGGGCGTCAACGCGCCCGCGCGGAGCGTGTGCTTCCAGGACTTGAGAAAACACGACGGGCAGGATTTTCGCGGGCTGTTGCCCGGGGAGTACACGCAGATGGCGGGCCGCGCCGGGCGGCGCGGCCTGGACGACGTCGGGACGGTGATCATCGCGGCGTGGGACGCGTTCCCCTCGGAGGCGCAGGCGCGGGGGCTGCTCTCGGGGCGCGCGACGAAACTCGAGTCGCAGTTCCGCCTCACCTACGGCATGATCCTCAACCTCATGCGCGTGGAGGACCTGAGGGTGGAGGACATGCTCGCGCGCTCGTTCGCGGAGTTCCACGCGCAGCGCTCCAGGGGCAACACGCGCGGCGCCCTGTCGCTGGACGTCGCGGCGCTCAAGCGCGTCGACGAGCTCATCGCCGCGGAGCGCGCCGCGGACCCGGAGGGGTTCGACGCGTTCGAGAGCAGAGACGAAGCCTCGCACGCCGCCAAAGCCGTCGCCGAGGAGGTGAGAGCGCTCGTGCTCGGGAGCAAGGGGGGGCAGGCCGCGATGACCCCGGGGAGGGTCCTGCTCGTGGCGGGAGGGGGCGAGGAGGAGGGCGAGGGCGAGGGCGAGGGCGAGGGCGAGCGAGAGAGCGGGCGGGCGGACGTCGGCGGGGGAGCACTCGGCGCCGGCGGAGGCGACGCGCGCGCGTCTTTTTCCGTTTCCGGCGGGATGGACAAACACGGCGCGTTGCTTCGCGTCGTCGACGGAAACGGCGGCGGCCGAAACGGCGAACGCGACGCGTCGTACGTCGTGCTCTTTCCCTGTCCCGAGGGCCACCCCGCGGCGGCGGAACGAGCGCGAGAACCCGGCGGCGAGAACCCCGCGTCGCCCGCGGCGGCGGCGGCGTCGGGTCGCGCGGGCGAGGTGGAGCGTCCCGGGGGTTTCCTCGCGCGGGCGAAAAGCGCGGGCGGTTTCGGGGACGACGACGACGCGTTCGGCGGTGGCGGCGGCGGCGTCGTCCTCGCCGGCGGTTTCGGGAAGAAGGGCGCGCGCGGCGGGTTCGGCGGTTCGGGGGCTCTCGGGTCTCGCGCGGACGCCGACGGACGCGCGCCCGCGGGTTTGCCCTGGCGTCTCTCGTCCGGCGGCGAGGACTACCTCGTCGCGTCGGTTCCCGCGCGCGCGATCCTCGCCGTCACGGACGCGAAGCTCTCGGCGGACGCGTCGGCGATTTTGGCGCCTCCCCTCGGTCCGGGCGCGCCCGCGCCCGCGGCGGCGGCGGCGGCGGCGAGGGCGCTCTCGGAGTTCCGGCGCGTCCTCGGGGAGAAAAACTCCCCCGCGCCGCTCCACCCGACGCGCGACCTGAAACTCGGCGACGTCGCCGCGGTGGAGGCGTGCCACGAGCACGCGCGCCTGGTCGCGCGCATCCCCCCTCTCCCCGCGTCCGCGAGGTCCAAGCTCCGCGAGTGGACCGCGCTTCTCGCGGCGCGGCGGCGTCTGGCGGCGCGCGTGTCTCGCGCGGAGCACGACCTCTCGGACGCGAACCTGCGGCAGATGCCCGACTTCGAGGCGCGGGTGGAGGTGCTCCGCGCGATGGGGTACCTCGACGACGACCGCACCGTCACCCTCAAGGGCCGCGTCGCGTGCGAGATCGCCGCCGGGGACGAGCTCGTGGGCGCGGAGCTCATCTTCGCCGGCGTCTTGGCGGAGCTCACCGCGGAGGAAGCCGTCGCGCTGCTCTCGGCGCTGGTGTTCCAGGAGAAGCGCGCGAGCCCGCCGGATGTTCGCGGCGCTCTGCTCGAGGCGTGCGACCGCGCCAAGGCGTTGGCGCTCGCCGCGGGGGAGGCGCAGCGGGAGAGAGGGCTTCCGGTGGCGCCGGACGAGTACGCGGAGAACGCGCTTCGGTTCGGGCTGACCGAGGCGGTGCACGAGTGGGCGCGCGGGGCGACGTTCGCGGACGTCTGCGGGCTGACGGACGTCCAGGAGGGGGCCATCGTCAGGACCATCACGCGGCTGGACGAGATGTGCAGGGACGTGAGGAACGCGGCGAGGATCATGGGCGACGCCGCGCTGTACGAAAAGATGGAGGCGGCGTCGAGCGCGATCAAGAGGGACATCGTCTTCTCCGCCAGTCTCTACGTCGCGGGGGCGGGGTGAGGCGCGAGGGCACGGTTCGACGCGCGTCGTGTGACGACATTTCGTTTTTTTGAGCTTCGCCCCCGCGCGCGCGTTCGTTCGCGCGATCCGTTCGCGTCGGGTCAAGTACCAATTCGCCGTGGACCGTCGCTCTCAGAATCCCCTCTCGCGAGAGTCGCCCCGTCTCTTTCGCTCCTTTCCTCGTCTCCGTCGCGATTCGTCTTCACTCGCTCCTCGTCTCGTTTGTCCTCCTCGCCTTCCACGCCTCCACGGCTCTCTTCGCCAGCGCTCGCCGCCTCTTCTTTCGCTCGCTTTTCTCGCGCGCTCGCTCGCGCGTATCCTCCTCCCTGAACCTTCGCCACGCGCCGCCGCCCACGACGGCGGTGGTGGGGCGGCCGTGCGCGCACGTCGTCGGCGCGTCGGTGCGCCCGAGCGCGTCGACGAGCGCGGCGCACTCCTTCTCGCTCAGCGCGTCGCCGAACATGATCGCGGAGCGACACGCCTTGGACGCGAGGACGCGGGCCAGAGCCGGCGGCGGCGCGGCGCACGCGGCGCCGTCGAGCTCGGCGACGGCGCGGAGGTGCTCCGCCAGCGCCTCCGGGCCGAGCGCGGCGTCGGCGACGGCCGGCGCGCCGACGAGGCGCACGGACGACGCGTCGAACGCGCCCCCCTCGGGGCCCTCCGCCTCCCACCGCCACCCCCACCGGTGCATGAGCGCGGCGTTCGCGGCGAGCGTCGCGCGCTCGGACGCCGTGAGCGGACACCGCGACGCGCGCGCGAACACCGTCGCGGGCAATGAAGCGCCGCCGTTCGCGAGCTCCGCCCGGAGCGTCTCCAGGCGGACGCGCTCGTCCGCGGCGTGCTGATCGACGGCGAGGAGGTCGCCGCTCGCGCTCGCGGCGACGACGACCTTGCGGTCCCACTGCGCGATCGCGCGCGCGCCGTCGACGGTCTCGCGCCGAAGAACGCGCCGCGCGGAGGGAACCGCGCCCGAGACGTCCCACTGCGCGACCTCGGGGGCGACCTCGACGTGGGGGGCGGTCTCCCGCGACGCGCGCACGAGCCGGCGCGCGGTTTCGGCGCCCGAAAACCTTTTTCGCGGCGGCGGGCGCGCCTCCGCCGCGCCGCAGAGGGTCGCCGCGAGGCTCGCCGCGGGGGGACAGCACGCGCACGCGAACGGCGCGAACGGCGCGTCGTCGCGGCGGGGCGGGCTCGTCGCGCGCTCGTCCCCGAACGGGTCCGGGTGCTCGCGGAGCGCGCCGGGACGCTCCTCCTCCGGGATGCCGAAATCGCGCAACGGCGAGGGGGGCGAGGGCGGCGGCGCCGGCGTCGCCCTCTCGGGCCGACGCGCCGGCGGCGTCGCCCTCTCGGGCGGTCGCGCGGGAGGTTCGGGGTCGCTCGGGGTCGGTTCGGGGAGGTTCCTCGCGCCGTTCGAGCGCACTCCGCGACCGTCGCCTCCGCGCGCGAACGAGTCCACGTCCTCGCCCCCCCACGCGGTGCGCGTCGCTCGCCGCGCCGCCTCGAGCGCCCCGCGCCAGTGGTCCTCGAACGCCACCAGCGTCTTCTCCGCGTCGTAGGTCACGTCGTACGCCCCGGGGGGACACTCGAGGCACAGGAGGTAGCCCGGCCGGCGCGCGGGGGGGCGCGAGGCGGCGAGGCCGAGGCGAGCGTCCGAAGGGCGCGAGGAGGATCGCGACCCCGACGCGAAACCTCCGACTTCCGCTCCCTCCCGGGGTTGCTCCCGGGGCCGCTTCGCGTCTTCGTCCGCCGCGAGCGCCGCTCGGAACGCGCGCGCCATCTCCCGGTGCAGCGGCGTGTCGCGGACGAACCGCCGGTTGACGTACCAGAGCTGCATCTCCGCGGTCGCGAGCGGGTGGGAGGTGGGGGTGACGTAGCCGCGGACGCGGTACGCGCCGAAGGCGGCGTCCACCGGCGCCAGCGACGACGCGACGGCGCCGCCGAACGCGTCCGCGAGCGAGGACAGGAGGCTCCGCCCCGCGCTCGCGCGGAAGATGAGGCGGCGGGTTCGGGCGTCCTCGAGCGTGAACGCGACGCGAGGGTGGACGAGCGCGACGCGCGAGAGCCTCCGCCTGGCGTCCTCCGTCTGCCGAGCGATCGCGCGGCGCACGATGGCTCTTCGCACGGGGTGCGCGTGGAAGAGATCCGAAGCGCGAACGATCGTGCCGTGGTCGGGCACGTGCTCGCGGGCGGGGCCGCACGACAGCGTCGTCCCGCCGCGGTGTAACGTCTTGGCGTACGTCTCGAAGCTCCCCGCCGCGCGAGACGTGATCTCCAGCACGCACGCGTCGGCGACGGAGGCGAGGGCCTCGCCTCGGAACCCGAGCGTGCGCGGTCCCGCGTCGAGATCCGCGAGGGTGTGCAGCTTGGACGTGTGGTAGCGCGCGCCGACCGCCTTGACGTCGGAGACGCTCATGCCCCGGCCGTCGTCCGCGACGGTGACGGAGAGGACGGGGCCGGGGTCGACGACGACGCGCACGTTCGACGCCCCGGCGTCGACGCTGTTGCACACCAGCTCCTCGACGACGTGACCGAGACTCGAGACGACGGTGGAGGAACGAAGGCGGCTCTGGAGATGCGGCGGGAGACGCCGTAACGCGCCGGGCTCGGTCATCGCGCGCGGACGATCGCGCGCGCGGTGCGACGACGCGCGCGGGGCGACGACGCCCGACGCCCGCGCCCGCGCCCCCCGGGACCGAGCGCGCGACGGCGTTCTGAGAGCTGTCGTAGCTTTCGCGCGAGCGACGGACGCGCGTTTCGTGGCCCCCATAACCTACATTGTAATAAAGGACGCCGCGTCGACGTCGGTTCGCGCACGCCGCCTTTCCTGCGCCCTCGAGGGCGCGCGCGCGACACTCGCCGCCTCGCTCGCGTGAACGCAAGCACCGACGCAGCTCCCGCGCCGCGTCGCACGCTCTCGCATCGCCGCATGGTGCGTCCCTCGCGTCCTCGCTCGCCCCCCCCGCCGCGTCACCCGTCGGCGCCCGGACGGGAAAACCCACCTTTATCCCAAGTGCCCACAATGCGGCGTTCGGCGGCCGCCCCCGTCGCTCGGACGCGCGAGCGCCGCGCCCCGCGCCGGGTCTTCTCGCCGCGCGGTTCCTTTTCCCGCGTCCGCGCGCGTTCGTGACGCCGACCCGCGCGAACGGGTTCGCCCTCGCGCGCTCGCGCCGCGGACCACCGCGCGTCGACGCGCGAAGCGCCCCTTCTCGTCAGGATGCCCGCGTTCCCGGGGCGTTCCGCCCCCGCGCATTCTCGCGATTCGATCGATCCCCGCGCTCGCCTCCTCGATCGCGCCCCTGACCCCCCCCCCGCCTTCTTCTCCCCGCGCGTACCCTCGACCCCGCAGGCAAAGAAGGGACTTCATCCTCTCCTCTATCGCGTCACGGTCGTCGGCACTAAGGGCGGCACGTTCCCCTCCTGGAGCACGGTCAAGCAGAAGGCGGGCAAGTACTTCCTCGCCGCCGATCACGACACGCACTCCCTGTGGTCCGGGAAGAAGGTCGCGCAGGCCGCCACCGGCCAGGTCGCCAAGTTCAAGCGACGCTTCGATTTCCTCTCCGCGACCCCGACGGCCGCGAAGAAGTGAGCGCTTTCGAACCCGAGAAGGTTCCGCGCCCGAACCCGAGAAGGTTCCTCCGAGAAGATGACGCCGACGATGATCGCGACCGTCTCCTCCGCGTCGGTCTCCGCGTCGGGGGTCTTCGCCGCCCGGCGCCTTCCCCCGTCGTGTCACACGGCGCGAACGCGCTTATTCGTCGTCTATTCGCGCCGGACGCCGAACTCGAGCGACTCGGACGCCTCCCGCGCGGCGCGATCTCCTGGCGGCGCCTCTCCCTCCGACACGGACTGGATGCGCGCGGCGCGTAAGCTCGCGAACAAGCGCGCGGCGCAGTTCCGCCAAGAGCGCGGCCCCCCCCCGGGGAGCGCGCCCGCGAGCTGGCGGCGGAAGCGCGACCGCCGGCGCGGCGACGACGAGGGCGACGACGAGCGCACGCGCGGCGACTCGCTCTCCGACTCCTCCGACCGCGCGTACCGCGAGGCCGCGCGCGGGTACGACGACCTTCGCCGCGCGAACAACGCGCGCCGCCCCGTCGGGCAGGGTCGCCTGGTGGCGGAGGACGAGGAGGAGATGACCGCCGCCGCGGGCGACGGGTTATGGCGCGTCGACATGGACGCGCTCGGCGAGGCGGACTGGGCGACGCAGTGGACGATGACGGACGAGGAGTGGCGGTCCGTGCGTGCGGCCGCGATCGAGACCGCGGACTCCCCGTCGAGCGCGCTCGACCGGTTCGAGGACGCGGGCCTTCGCCGCGTCTCCCCCGACGTCGCCGCGGGAATGCTCAGGGTGGTGGCCGAGAAGGCCCGAGCCTCGCGCGCGGACCGCGAGGCGCTCTCCGGGACGCGGAGGGACGCGCGATTCGCGCATCTTCTCGGCACGTGCGTCGCCGCGGCGCGCCGCGGCTCGGACGCGCTCGCGCCGGGGTCCGTCGCGGACGCCGCCTGGGCGCTCGCGGCGGTGGCGGGCGAGCGCGCCAACGCCGCGGAGATGGAGGTGCTCGCCGATCGCGCGGCGGCGACGGCGGACGAGATGACGCCGCGGCAACTCGCCAACCTCGCGTGGGCGCTCGCGACGTGTCGCCACGCCTCCGCGGCCTATTTCCGCGCGATGGACGTGCGCTTCGCCGGGGACGACGGCCTCAGGGGATTCAAGGCGTTCGACGTGAGCACCCTCGCGTGGGCGTTCGCGCACCTCGGCCACCGCGCCGACGGGTTCCTCGACGGGCTCGACCGGTGGTTCGCCGACGGAGGGGAGAAGGGGAACAAAAAGAACGCCGCGCCGAGCGATCCGAATGCGCAAATCATTCCCCTCGCGGACCGCGACCCGGCGCTCGCGGCGGAGAACAGCGCCGAGGCCGCGAAGCGCTTCGCGCCGCAGACCCTCGTCTCCGTCGCGTGGTCCCTCGCGGTTCTCGGCGAGGAGGCGACGGCGTCGCGCGCCTTCGCCGCGTGCTGGCGCAACGTCGGCGCGAGGGGCGCCACGTTCGCCGCCGCGCCCGAGTTCGCGGGCGTCGACCCGGACGCCGACGCCGACCGCGTCGCGCTCGGGCCGTGGCGCGGAAAGCACCTCAACCAGATCCACCAGATCGCGGTCGCGGTCGAGGAGAAGGAGGACGCGCTCGCGGCGGCGGTGCCCGCCGTCGTTTTGGAGGCGGCGGCGAACGCGTGGACGGCGCAGCGGCGCCCGCCGGTGGTCTCTTGGTACCAGCGCGACGTCGCGTCCATCCTCTCGTACATGGGCGAGAGGCACGAGGACGAGGCGCGGTGCGCGGGGTACCGCGTGGATCTGCTCGTGCCGGACCCCGTGGGGGTCGATAAGGGCGCGTTCCCCGGGGGGGTGGCGGTGGAGGTGGACGGGCCCAGCCACTTCGCGCGCAACGACGCCGCCGTCGCGCTCGGGCAGACGAGGCTCAAGAGGGCGCAGCTCCGGAAGCTCGGGTTCGCCGTCGTCAGCGTCCCCGTGGCGGAGTGGGAGTACCTCGAGACCGCGGAGGAGAAGGTGGAGTTCCTGAGGGAGGGCATGCAGGACGCGGTGAGAGGGCGTTAAAGAGGACGTTAAAGAGGGGAAGGGGCGAGGGAGGGGGGCGCGAACCGTATACTGTACGCTTTTTTTTTCGATTCTGCACAAAACGTGAAAAAACCAAGACAGCAGGTTTTCGGCAGAGCGCGACGTTTCAAGACGTCCCCTGATGCTGACTGCTTGAAAACGCAACGCCTTCAGTCAGCTCGAACGCCGGTCGCGACCAATCAATCGCCTCGATGAGCGGCGCAAACACTGGCGCGGCGTGCGTCGAACGATCTCCCTGCGCGCCGTTGGGAGTTACCTCGATCGCGCGCGGACGCTCGCGGGTCGGGGCGCGCACCGCGTCGCGCTCGTCCGTCTCGCGCACTCTCGGCGGCGCGGGCGCTTCGCAGGAGCACACCTCGGGACCCCCCAACCCCCGTTCGTCGTCGCGCGCGCCTCGACGCGGGCGCGCTCTCGCCGTTCGTCCCCGCGCGCGCGGGTCGTCGGGACGCGGCGTTCGGGCGCCCCGGCGGGTGCTTCGCAGAGATCTCTCGGACCGCTCGAGCGCGCCCCCCTCCGCCCCCCCCCGCGCGTGCCCTCTCGCCTCGCGTCGGCGCGGACCCCCGCGCGACCTTCCTCCGCCGCGGCGTCCGCGCGTTCGCGCGCCCCCCCCGCTCGCCGCGATGGGTTTCTGCTGCTTCGGCGGCGACGACGCGAGCGGCGACAAGGCGGCCGCGTCGGGGAAGTACGCGGAGGTTCGCTCGCCCGAGACGCGCCCGCGCGGGTTCGACAACGCCCCCGGGGGCGGCTCCTCGAGCCCGATGAGCGAGGACGAGTTCCACGACGCGCACGACACGCTCGAGGCGATGGACGCCCACGGCCGCGGCGCGTCCTTCGACAAGAAGGCCGCCTCGGGAGGACGGCGCGCCTCCTCCGACGGTCGTCGAGGATCCGCCGATCGTCGTCGCGCATCAGCCTCCTCGGATCGCGGGGGGCCGCCGGGGTCTTCGACGACCTCCTCCGATCCCCTCGACGATCCCGCGCGTCTTGATCCCCCGCTCGAGACGCGCGAGGTCCCGACGAGCGGCGTGGGCCGGTGCCTCATCCCCCGGCGCGACATTCCGTTCGCCACCCCCGAGGCGGGTTCGCCGGTGAGCTGGAGCGCGAACCCGACGGGTCGCGGGTTCAACCTGCGGGGCAAACACTACCGGAAGGATCGCAAGAAGTACCCATCCGCCCCGCCTCTGTTCGAGGTGGTCGAGGTCCTCGCCCTACGCAGCGACCGCCGCACTCTGGACATCGGCGACGTGGTGTACGGCGACGAGCGCGTCGGCGAGTGCGTGCACGGGTGCCCGACGGTGTACATCGCGAACCTGATGCTGCCGGATTACGCCCCGCCGAACCCGGTGTGGGGCGCGTACGACAGAGCCGCCGGCCCGGATGGCCCGGGGCAACACGTGATCGTGATCGCGAGGATGACGCGGGAGACGCGGGACGAGCTCGAGCGGTGCGGCGGGGACGCCGCGAAGATGCGACCGGACGTCGGGCTGATGGCGAGGCACTTCCGCGGCGAGGGGATCGGCGGGGTGCGGCCGACGGACCTCCGCGGGCTGGAGGAGGAGACGGACGCGCCGCCGCACCTCGCCGAGACGCGGCGGTGCACGAAGATGGTGTGCATGGTCGCCGCGGGGTCGGAGGAGCTCCCGTGGGCGGCCCGGGTCGCGATCGGGCAGGGGAACGGGAAACCGTTCATGGTGAACCGAACGGGGTTCTTCGTGAAGAAGGAAAACAAGGGGACGTTCGAGATTGGGGTCAACGCGCACAACTTCGGGCCGGTGGCGACCAACGGCTTGCGCAACTGCCACACGTTTTTCAAAAAGCTCACGCTGGACATCGGCGTGACGCTGCAGGGCGCGGACGAGTCCGAGCTCCCGGAGCGGCTGCTCTTCTCGTTCCGCGCGGTCAAGCCGAATCTGGACAGCATCACCGTGCACGTGGACGAGCTCGAAGCGGACGCCGCCGCGAACGGGAAGGGAAGAAACGCAAGACCATGGCTCAACTGGGAAGGGCTCGCGTTCCCGGGGCGCGCCGCCAAGACCAAGCGGTGAGCAACGCGCGAAGTCGCGAAGGTGGTCTTTTAAAAAAATAAAACGACGACCCCCCCCTTCGGAGACGATCGCGGCGACACTTCCCCCCCTTCGCTACGCCGCCTCGACGCCGCTCGCCCGCGCCTCGACGAGCCCCTCCCCTCCGCTCTCCTCCTCCTCCTCCGCCAGCTCCGCGTCGCCGAGGATCGGCTCGACGATCTCGATCTCTCCCGCCGCCGTCGCGCCGAGCGCCCAACCCGAATTCGGCTCCCCCGCCCGACGCTCGTCGAGCCTCCCCGGGTCGATCGCCCACACCCCCTCCTCCGCGAGCGCGCCCACCGCGTCGGCGATGGCGTCCTCCCCGCACGCCGCCCCGTGCCCCGTCCCGCGCTGCCACGCCATGAACCGCCCGTTCACGCACGCGCACCCCGCGGCCCAGCACGAGGGGCTCAGCCCCGGCCGGTCCCAGTTGAACATCGTCGGCGCGATGCCCCTCGCGCGAAGCCCCGCGAGCTCGAACCGCCCGTAATTATCCACCGTCAAAACGTCCGCGTGGTACCCGCTGCCCCGGAACGCGTCCGCGGTGTCGGCGAAGTCGAGCGAACGCGCGACGCGCCGGCGGCTCCGCGCGACGTCGAACGCGGCGCTCAGCTCCGCGCCGCGCACGCGAGGGGGGCGCGCGCCCGAAGAGGGGAGCGGAGGGAGCGCCGAGCGAACCGACGCGCTTTTCGAACCCCGCCGCGAAAAAGAAAAAAATCGCGCGCGGGCGGACGCGCTCGACGCAGCGCCGTCGCCCAGATCCGAGCCGCAATCGCTCGAAGCGCGGGAGGAGGAGCCGCCGCGTTTCGTGAACGTGAAACCGCTCGAGGCGGAGGCGGGTGAGGGGGCGGGAGAGGGG
>MDSW01091872.1_pt1 | contig 10997 bp, 6 predicted proteins | sample 811171 | NCBI WGS metagenome assembly MDSW01 (sample SAMN05326641, study PRJNA326480) | marine metagenome | isolation source: seawater | place: Atlantic Ocean: North West | collected 2012 | reverse complement strand
TACTTCATCTGGTTGAATAACATATATATCTTGATTTTGTGTATTGCAAGAACCAGAATGAGATGTTTGATAGTTATATACACCACTCGATAAATAGGAAAAAACAATGCTATCAGATGCAGCTTGAACCGAATCAATCATATTTCCGTATGTATCATATAAATTAAAGTAATTTCCATTCAAATTTGACCCTTTTAATGTAATAGATGCAGAACTATCATTGTAACAGGTAGAATTAGTTACAAGTATGTCATAATCAACATTAATATGTAATAAAAATCGAGGGTTTGGTGCATTTGTGTCAGATAGAAAGGTATAGATTGAGTCTTGTCTTAAATCTGTGATTAATCCATTATGTAAATCCTCTAATTGCAAGCAAGAGCCAATCATAAATTGCTTTAAATTTTCAAATTGAATTGTATAATTACCTGGAGCAAATTGACCAACATTTACTTGCAGTTGTAAATTTTCACTTTGATTGTTATTAATACAAGTTCTATCTAATTGATTTCCTTGATTATCCAAGAAAAATATGTTAGGAACATAATCAGGGTAAGGAGAGAAAAACTTAAAAATGTCTTTACCTTGGTCATAATCATTTGAGTAATTAGGACCACTTAAAATATATGCAAAATCATAATAAGAATTTGTATCACTTGTTACTTTCAATCTCAATGGATGGTTAATTCCATTAACAGATTTTGTAAAGTTAGCTTGACTTGATATTGTTTGACTAACACTATAATTTAAATTACCACCTGAGGAAGTTTTTACCCAAAAACCTTGGGTGTGTGGAATATCATCAGTACTTGATAAATAATTTGCCGCATCTGCACTGTAAACCCATCTTGAGTTATCAATCAAAGCACTATTATCATCATAAAATCCAGAAGAACCATTAGTCCAATCTAATGTTGAGGGATAAGGATTGGCAACTAAGTTCCATCCATCATTTACACTTGTTATTGGTTTTGCTATATCATCAAATTCTGGAGTGCCTGTAACAGAAATGGTTGTAGCACCAGAACTAGTATAAATTAATGTACCTGTTGCATTTGAAACATTTTGTGATAGAGAAGAAACTACAGTTAATCCATCATCAATAGTTGGTGTCGCCAAGGATTCATCATATAAATATACACTATTAAAACCACCACACATTCCAGCAGGGAAATTACCAATTCCTGCAGGGATTCCACAATAAATGAACTCATCATCCCAATCAGCTAAAGTAGCACTTTTTATTGGAGCAGCAACCATTCTCCAACCATCTGAAGTCCCGTTATAAAATCTATTTGCGGTAAAACTTCCAGAAGAATATGAATAATCTGAAGAAGAACTTATTTTAACTGCCCCTGCGTTGTTATCAGATGAACTTGTTAGATTGAGGTTGGCACCATTTTGAGTTATTGTGCCACTTGTTGATGATAAAATTTCATCGATATTAATAGTACCTCCAGTTAAATTCAAACCATTAGTATTATTCAAATCTAGATTTTTGAAATTACTTGTACCAGAGCCTGAAATATTTTGAGCTGAAGAACCATTGAATGTAATTGTATTCCCTGCAGTTGATGAAGTGAAAGTGCCGTTGTTAGTCCAATTTTCATAAATAGTAAAATCTCCATTACAATCTGCATTTCCTGAAATATTCAAATTGTAATAACCATTACTAGGAATGGGGAAATCCCCAGAGGAACCAGAGTTAGCACCATAATTTACAGTTGAACCTGAATAATTTACAAATGAAGTTTGCGCATCTTCGTAAGGTGGTCTAAAAACATCATTGGAATTAAAAGAAACTGTGCCGTAATTATACAGTCTTGACGCACTACTAGATGAAAAGACTCTTGAATTAAAAATTAGGGATGAATTACTATTAATTGTGGCCGAACCACCAATTCTAATGAGAAAAAAGCTATCAAAAGTAATGTTTACGTTGTCAAAAGTTGTATTTCTATTGATTCTAAAGTAAATATTTGTTGTCCATATGCCAGAACCACTTACAGTACAACCGTTTTGTCTAATTTCGATTATTCCACTTCCAGAAATCTCTCCGTTATTGGTAATGACTGAATTTGGTTTATCAATAAATAACTTATAAGATTGAGAATTTAAAATTAAATTCCCAGCAGCACCAATAACTATTGAACCAGCATTACAATTTGCAGAAGGAAGGCTAACATCAGCATTAATTACGACATCATCATCACCATCAGGAAGACCATCAGTATCTGAACCTGAAACTGACCATGGCGAACCAGGGTCACCAAATGCAATATTCCAATCTCCAGTTGAATTTGCTGTAAAAGTTGCTTGAGACAGAAAAGATTCTGATAAAACTAAAAAAAACAAAAATGGAATGAATTTAATTTTCTTCATAAGAACAAAATTTAAAAAACTAAGGTAATTGATTAGTAAAAGAATTCATAATTTCTAATCTATTATTAATTGATTCTTTCACTCTTTTGCTATCAAATAATAAATCTCGATTATTTAAAACTCTATCAATTGTTTTTATTAATTCAACATTAGGTACAAATAAATCTTTGTTTTTTGAAAACTTGATTTTAATGCGATTTTTTAAATTAAAGCTTACACTATTGTATGCATTTATAACATTAGACGGTATTGTTTCATTGACACCCATTCCTCGACTATCCTCCGCTAAGAGAATTGATGGTTTACTTATGCTGAGTCTGTATATATGAGCATGTACTCTGTAACCAATATGTAAATCACAACAATTATATTCATGCATAAAACGGTCAATTCCTTTTGATAAATCTATTATTTCAATTTCTTTATGATTCAACCAATTTAAAATTTCAAAAAGTCTTACATCAGACTTATCAATTGAGTGATGTAAAGCAATTCGGATAGAATAATGCTCATTTAAAAAAGAGATTACCTCTTTCATTTGGCTAAACATTAGTTTACTAAACTTATAAGAAACGCCTAATGAAAATAAAATTGTTTTAATATTTTTAACATTGCTTGGTTGCTGGTCTTCATTCTCAAACAAAGCTGGACAGCCAGTATTAATAAAATTTTTAAATCCTTTATGTTTTAAAATATTATGTGTAAAATCATCTCTTACAGATGATAAATACCCTGATTTATTAATTTTATCTAGTAGCTGTAAAGACTCTTGTGAAAGCAAATAGTTTTTCCAACCAAACTCATTAAAATTGTGATGTTTACTACCAACTCCAAAACAAATTACCGGAACTTTTATTTTATCAATTGATGAAGATAATTTGTAAATTTCAGGGTACATTGTAGTTTGTACACTTGGCCCCCCTGCTAACAAAACAGCTTTTGAGTTATTTACAATACTAAGTTTTTCATTCACCAATAAGTCCCAGGAATTAAAGTGAACTATATCCCTATCTGGTCTTAATTTTCTTAATAATTGAGTAGCCCTTTTTTTGATTAAAAAATCACCAGCATTATCCTTCGCCCCAGTTATAACTGTATAATAATTATTACTCATTTATAAATATGCTCCCACTCTATTATACAATCCTCTAATATTTCTTTTGAAGCTTTTTTTCCTAAAATATTATCTATTTCAAATGGTGGAATTCCGGTACCGGGACGTTTGTATGTGATTTTATCTTTTGTGATAATTTCCCCTTTTTTAATTATTTCATTAGCAACAATACTTCTTCTTGCATTTTTTCTAGAAATTTGCTCAGTTTCTAATGAAAATTTCTCAAAACTTCCAATTGACTTTTTAAGGTTATCTAAATTTTTTCTAAAAATTTTAAGATCATTTTTATCCATAGCATGGTAATGATCATTTCCCTTGAGGTTTTTATCATGTGTAAAGTGCTTTTCAATAACTTTAGCTCCAAGTAAAGTTGCAATTTCAAGAATTTTCATCTCTCCAGGCAATGTGTGATCTGAATATCCCAGAACAAAACTTGGATAATTAGCTTTTAAATCTAGTAACATGCCAAGATTAGCATTTTCATTAGATGTTGGATAATTAAGAATGCAGTGCATTAAGCAATGGGTATCTATTTGACTTTTAGTGGTTAACCAATTAATTGACTGCTTAATTTCATTTAGTTCGCTTGCTCCAGTAGATAAAATTATTGGTTTCTGAAAATCAGCAATGTGTTCAATAAATGGTTTGTTTGTAATGTCTGATGACGATATTTTAAAAACTTCCATTAAATCATTCAAAAAATTAGCAGAATCAAAATCAAATGGAGTAGACATAAATTCTATATCAATCTTATCACAGATTAATTTTAATTCCTCATATTCATTTTTCCAAAATTTATCGTACTTCTTAAATAATTTGTATTGGCTTTTTGTTGGTTCTTTAGAAATATCCCAATAGTATGGGCTATGCTTTGATGCTATTTTTTCTGCTTTATATGTTTGAAACTTTATAGCATCTGCACCACCTTCTTTTGCTTCATTTATTAACCGCTTAGCCACTTCCATATCACATTCATGATTGACACCAGCTTCAGCTATTACAAAGGGAGTTAATGATATGCCACCATTAAAATTATCATTATCTATAAAATCTTTAAACTTCATTTACTGACTAAATTATTTATAAGTTTTATTACATTCTTCTTGGAAGACGCTAAATTTTGAGACAATTGAAAATTGTGCATTTTTTTTCTTTTATCACTATCATCAATCAAGTTTTTGAAACATTTTAATATTGAATTTTTTGAAATTTCCATTCCTAGCCCAAGATTAATTATGCCTTTATTTTTATTTAAAAAATAATGAGTCATTTCTCTATCATTTTGACATAAAACTATTGTTGGTTTACCAAGAATTGCTGCTTCAAAAGTAGTCCTACCACCAGATGTAAAAATAATATCCGCCTTATTAAAATATGTAGAAATTTGACTTGTATTTTTAATGATCTTTATCCTTTCATACTCACTTAAAGTTTGGTGTAATTTATAGCCCAAACCGGTTACTACACAAATTTCAATATTGTTAGAAACACAAAAATCATAAATTGAATGTAAGCATAATAGTGTTAGATTATTTGGGTCTACACCGCCAAACGAAATAACAATGTTGGATACGACAGTAGAAAACTTCTTAGGATTTGTAAAATAAAATTCGGTCTTAAGACAAAAGTAATCTGAGCCAAAGTACATATTTTTTCTATATGTTTTATTTGATTCATACATAGCATTTACAACAACATCTGCATAAACAGAGCCTTCTCCTAAATCTTCAAAGTTCATTACTTTTAATTTGTTTTCTTTCAACTTTTCCATGTAATCTACGTTGGTATCAAGTATATCATTGATTACAAGCTGAGGTTTAAGATCAATAACACATTTACTTAAACTATCTTTATCTTGAATTGTCACATTGAAATTATTTTCCTTAATCTTTTGGAAAGCTAATTCACTTTTCTTATCCACCAAAAAATGCAATTCGTAATTTGATAATTCATCTGCGATAGCTAAAACATTATAAACATGACCTAAACCAATTTCTTTATAACCACTTACAACAAACAACACTTTTTTTCTGTTCAAATAGTTTTCACATAAATTCCAATCATCAAAATCATCAATATCAACAGATTCATGCTGAGGAAGGTTCCAAATAGACACCCTGTCTCCTAACTTAGAATTTTCACTAATAAATTTTGGTTTAGATATAACAAAACCACCAGTTTCAACAAATTTTGGCGCTAAATACTGTCTATTCTTTCTTTCTTTATAGTCTGGAACATATTTGCCATTTTCATATTTCCAACTAAGATGTCTTTCTTCTTTAACAGAAATGAGAGAATCAATTTTTTTATTAAGAAAAATGAACTCTATTGCATTTTCTAAAGATTTTACACTTAATAATGGAGAAGTTGGTTGTAAAATAACTACATAATCAAATTTAATATCCGTACTGAAACTTTTAAAGGCATGAAAAATAACTGGATCAAGGGTTGTTTGGTCACCAGCAAGTTCTGCTGGTCTTTCTAAAGCTTTTGCACCAAACTTTGTAGCCATAGAAAGTATTTCTTCAGAATCACTTGTTACAACAACCTCTTTTTTATAAGGCATTTTTATTGCATTATTTATGGCATAAAAAATGAGTGGCTTTCCATTTAATATTTTTAAGTTTTTTCTTGGAATGCCTTTAGAGCCAAATCGCGCTGGTATAATAAATAATAATTTTAGATTATCTCTAGACATATTCTAAAACACCTTTATTTAATTTAAGTACATTATCACAAATTTTAAAAACATCTTTATCATGAGAAATAATAATTATTGTTTTATTTGATTCCTTTAGATTTTTTACTGTTTCTAAAATTTTAAGTTCATTTTTTTTGTCAATTGAAGAGGTAAATTCATCAAAAATTAATATTTCTGATTGTGCATATAATGACCTGGCAATAGCTATTCTTTGAATTTGTCCACCGGAAATGTTTTTTCCATTTTCATCTAACAAATAATTAAGATTTCTTTTAGCAACAAATTCCTCTAAGTTTGCAAGTTTCAAAACCTCCTTGATTAAATCATAGTCATAATCAATTTCTTGTACACCGAAAGCAATATTTTCTAAGATGCTTCCTTTTAAAATAAATGTATCCTGGGAAACAAATCCTATTTTTTGTTGCCAAGAAAGAACATTTTTAGAGTTAATTTTTATGTCATCAACATAAATATTTCCTTCATCCTCTTTTAATATTTGTTTAATAATTGAAACTAACGTGGTTTTCCCAGAACCAGAATCACCAGAAATTCCAATAATTTGTCCTTTTTTAATTTCAATATTTATTTTATTCAATATTTTTTTTCCATTATAAGATTTTGAAATATCGTTCAACGAAAAGAATTTATTAAACTGAATATTTTCTAATTGTGAATCTTCTTTTGTATTCATTTTATTTTGAATATCAAACTCTTTTTGAATTATTGGAATAGCAAATGAATAAAGTCTTAAAAAATTTAATGATGCATTAATTTTATTGATTGATGGAATAATCCTTAAAGAAACAACTCCAAAAGAAACTAATGTCATCAGAATATCTTCCTTAGAATCTATAACAAATGTGGTCACAATAATTATAGTAATTAAACAAAAACATATTACGATATCCATAATCTTATTTGGTAATATTAGTAGAATGTTACGTTCAATATTTAAATTGGAGTAACTATTGTAATAATGTTCTAATTTATCTTTAAAATAGCTTTCTTTTTGCAACATAATAATATCCATAAAACCTAAGGAAAAGTTATTTACTGAATCATGTAACCTTGGGCTTACCTTATCTATTTCTTCTCCATTTTTCAGAGATTTTTTCCTTACAAGATTATTGTATAATAGAGTTAAAGGGAAGACCACAAGCGAAATAACAATGAACACTCTATAATTATAATAAATCAAAAAAGTGAATAAAAAGACAGAAACTATTATTTCTGAAATAATTGAAAAATATGAATTTAAAATTTTGGTAGAAAAATAAAAAGGTATGTGATAAATGTTCTTGAAGGCTACACTAGATCCCATTTTTTGAAAAACATTAATACCTCTTTTTAAATAGGAATTTAAAATAGCTTTTGAAATATTTATAAAAACTTCATGGGTGAATTTAAGTTTAACCTTTTCAACATATAAACTGAAATAGTTTTTTAATACAAACAATAAAAAAATTATTATAGATATAATAACTATTAAAGATGATTCAGAAAGTGTTAACTTTATAGAAAGTATTGATAAATAATGGTCATTAATAATTAATCCGAAAAGTGGAATTAAAAACCCTATTCCCATTAAATCAATAATTGCTGATAGCACGCACAATAAAATAACTACATTTTTTTTTTTTGAAAATGAACTCGGGATAAGTTGTAAAAATTTAAACATACTTAATTCAGCTATTTATTTATCATCTACACCATAACCATAGCCATAACCATAACCATAGCCATAACCATAGCCATAACCATACTTTCCATAGTAATATTTAAATCTGTTCTTGCGCACACCATTTAGCACAATTGCATTACTATTTATTTTTGACTTTTCTATTATTTCCTCTAAAAAATTAACTCCCTTTTTGTTGGCAAATTTTGTATTCATAACAAATATAGAATGATCTACTATTGAAGACAAAACAAGCGCATCGGTTATATATCCAATTGGTGGAGTATCAATGAAAAAGAAGTCAAAATTTTTCTTAGCATAATCAAAAAGATTTTTGGTTTGATCAGACAAAACCAATTCTGATGGATTTGGAGGAACTGGACCACTAGTTATAATAAACAAATCTTTTTCTATTTCTTTTAAAGATTTTTCAAATGATGTTTTTCTTGATAAATTAGTAGAGTTGCCAATGTCGTTTTGTAGCTGTAATTCTTTATGCACCTTGGGTTTGTGCATGTCAAAATCAACAACCAAAACTCTTTTTCCTGAACTAGCAAATATTCTTGCTAAATTTAAAGTTGTAAATGTTTTACCCTCACCAGGATGTATAGATGTTATTAAGAATGATTTGAAATCATCTTTAGATTCTGAATTCTTATTCATCAAAAAATTCATAGAAGTTCTAATAGCTCTCAATGACTCAACAAAATTATCCTTAGATTTTATTTTTATACTTAAAATCTGGTTAAAGTTCTTTAAAAGAGGAAGTCCCCCTAATACTGGAATCTTAGTTGAATCTCCCAACTCATTAATTTGAGTTATTTTTTCAAAAAATAATCTAATGATTATTGAAATAACTAAAGCAATTAAAAATCCAATAGTAACAAATATTAATACCTTCATGTTATCTTTTCCACCTACAATACCAACAGTTCTTGCTTTTTCAATAATTTTTGTCTGCGGAACAATTCCTGACTTTGCAATAAATGTATTGGCTCGTTTTTCCAGCAAAAATTCATACAATTTTTCATTCACCTCTAATTTTCGTTGAATAGACGCTAAATCTCTTTCTGATAATGGCATTTTTTTAACAAGGGCTTCATAATACTTTATTTCCGTTTCTTCTATTAAAATTTCTGAACTCAAAGCTCCAACTGTATTCTGAATGTAGATTAACAAATCCTTTCGCTGATTGGTGATTTTTTCATCCATCATTTCTAATTCTTGATGACCCTTTTTAAAGCCATGGGTCATTTCCATTTTTTTTAATTGATTTTCATAAAAGTCATTGATAGAATTGGATAAATACTGATCATCACTCATCACATAAAGTGAGGGGGGAAGAATATTCTCTTCATTAATATTTGAAAGGTATTTTTTTAAATTTTCTAATGACTTAATTTTCAGTTTTAATTTTCGCTTATTGGATTCATGTTGCATGAGAGACTGAAAGTATTTTTCAGATTCTTTATCAACATCTAAAATACCTTTCTTATCACGCATATTTTGCAACTCATATTGAATTGAATCAATTATATCAACAACATCCTCAACTTGATAGTTAATATATGTCATGGTATTTTGATTTATGCGAAATTGATTTTCCAAAGTATATTGGATGTATTCATCAGCAAGAGTATCTAATATCATTTGTGATCTTTCTGGGATCTCATCCAATAAATTGATTACCAATAAAGATGTATATTCAATGTTTTCAATGGATAGATTAGAGATTATCCTGTTCACCCAATAATTATCATCATGAAAAATGATTTGATAATTTATTTCCCCTAAATTTTTAGCTCTGTCAGCATTTAAAACAGAGTTTAGCTCTGTTTTTATGGAATATGACGTAGTAGTTTCTAATGAATCGAAATAGTGTATGTGACTATATTCTGTATCGTTGACTTTATAAGTTAACTCATATCTTTTATCATTCAGGATTTTAAAGTCAATAGGCGTTTCATATAAACCAGCGTTAAACACTTTGGCACTAACTTTAAATGGCAATTCATTAAAAAATTCTTTTGTATTTAATCTTCCAACTATATAATAAGAGCATGATAAATCAAGTTTTGACAAAACATTTTTCATCATATCATAAGAACCCAAAATTCGTCTTTGGTTTGAAATGTCACCATAGTAATTGTAAAATCCTAAATTATTATAAAGGTTTTCTTGATAATCATATACATCATTACTCTTTAGTAATATTTCAATTTTAGTATTATACTGTTGAAGTTGTTTGTGATTATAGATTAAACCCAGAACCGTAAATAATGGGATTAAAATCAAAAATAAATACCAATTTTTCAGAATAGCGTTAAGTAGCCATATCAAATCACTTGAAGTAACAATATTATTGGATTTGTTGTCAACCATCAATGTTTATAGTTAGTTTACATTACAAATATCTAATTTTAACATAAACATCTCGTTTAAAATAAATAAAAACATAATTTTGGGGCAATATGAAAAGAAAACTACTTACACTAACATTATTATTGGTTTCCATTTCATTTTTCGGTCAACCTGGTCCACCAGGCGGTCCACCTTGTTGGCCACCTCCCTGTATTCCAATAGATGGTGGCGTTGGTATTTTCACTTTACTAGCAGCGTTTTTCGGATATAAATTTTATAAGAAGTCTACTAATTGATAAAAGATTTACCCCCATCATTTAGATTTTTAATTTTATTCATCTCACTTGTAACTTTGTGGTTTACCACTTATCATAACATTTACAATCTCCAATTAATATTTGGAGAATATGACTTACTTACTTCATTCTCCATTTTACTTGCAAAGCAATCCAATTATTTATTGGAACTATTTGCTTTTGACACAGATATAGAAATTCATGGAGATATGGTAGTTTCTAAAATTTTAAATTACGACCATCAACATGGTGTATGGATTGGGGAACCTTGTAATGGAGTGAAGATTTTTGGTGTTTTTAGCATATTTATTTTATGCTTTAATAAGAACTGGATTAATAAACTTTGGTTTATTCCATTGGGAATTGTTTTATTACATTTTATCAATGTCATTAGGGTTGCCATACTTACTTTCATAGCAGCAGTAAACCCCAACCTACTTAATTTTAACCACAATATAACTTTTC
>MDSW01195767.1_pt1 | contig 10998 bp, 11 predicted proteins | sample 811171 | NCBI WGS metagenome assembly MDSW01 (sample SAMN05326641, study PRJNA326480) | marine metagenome | isolation source: seawater | place: Atlantic Ocean: North West | collected 2012 | reverse complement strand
TTCTATGATACTTAAATGGGATAATGTTCAAAAAGAATTTAAAAAATTAATTAATCTTTAAATATTTTTTCTATTACTAACTAAACTTTCAACAACGCTTGGATCAGCCAAAGTAGTAGTGTCGCCTAATTGTCCATGTTCATTTGCAGCAATTTTTCTTAAAATTCTTCTCATAATTTTTCCAGATCTTGTTTTTGGTAAACCAGGAGAAAAATGAATGTAGTCTGGCGTTGCAATTGGTCCTATCTGTTTACGAACCCAAAGTTTTAGTTCTCTTTCAAGATCGCCTGTTTCTTTCTCACCTGCATTTAAAGTTACATAACAATATAAGCCATTTCCTTTAATATCATGTGGATAACCAACTACTGCGGCTTCGGCTACTTTTGAATGTGCAACAAATGCACTTTCGATTTCAGCTGTTCCTAAGTTATGTCCTGATACAATAATTACATCATCAACTCTTCCAGTTATCCAATAATATCCATCTTTATCTCTACGACATCCATCTCCTGTAAAATATTTTCCATCAAATTGAGAAAAATAAGTATCAATAAATCTTTGATGATCACCGTAAACAGTTCTCATTTGTCCTGGCCAAGATTGAGCTATACATAACCTTCCTTCACATTCACCTTTTAAAACTTTACCTTTTTGATCTACAATTACGGGTTTAATTCCATAAAAAGGTTTAGTTGCTGAACCAGGTTTTAAATTAATTGCCCCAGTTTGAGGACTGATTAATATTCCTCCAGTTTCAGTTTGCCACCAAGTATCAACAATTGGGCATCTTGAATCTCCTACTGTTCTAAAATACCACATCCATGCTTCTGGGTTAATTGGTTCACCAACAGTTCCCAGTAATTTTAAAGATTTTCTAGAAGTTTTTTTTACTGGCTTTTCACCTTCTCTCATAAGTGCTCTTATCGCAGTTGGTGCTGTATAAAAAATATTAACTTTATATTTGTCAACTATTTGCCACCATCTTGAATTATCCGGATATGTCGGTATACCTTCAAACATAATTGTTGTAGCTCCATTTGCTAAGGGACCATAAATTATATAGCTGTGTCCTGTAATCCAACCTATGTCAGCTGTACACCAGTAAATATCTTTGGGCTTATAATTAAAAATATACTGATGTGTCATTGAAGCATAGACCATATAACCACCAGTAGTATGTAAAACCCCTTTTGGTTTTCCAGTTGATCCTGATGTATAAAGTATAAAAAGTGGATCTTCTGCACTCATTTCCTCTGGTTCACACTGAGTCGAAGCATTTTTTATAATATCTTCGTACCAAACATCTCTATCATTAACCCAGTTTATATAATTACCTGTTCTTTTGACTACTATACATTTTTTTATATCTCTACATTTAGAAAGAGCTTCATCAGTGATATCTTTTAATGGGATTGTTTTTCCACCTCTAAGACCTTCGTCGGCTGTTATTACATAATCAGATTTACAGTCATCAATTCTTCCAGCAATTGAGTCTGGTGAAAAACCGCCAAATATAATTGAATGAATAGCCCCAATTCTTGCACATGCTAACATTGTAATTGCTAGCTCAGGTATCATTGTTAAGTAAATAGTTACCCTATCACCTTTTTTTACTCCTAATTCTTTTAGACCATTTGCGGTTTTAGAAACTTCTTTGTGTAGTTGTTTATAAGAAATTTTTTTTGATTCTTTTGGATTATCTCCAACCCATATAATTGCTGTTTTATCTTTTTTATCTTTTAAATGTCTATCTATACAATTTGCTGATGCATTTAAAGTACCGTCCTCGTACCACTTAATTTTTACATCTTCTTTGCTATATTTAACATTTTTTATTTTATTATATTGTTTTATCCAAGTAATTCTTTTTCCAGCTTTTTTCCAAAATTCATCGTTATTTTTTATCGATTTTTCATATTTTTTCTCATACTCAGATTTGTTAACCAAGGCATTTCTTGACCACTCAGGTTTTGTTTTAAAAATGAGTTCTTTTTTACCCAATACAACTTTAGCTTTTTTTTTTCTGCGCTTTAATTTTTTTTTATTTTTTTTTACCATGAACTTTTATTTTTTAAATACTACCCATCTTATTAAGAATTTTCCAGCTTTTAGAGTCTATGGGCATCACTGATAATCTGCTTTGTTTAATCAAGGATAAATGCTGAAGATCTTTATTTTTTTTAATGATTTCGAGAGAAACAGGTTTTTTAAATGCTTTTTTATACTTAACTTGAACTGCTACAAATTTTTTTTTTTTATCTGTACTATCAGCAAAGGCTTGTTTAATAACTTCTACAATGCCTACAATTTCTTTGCCAATATTTGAGTGATAGAAAAAACATAGGTCACCAATTTTCATTTTTTTTAAATTATTTGCAGCCTGATAATTTCTTACTCCATCCCAAGCTACTCCCCTTAAACCTATTTTTTTTTGCTGTTGAAATGACCAAACATTTGGCTCTGATTTTAATAACCAATATTTCATTATAATCTTATACCAGATCCTTTTAAAAATTTTGCCTCTTCGTCTAGAGCCCATCTTGGTTTTGCAGCAAAATTTAATTCATTAAATTTTTCTTTTTTAAATTTTTCTAAACCAACCATAGCAATCATTGCAGCATTATCTCCACATAAATCAAGAGGAGGAAATATTGCTTTAAAGTTTTCTTCTTTACATAATTTTTCTAAAATATTTCTTATATTTTTATTCGCTGCAACTCCTCCAGCTACAACAAAAGTATTTTCTTTCGTTTTATTTTTAAATTTAAATTCTTTAAAAGCAATTTTGCTTTTTTTATAAAGTATTTCCTCTATTGTTTTTTGAAAAGAAGCTGCTAGATCATATTTTTCTTGATCAGTTCTAATTTTATTTGCTATTCTAAGAACCGCAGTTTTAAGACCAGCAAAAGATAAATTACATCCACCTCTATTAATTATTGGTTTAGGTAATTCATATTTTTTAGGATCACCTTTTTTTGCATATTCCTCAATTTTTGGCCCACCAGGAAATTCAATTCCAATTATTTTTGCAGTTTTATCAAAAGCCTCACCTACGGCGTCATCTATCGTGGTGCCTAATCTTTTGTATTTTCCCAAACCTTCAACATTTAAAAACTGTGTATGACCGCCAGAAATTAAAAGCAATAAATATGGATAATTTAATTTTGAATTTAATTTTGGACTTAAAGCATGACCTTCAAGATGGTTAACCGCAATAAATGGTTTTTTTAAGGAATAAGCAATTGATTTTCCAAAGCTGAGACCTACTGATAAGCACACTATAAGTCCGGGACCAGCTGTAGCAGCAACTGCATCAATATCTTTAGTTTTTATTCCACTATCATTTATTGCTTTTCTAGCAATTAAATCGATTTTTTCTAAATGCGATCTAGCTGCTAGTTCAGGAACAACACCACCAAATTCTTTATGAATATCAACCTGGCTTGATATGACATTTGATAAAACTCTTGGAAAACTTTGATCATTTTCCTCTATTATTGATACTGCAGTTTCATCACAGCTTGATTCAATTCCTAAAATTATAGTTTTTTTTTTCATTAAATTAGTTTTTATTAATTATACAATCTTAATATAAGAATGGATTATAAAGAAATTAAATGAAAAGCAAAAAAATTATTATTGGCTCTAGAGGTAGTAAATTAGCATTAATATATGCCGAGAAAGTAAAACAACAAATAAAAAAAATTTCAAATAAATCTTCTTTTGAAGAAATTTTTATAAAAAAAATAGTTACAATGGGTGATGAAGTTCAAAATATAAGATTATCAGAAATGGGAGGAAAAGGACTATTTTCAAAAAAAATAGAAGAAGAATTAAATGACAAAAAAATAGACATAGCTGTTCATGCCTTAAAAGATATGCCAGCTTTAGAAACTGAAGGACTATTAACTAATTGTTTTTTAGAAAGAAATGATCCAAGAGAAATTTTAATTAGTAAAAATAATAAAAATTTTAATGAATTAAATATTGATTCTATAATTGGAACTTCTTCATTAAGGAGAGAGTTTCAACTAAAAAAAATAAGAAAAGATCTTAATTACAAATTAATTAGAGGAAATGTTGACACCAGAATAAAAAAATTAAATGAAAATTTATATGACGCTATAATTCTATCATATGCAGGAATACAATCCTTAAATTTGAATAAAAATGTAACTCAAATATTTTCTACCTCAGAAATAATTCCAAGTGCAGGACAAGGAGTTATTGCAGTTCAATGTAGAAAAGATGACAAAGATATAATAAATTTACTAAAAAATATAAATCATGAACCAACTTATATTTGCACAAAGGTTGAAAGAAATATTTTAAAGGTTTTAGAAGGAGATTGTGAAACAGCAGTTGGTGCTTTTGCAAAAATCTATAAAGATAAAATTACTGTAGAAGCTGAATTATTTTCACTAGATGGAAGTGAAAGATTTTACTTTAAATCATCAAAAAATATTAGATTTGCTTCAGAATTAGGTAAAGAAGTTGGTGAAATACTAAAAAAACAGTCTAAGAATTCATATAAAAAATAATTATGCATATTTTATTAACTAGACCTTTAGAAGATTGCAACGAAATGATTTTAAAATTTCAATCGCTTGGTCATAAGGTATCTCATATGCCCTTAATTATTATTGAAGGTAAAAAATATGAAAATATAAATTTTAATAATTATAATGGCATAATCTTCACAAGTTCAAATAGTATTAAGTACCTGAATATAAAAAAAATCGATAAAAAAATAAATTGCTTTTGTGTGGGTATGGCAACTGAAAAAAAAGCTAAAAATGTTGGATTTCAAAATGTTTTTTCAGCCGATGGAAATGTAAACAATTTAAAGGAATTAATTTTAAGAAATGTTAACTCAGCAGAAGGAAAATTGATTTATATAAGTGGAGAGATTATTTCAATTGATCTTGATAAAGATCTTATTGCTGAGGGATATAATATTAAAAGAGTTATAAATTATATAGCTAAACCTGTGGAAAAATTAGATGATGAATTTATAAAAAATCTTAAATTGAAAATGCCTGAAATTGTTTATGTTTATTCACAAAATAGTGCTATTAATTTTTTAAATTTAATTAAAAACTATCATTTAGATAAGCTTTGGATGAATACAAATTTAATGTGTATAGGTGAGAAAACATCTGTTATTTTGAATGAAATAAAATGGAGAAAAATTTTTCTTTTTAATCCTGGTGAGGAAGAATTTTTGCTATATAAAATTTAATTATGGAATTATTTAATAATTTTAAAACATTATTTTTGTCAGTATGGAATAAAGGCATTTTAGGAGTAGACATATTTGAAATATTAATTGGTTTAGGAATTTTTTTAATTTTTTTAATTTTTAGAGGAATTATAGGCAGGGTAATTATAAAAAGATTAGAGGCCCTAGCTAAAAAGACAACAAATAAACTTGATGACACTTTTGTTATTGCGATGGAAGGACCAGCAAGATTTTTGCCAATAGTTATTGGTTTTTTTATTGCAAGCTATTATATGTCATTTTCAGATGAGAGTAGAGACATTGTTGATACCATTAATAGAACTTTAATAACAATTTTTATTTTTTGGGTTATGCATCAAGTTATTGAACCAATCTCTTACATATTAAGTGGATTAAATAAAATTTTAACAAAAGAGTTAATTGGTTGGATAATTAAATCATTAAAAGTACTAATAGTTATTTTAGGTTTAGCTGCTGTACTTGAACTATGGGGAATAAAAATAGGACCAATTATTGCTGGATTAGGTTTATTTGGTGTAGCTGTTGCATTGGGTGCGCAAGATCTTTTTAAAAATTTAATTTCAGGAATATTGGTTCTAGTAGAAAAAAGATTTAAAATTGGAGATTGGATTCTTGTTGAAGGTATAATTGAGGGGATCGTAGAAAAAATAGGATTTAGATCAACTGTCATAAGGAAGTTCGATAAGTCAATTGCAATTATACCAAATTTTCAATTCGCAGAAAATGCAGTAATTAATATCAGCCAAACTACGAATTGGATTATAAGTTGGACAATCAATCTACAGTACGACACTAAAATCGAACAACTTAAAACAATAAGAAATGAAATTGAGGCATACATAAAAAAACATGAAGATTATAAACCCGACCTAGGATATGCAGTTAGGGTAGATAAATTTGCTGACAGTTCTATTGATATGTATATCCGTTGCTTTACGAAAACAGATGACTGGGACGAATGGTTAGCTGTAAAAGAGAGACTTGCTATATCAATAAAAGAAATTGTAGAAAAAAATAATGCATCTTTCGCATTTCCTAGCCAGTCAATTTATGTTGAAAAGAAATGATTGCTATTTTTTATTTAGTTCTTCAAGTTCTAAAGCTTTATTCCTACATTGTCATTGCAAATGTAATTATTAGTTGGTTAGTTGCATTTAATGTTTTAAATACATCTAATAGATTTGTTTACTCTATTCTTGAACTAACTTATCGTTTAACCGAACCATTTTTAAATAAAATAAGACGTTTTTTACCTAATCTTGGATCGCTTGATATTTCGCCAGTAATTTTACTTTTGTTGATTTGGTTTATAGAAATGTGTATGAAGCTTTACATAGCACCAATTATATTTAATTAATTCATGATTTTAATAGACGGAAAAAAAGCAGCAAAAGAATTAAGAGAAGAATTAAAATTAGAAGTATCTGATTTAAAAAAAAAATATAATAAAGTTCCTGGACTTACAGTAATTTTGATTGGCGATATGACACCAAGTCAAATTTATGTGCGTAATAAAGAAAAATCTGCTAATGAAGTAGGTTTAAAATCTGAAGTAATAAAATATCCTGATACAGTAGAAGAAAAAACTGTTTTAGAAAAAATTGAGGAATTAAATAAAGATATAAATGTATCAGGTATTTTAGTTCAACTGCCACTACCTAAGCATATCAACAAACAAAAGGTTATTGAGAAGATTTCACCAAGAAAAGATGTAGATGGACTTCATCCGATGAACGTTGGAAATTTGTCTTCAGGTTATCAAGGATCAATTCCTTGTACACCTCTTGGATGTTATTTATTAATAAAAAAAATAGAATCTAACCTTAGAGGAAAAAAAGCAGTAATGGTAGGAAGATCTAATTTAAATGGAAAGGCAATGGCACAACTTCTTCTTCAAGAAGACTGTACTGTAACAATAACTCATTCAAAAACAAACGATTTAAAATCAGAATGTTTACAAGCAGATATTATTGTTGCTGCGGTGGGAATTCCAGAACTTATAAAAGGGGATTGGATAAAAAAAGATACAATAGTAATTGATGTGGGAATTAATAAAACTGACAAGGGATTAGTTGGGGATGTAGCCTTTGATGAAGTATCAAAAGTTGCGAAAGCTTTAACACCTGTTCCAGGTGGCGTAGGTCCAATGACTATTGCATGTTTATTAAAGAATACAATTGAGTGTTTTAAGAGATTTCAAAATTAAGAAAGCTTCGATCTTCCACCGTCTACTGCTATAATTTGTCCTGTAATCCAAGAACTATCATTCGTTATAAGAAATTTTGCTAACGAAGCAGAGTCTTTTCCTTCGCCTAATCTTTTTAACGGATGGGCTTTTGCAATTCCTTCAGCTATAGCTGTATTTTTTAACATTGGTTGAGCAATTTTTGAATTTGTTAAACTCGGCGCAATACAGTTAACTCTTATATTTGGAGCAAATTCAGCAGCAAGTGAAACAGTTAATCCTTCAACAGCGGCTTTCGTCGATGCAATAATTGAGTGATTAGTAAATCCTCTTTGAGCAGCAACAGTCGAAAATAAAACTACTGAGCCTTTATTCTTTTTCAAGCTTTCTTGAAAGCCTTTTATAACTTCAACTGCCGAATAAAGATTTAATTTCATACATTTATTAAAATCTTCCTCAGTAACCATTCTAATTGGTTTTAAATCTATAGAGCCTACACAGTATGCAATTCCTGTAACATCATCTATATCGTTTTTAACATTTTCTATGAAACCATTTTCCAAAACATCTGCTACGGTATAGGAACATCCAAGATTTTCTGCAATATTTTTTACTTGGACTTCATTTCTAGCTATTAGATGAATATTTTCATAACCTGAATTTTTTAATTGTTCAGCTAAACTTGATCCAATTGACCCTGTGGCACCAAATATCAAAAACTTTCCTGACATAAATTTTTTTTAAGTTATAGTTTAATAATGAAATTGTTTTTTATACTTGGAAATCAATTATTTCCACTAAAATACTTAAGCCGCTACAAAAATGATCACCTGTTTTTTATGGCGGAAGATTTAGGTTTATGCACTTTTGAAAAGCATCATAAACAAAAGATTTTGCTATTTCTATCATCAATGAGATCCTATTGTGAAAATTTAAAGAAAAATAAATTTAAAATTGAATATCTAAAAATAGAAAATAAGTCATTTAAATTGGATTATTTAGATAAATTAAAAAAAATTATTAAATCAAAAAAAATTACTGAATTATCTTGTTTTGAAATAGAAGATAAGTTTTTTGAAAAAAAAATGAATTCTTTTTCAAAGGAAGAAAAAATTAAATTAAATATTGTTCAATCTCCAATGTTCTTAAATTCTAGAGATCAATTTAAAAAATATTTATCCAAATCAAAGAAACCTTTTATGGCAACTTTTTATAAAGATACTAGAAGAAATCTAAATATTTTAATGAAAAAAGATGGTAGCCCAGAAGGTGCAAAATGGAGCTTTGATCAAGAAAATAGAAATAAATTACCTAAAAATATTTTAATTCCAAAATATCCAGAAATAAAACAAACTATTCATACAAAAAAATTAAAAATAATTATTGAAGAAATATTTAAAAATCATCCAGGTAATTTAACCAATTTTTGGTTTGCTACAGAATATGAAGAAGTAATCAAAATTTTAAATTTTTTTATAAAAGAAAAATTAAATTTATTTGGAGATTATGAGGATGCTGTTGATCAAAAAAATAATATTTTATTTCACAGTGCTTTAAGTCCCTACCTTAATATTGGTTTAATTACTCCTGAATTAATTATTCAAAAAGTTTTAGATTCTCACAAAAAAAATAAAATTAGATTAAATTCTTTAGAAGGTTATATCCGTCAAATAATTGGTTGGAGAGAATTCATGCGTGGAATTTATCAAAATTATTCCAATAAAATGGAAAAAGAAAATTTTTTTAATCAAAATAGGAAAATGAAAAAAACTTGGTACGAAGGAAATACTGGCTTGCCACCTTTGGATTATGCTATTAAAAACGTTTTAAACAATGGTTGGTCTCACCACATCGAAAGACTTATGATTCTTTCTAATGTAATGAATTTGTGTGAAATCAAACCAAGATATGTTTACAAATGGTTTATGGAGATGTTTGTAGATTCTTCAGATTGGGTGATGGTTCCAAATGTTTATGGGATGGGTTTGTTTAGTGACGGAGGAATATTTGCAACAAAGCCTTACATTTGTGGTTCTAGCTATTTTTTAAAAATGATGAATTTTAAAAAAGGAGAATGGTGTAATACCATGGACGGATTATATTGGAGATTTATAAATAAAAATAGGAGTTTTTTTTTAAAAAATCCAAGACTAACAATGATGGTAAGAATATTAGATAAAATGAAAACAGATAGAAGGAAGTTAATTTTTTCCGCCGCAGATAGATTTATAAAAAAAAATACATATGACAGTTAAAGTTTTTTTTAACAACTCTTGTAATATTTGTAGATTTGAAATTAATCACTATAAAAAGTATTCTAATAATTTAATAGATTGGATTGATATTACTAATAATGAAGATGCAATGATTTTAACATCTAAAACTAAAGCTGAATTATTAAGAAGATTGCATGTAATTGATAATGGAAAAGTCATTGGAGGCGCAAAAGCATTCATTGTTATATGGTCTAAAATACCCAAGTACAAAATATTATATAAATTTTTCAGCTTTAAGCCTTTATTTTTTCTATTTCATTATTCCTATGAAATAGTTGCTTTCTTTTTATTTTTAAAAAATAAGCACCAGTTAAAGTGAAAAAACAAAATTTGCCTTCTAAAATATGTATAGTTTGTAAAAAATGTTTCAATTGGCGAAAAAAATGGAAACTTAATTGGAGTAATGTAAAATATTGTTCAAAAAGATGTTATTCCAAAAGAGGAAATTTATAAAACAACCAATAATTACTATCTAATTTTTCAATCTTTTTTTGTGAAAATTAATAAATTTTTCGACATTTATTTTATTAAAACTTTTGTTTTCTTCAAAAGATACTTTTTTTAAAGAATATGCACTACTTTTAGTTTTTCTTGAAAAAATAATAATGTTTCCCTTATATAATTTAAGTTTAATTGAGCCATTAACTTTATTTTTTTTATGATCTATAATTTTTTGAAGCTTAAATCTTGCTTTAGAATACCAGTAACCATTGTAAATAAGTTCAGCATATTTTGGCATAATTTTTTCTTTCTTATGCATAGTTTTTTTATCTAGTGTTACTGACTCTATTGCTCTGTGTGCAAACATTAAAAGTGTTCCCCCAGGTGTTTCATAAACACCTCTAGATTTAATTCCAATAAATCTATTTTCGACTAAATCAACTCTCCCTATTCCATTTTTGCCAGCAAGAAAATTTAATTTTTCTAAAAGTTTAGAGGGAGATAATTTTTTTCCATTTATAGATATCGGATCGCTGTTTTTAAAATCTATTGTAATATATGTAGCTTTATTTGGTGCTTTTTCAGGAGAATCAACTCTTTGAAAAATAAATTCTGGAGCAGCATTTTTAGGATTTTCTAAAATCTTTCCTTCAGTTGAAGTATGAAATAAATTATCATCAACAGAAAATGGTGAAGCACCTTTCTTATCTTTTGGAATAGGGATTTTATTTTTTTTTGCATATTTAATTAAATCTGACCTTGAATTAAGTTTCCATATTCTCCATGGAGCAATAACTTTTATTTTTGGACCAAAATAATGGTAACCAAGTTCA
>MDSW01170708.1_pt1 | contig 10998 bp, 7 predicted proteins | sample 811171 | NCBI WGS metagenome assembly MDSW01 (sample SAMN05326641, study PRJNA326480) | marine metagenome | isolation source: seawater | place: Atlantic Ocean: North West | collected 2012 | reverse complement strand
CCAAATCTTCATAGGCATCACCAACCAGACAAAGGACACGGATTGTTGCTAGCTGTTGATTCTCACTCATTTTCAACCTTCCTCACGCCGCTCACAGGGAGTACTCAGACTCCCTCCCACTGTCGGAATCCATCTCTCTTTTTTCATTATCACTGATTCGTCTTCAACGCGTCGGCAAAAAGATGAAGTGAAACACTGCCTCGGCAGGACGGTGTCCCTCCTCAACCAGACAAAAAGCAGACAAACCCCTCTTTAGAACTACTTTTTGAGCAGAACACATACCTCCTTGAAGACCTCTCGGGACGTTCCAAAACTCACCAAATGGGGTGTTCATAGGGGTTCCAATTTTTCTGCTTGACGTGTGCTGTCAGCCCGCTACATTCACGCCCCTGCCATATCAAGTGGTCGAAGTAGTAAACACCACAATATCTTGCGATAGCATGCAGACGGAACTGCCATTTATCTTTGTAACGTTTTTAGGGAATTTAACGGAGTGAAGGATTCACTCCGGACGCGTATGTCAGTCGATACCAGTTGTTGAGAACCTATACGCGAGTACACTTTGTTAGGTCTTTTTGAGGCCATCACATTATTAGGAGTTTTGCCCATGACTCAGTTCGATTCATCCACTCAAGTCGCTTCGTCTGCCTCACATTCACAAGAAACTTCCGGAACTGGCGGCCCGCAGTCGACTCCCGAACGAGTGGCGATCGAAATTGAATCAACATTCTGTCCAACCGAGGTTGAGAGTCCGTTTGACACAACAGAGTGGGAGCTTCGCACAGCAGCGATCAAGGGTGAAAATGGTCAACTTCTCTTTGAGCAGTCTGCGTGTGAAATTCCAGCAGCGTGGAGCCAACTGGCTACCAACGTTGTCGTCAGCAAGTATTTTTATGGTGAAATTCACACTCCAGAACGAGAACATTCAGTCAAGCAACTGATCCATCGTGTTGCTCGTACCATTTCAGATTGGGGCATTGCAGACGGGTATTTCAAGACACCTGAGGATGGTGAAAACTTCTATCGTGACTTGGCATGGCTGTGTGTTCACCAGCATGGTGCGTTCAACTCTCCGGTGTGGTTTAACGTCGGGCTGTTTCATCAATATGGTGTTGAGGGATCCAAATGTAATTGGTGTTGGGATGAGGCCAGTCGAGACGTGACGCAGCCCGATAATCCCTATGAATATCCACAAGGAAGTGCCTGCTTCATTCAAAGTGTTCAAGACAATATGGAAGACATCATGGAATTGGCTCGTAGCGAGGCCATGTTGTTCAAATTTGGCTCTGGCACCGGCACCGACCTAACGACCCTTCGAAGCCAAAAAGAAAAGCTCTCAGGAGGTGGCAGTCCATCTGGGCCACTTTCATTCATGCGGGTCTACGACCAGATTGCTGGTGTCGTCAAAAGTGGTGGGAAGACACGACGTGCTGCAAAAATGCAATCTCTGAAAGTTTATCACCCGGACATCATGGATTTCATCGAGTGTAAGTCCAGAGAAGAAAAGAAGGCTCGTGTTCTGATTGAAAAAGGTGGTTACGACGCCAATTTCAACGGTGAAGCATACAGCTCTATTTTATTCCAGAATGCGAACCTCTCAGTTCGATTAACTGATGAATTCATGGAAGCAGTCGAGCGGAATGACTCGTGGACGACTCGTTGGGTTACGGACTCATCGAAGGCCGGCCCAACTTATAAAGCCAACGAAATCATAGACCGCATGTCACAGTGTGCATGGCAATGCGGCGACCCTGGTGTGCAATATGACACGACCATTAACCGCTGGCACACATGTCCAAATTCTGGCCGAATCAATGCGAGCAATCCTTGCTCTGAATACATGTTTCTAGACGATACTGCATGCAACTTGGCAAGTATCAACCTCATGAAATTCCGAAAGCCGGATGGCGAATTTGACGTTGAGCGATTTGCTGCAGCGTGTCGAGTCTTTCTTATTGCACAAGAAATTCTTGTTGATCACGCCAGCTACCCAACGGCACGCATTGCCAAAAACAGCCATCTCTATCGACCGCTTGGTCTTGGTTATTCCAATTTGGGAAGTCTGCTCATGGCTGATGGCATGGCTTACGACTCAAACGCTGGTCGGGGCATTTGTGGAGCAATTACCGCAATTCTTCACGGTGCAGCTAATCGCACGAGTGCCGAGCTCGCTAGTGCAGTTGGTCCATTTGAAGGCTTTGCAGCAAATCGTGAACCAATGCTTCGTGTCATGCAAATGCACCGTGATGCCGTTGAAAAAATTGATGATGCCTGCCCAACACATTTGCGGGATGCGGCGCGTCAGATTTGGGATGATGTTCTCGCAGACGGTCGACAGCATGGCTATCGAAATGCTCAGGCGACGGTACTCGCTCCAACGGGCACCATTAGCTTTTTGATGGACTGTGACACCACTGGAATCGAGCCAGATATTGCGCTTGTCAAATACAAGCAACTCGCTGGTGGTGGCATGCTGAAGATTGTCAATCAGACAGTACCCTTGGCATTGAGAAAGCTTGGTTATGACGAACCAGCAGTTGAAAATATTCTTGCCTACATCGATAAAAATGACACCATCGAAGACTGTCCTGATATACAAGATGAGCATTTAACGGTCTTTGATTGTGCTTTTAAGCCTCGCCTTGGAAAACGGTCTATTGAGTGGCAAGCACATATCAAGATGATGGCAGAAGCCCAACCGTTTCTTTCCGGGGCCATTTCAAAAACAGTGAACATGCCTCGTGAAACGACTCCTGAAGACATTGCCGGTGCATATGTCGAAGGCTGGCGACTTGGACTAAAGGCCATTGCAATTTATCGTGACGGCTCAAAAGAAAGTCAACCACTGGGCACGAGTACAGAGAGTGATAAGAATGCAGAAAAGGCCGTCGCTGCGCCGCGACGAGAACGTCTGCCCGACACGCGGAGGAGTGTGACTCACAAGTTTAATGTTGGTGGGCATGAAGGCTATATCACTGTTGGTCTCTACGATGACGGTCGACCTGGTGAACTTTTCATCACAATGGCAAAAGAAGGCAGCACAATTGGTGGCTTGATGGACTCTTTTGGAACAGCTGTGTCCATGAGCCTGCAATATGGTGTTCCCCTCGAAGTCTATACCAAAAAGTTTTCGCACACGCGGTTTGAACCTTGGGGCTACACCAAAAATCCTGATATACCTGTCGCAAAGAGTTTGGTGGACTATATCTTCCGCTGGATGGGAACCGAGTTCCTGCCTGGTTATCGTGAAGCAAATCGACCCGCAGGCAGTAGCAGTGGCGGGGAGGCCGCTGCAGGAGATGATGGAGAAAGTGAGTCCAAGCCCGCCGCCACGAAGGCGAGCGGGCATGCAAATGGGCAGGAAGCCACAAATGGAAAACACAACTCCAGCGGACAACCCACCACAAGTAGGGGGCGACACCCAAGTGGGCGAAACGGGAAAGCCACCGTTACCGCTCGGGCAGCGACACTCTCAGCTCCTAAAAGAAAAGGGCAGGATGGAACAACAGCTGCCCTTCTTGAACGTGCTGGGCTGAAAATGGCAGAAAACCCTGAGGCCAGTGCCGACGACAGACAGAGTCAGTTTGCAAAATTTCAGATTGATGCCCCTGCCTGTGATAACTGCGGATCCATTACCGTCAGAAATGGTAACTGCTACCTCTGCCATAACTGTGGCAACAGCATGGGATGCAGCTAAATACAAACGCTGATCAAAGACAGTTGCGGAAGGACTTTTTCTCCGCAACTGTCTTTTTTGTGACATTCGATTTGCTTCACAAGTAAACCCAACACTTCAATCCTTTTTGAGCCATGACTATGAATTCTTGACGCATACCGTTTCGCTGAGACACCGCGATATTGCTCGCCTGTAAACAATCACTTCTCATCAAGAATATCAACTGTCTTAAATTCCTTGCCTTCGAGCATTTCTAGGGATGCTCCACCACCGGTTGAGACGTGGCTCACCTTTTCAGCATAGCCAAGTTGCTCAACAGCTGCTGCTGAATCACCACCACCAATAATCGTAATTGCACCACTCGCTGTTGCACTGGCAACCGCGTCGGCAACCGCTTTTGTACCAGCATCAAAAGGGGGCATTTCAAAAACGCCCATCGGGCCATTCCAGACAACGGTGCCCGCGCTTTGAATAATTTCAACGTACCGCTTGGCCGTAACGGGTCCAATATCAAGACCCTCGAAGCCATCTGGTATTTCACCGGCATTTACTATTTTTTTGTTGGCATCTGGTGAAAAGTCATCCGCACACTGAGTATCCATAGGGAGAACAAGTTTTTCTCCTCCATCTCGGAGGAGCTGCTTTGCCAATTCAAGTTTATCTGGTTCCACAAGGGAATCACCGGTCTTCCCACCTTGAGCAAGAGAGAATGTATAAGCCATTGCACCACCAATCAAAATATGATCACAAATCTTTAGAAGATTTGTAATAACAGCAATCTTATCACTCACCTTTTTACCGCCGAGAATCGCAACAAACGGTCGCTTCGGTTGGCCAACAGCATCTGAGAGATACTGAATTTCTTTCTCAACAAGAAAACCAACGACCACGGGCTTACCTGATTCTTTCATCGCTTTTGGAACAGCGTACATGCTGGCTTCAGTCCGATGACAGGTTCCAAAAGCATCGTTCACATAGGCATCTGCAAGATCAGCAATGCCTGCAACATAGCTCGCGTCATCTCCCTTTTTTTCTCCGGGGTTAAACCGAACGTTTTCCAGCACCAGAACATCACCAACTGATAATGCATGCGCTTTTTCTGTTGAATCTTTCCCTCCGGTATCAGTCGCAAGAGCTACTGGCTTTTCAAGAAGCTCACCCAAACGTTTCGCCACTGGAGCAAGCGAGAGTTTTGGGTTTACCTCACCCTTCGGACGACCGAGGTGGCTCATAAGAATCGCTTTCCCACCACGATCAAGAATGGATCGTAATGTTGGAACGGCCATGCGAATCCGACGATCATCGGTTATTGTGCCGTCACCGTCCTGAGGGACATTAAAATCAACGCGGACAAGAACGGTTTTACCGGCAGGATCAAGGTCGGCGACTGACTGCTTTGCCATCGGGTGCGGCTCCTCATAGAAGTAGGTGGGTCTGAAAAGAACCAACGTATTTCACATGAGGATCGTTTCGTTCGCAAGACTACCGCTCTGTACTCGCTCTCTGCCCGTAGATCTTCACATCAGAGAAGTCGTTCATGTCATCGAATGAGCCAATACCGACTCTACCTGATGTAAATGTTTTATCGTGTGCCTCCATGAGAGGTTTTTTCATGTTATCGAAGAATACTGCTATCTTTCCGCTCGCTGTATATCGTTCAAGTTTTACATGGTGCCATTGACCATCCCATGGGACAGACTGCTTATTTGTGGTCAGTGCTCGACGAGGTGCTCCGTCAACTATCATGATTTGTCCGCTATGTGGATCAGGCTTTGCACCGAGGTGAACATAATAAAAATGTTCGGGGTCCTGATACTGAAAGAACACGCAGCAGTCGCGGTGGTTCCCAGTGTCACGAGTACTTTGAACGTCAAATTCAATAATGGTTTCAGTAAGATTCAAGTCTTGGACTAGAGCTATATTATGTGGGCTCCGAACCTTCGGCTGGTAGTCACTTTTACGTTTATTGATTCCCCAGGCTGAGCGACCATCCTTGTTCGTAAGTGTCCATGAGCCGGCATCTGTTGTTTCCCATCGTGCACTCCCATCACTGAAATCATCTTGAAAGACCAGCGGCAGAGCTGATTGGCCATATGCATTGGGGCCGCTTAATACGAATGCTAGGAGCCCTGTGGCACAAAGTATGGTTCCTCGGTTCGTCACACGATGATTTGTCATAATAAGAATCCTTGTTCTACTTCTCACTGAATAGTTTTTCTACTGAAGAATGTCCGTCGTATAGGTTCTATTATGCGTGATCTTTTCCGACATGTTGAACTTCTTTTGAATTCATTTTCTTCCCTTGTAGGAAGGGATTTACTTGTGCGCAATCGCACGCGTGAAGAACAAGCTCATTGTTTATTTACCGCACCATTCGTTGTTGTTTCCCATGGAACAGAAGACGATCCCATATTGAATTATGGGAATGAAAAAGCGCTCTGCCTCTGGGGAATGACTTGGGAAGATTTCGTTCAGACACCGTCTCGAAAAACAGCTGAGCCGATTCATCAAAATGAGCGGGCCCAGCTTTTGGAAAGAACACTAAAGAATGGTTATATTGATGACTATTCAGGGATTCGAGTTTCCAAAACTGGAAAACGTTTCAAGATTGATCAGGCTATCATCTGGAATATTACCGATGAGAACGGACACTATTACGGTCAGGCGGCAACTTTCGATACATGGCACTATTTGCCTCCAATATCGTCTGTTCACACAAATCCCTGAAGACGCCCTCGTCGTCTTTCCATAACACTTTCTCATAAGGTTGGCCTCAATGTTGAATCAAAAAGTACCAAATGCGTTGTATAGGCTTCTATTTGTGTGTTCTTTTCTCATAGGCAGCCCGCTCTTAGCATCGGAATGGATGCCTCTTATCACTGGTCGTCTCTCTGATAATTGGACAACAAAAGGAGCATGGACATTACAAGATGATGGCGTTATCCACCTGCCTGAACGCGACTACAAACATTGGAAAAACTATGAGAATTACCTTATCCTGAAGGATATCGGCGTCACCAATTTTGAATTCGATTTCGATTGGCGTACAGACCAGAACAGCGGACTCTACTTTCACATTCCGGATCTTTCACAACTTCCAGATCGGCATCATAAAGAGGTTCAGCTCTACGAGAACAGTCTTTGGTCGAAGCCCGAATTCGGGGACCATACTGCTGGAGGAATTATTCCAGGTCATGCACCAACAAAGAATGCTTCAAAACCTGCAAAACACTGGAACCACATGCACATTCGGTGTGTAGACAATCAGATTACCGTTTCAATAAATGATGAGGTGGTAAACCAGGCCAACCTCAATGAGGGCGCGGCCGGCAAAAGATCCTCATATGGAGGATTTGCTTTTCAAGACCATGGCTATGCGGTCTGGATCAAGAACATTCGAATCAAGATTCTTGATAAAGAAACGTAGTTCGTTCTTACACATCAAGATTTCTAACATCGAGAGCGTTCCGTTCTATAAACTCCCGACGAGGCTCGACTTTCTCTCCCATCAACGTACGGAAGAGTTCATGAGCGGCGGCTGCATCTTCCATTGAGACACGAAGAAGTGTTCGATTGGATGGATCGAGGGTTGTTTCCCGGAGTTCTTCTGCGTTCATTTCACCCAGGCCCTTAAACCGGGTAATGGCCAAACCCTTCTCGCCAGCACGTCGCACGGCAGTAAGGAGACCTCTTAGATCATCAAGTCCGATTTTGTTCTCGCCCCGACGCAGCAGATATCGAGGCTCTTCCGTACCCGTTCTGTCCTCCGGCATGAGGGACTCAATTCCAAATCCCATAGAATCAAGCTCCGTGAGCCCCGCATTGATGCTGCGGACCTCATGAAGATCTATAACGATAAGTTGATGTTCAGCAGATTCCGGATCGGCTGCACCACCTCCTCCTGGCTTATTTTCATCAGCTTTGCCAGCCTCTAATTCACCTCCTGTGATTTTCTCTTTTGACTCAACAAATGACTCAAGCTGGTCCCGACTCGTGAACCAGTGCTCTTCAGCACCAAAAAATACGTGATACATTGGCAGCTTTTTTGTCTCCGAATCTCGACGAGCTGCGTGGTCGCGCAAGCTAATTCCTCGACGCTCAAGGGCGACCAAGGCATCCTCTAATCCTGCCAGCGTCCGACAGAGCCTCTGCATCTCTTCCCCAGCCAATTCCCGCCCATCACCAGGTAGAAAAACACCTTCTCCAAGGCCTTGGTCAAGCAGTTGTTGTTTCATTTCCTCTTCTGTTTGCACATAGTACACATGCTTCTTGTTCCGTACACGAAACAGTGGTGGTTGCGCAACATAGACATGGCCAGATACAACCAGTTGATACATCTGCCTGTAGAAAAATGTGAGCAAGAGCGTGCGAATGTGGGAACCATCAACATCAGCATCCGTCATAATGACGACTTTGTCGTATCGGCGTTTTGTTAGATCCGCCTCAGGCCCAATGCCTGCTCCAATTGCTGAAATAACACTTCGCACTTCTTCGTTCGCAAGAACCTTGTCCTCACGACTTTTGTACGCATTAATAATTTTTCCACGAAGAGGGAGAATGGCTTGATATTCACGTAGACGGCCACCTTCGGCCGAGCCGCCGGCTGAATCACCCTCGACGAGATAGAGTTCACATTTATCAACATCTTTGCTTGTGCAGTCACGAAGTTTTCCTGGAAGACCACCACCTGAGAGTGCACCTTTTCTTTCACGCAAAAGTGCTTTTGCTTTTTGAGCAGCAGTACGCGCTTCGGCAGCCAGGACCCCTTTTTGAACAATAGCTTTTGCGCTCTTGGGGTGCTCCTCCAGATATTTCCCAAGGAACTCACCCACGGCTGACGTTATGATGCTTTCAACTTCACTGTTACCAAGTTTGGTCTTTGTCTGGCCTTCAAATTGTGGCTCAGCAACTCGTACACTCACAACAGCTGTAATTCCTTCCCGAACATCATCGCCTGTTGGTATTAAATCCTTATAGATCCCTGTTTTCTTGCCATATGAATTCAGACTTCGGGTAAGCGCTGAACGAAAACCAGAAACATGCGTTCCACCTTCATTTGTGGAAATGTTATTCACATAACTGTGAACATTTTCGGTAAAGTCGCTGGTGTATTGAAGGGCTATATCCCAGGCGACACCCTCTGTTTCACCTTTGAGACAGATGACATCGGGATGGACAGCATCACTTGACCTATTCAGCCATTCAACAAATTCTTCAACTCCCCGCTCATAGTGATACTCCTCTGTCTGACCACTCGAAGCATCCGTGAAGACAATACGCACGCCCGAGTTAAGGAATGCTAATTCCTGCAAACGGCGAGCAAGAATATCCCAGGAAAATTTTGTCTGCGGAAATATTTGAGGGTCTGGTTTAAATGTTGTTTTTGTACCCGTCGTAGTCGCGGTGCCCATCTTACGAACAGGCCCAGTGGGCTCACCACGCTGATATTCCTGCTGCCAGAGATGTCCATCTCGTGCTACTTCAACCTCACACCATTCAGAAAGGAAATTGACGACTGTGACACCGACACCATGAAGACCACCAGATGTCTGGTACGCGCCCTTTTCAAATTTTCCGCCAAATTTGAGAACTGTCATCACGCCTTCAAGGGTCGACACTTCACGATCCATCTCTTCTGAAAGTTGCTCGTGGATTCCTGTAGGGATTCCACGTCCGTCATCTTCAACGGTCACACTACCGTCGACATTTACTGTCACTGATACTCTATAAGCATATTTAGCCATACACTCATCAATCGAGTTATCAACGACTTCATAGACCAAATGATGAAGTCCGCGTGACGTATTGTCACCGATATACATTCCAAACCGTTCTCTCACATGCTCACGGTCAGAGAGATGCTTCAAGTCAGTACTTGTGTAACCTGCCTCAGATGAATTTTCTGCAGGGGATGGTGCTGATTCAGCCATGGACACCTTTCGCGAAACAATTGAGTAAATTGAAAAACATTTTTTATGAACGAATTTTTAGAATCCTAAACATATCGATCCTACTTCTGACCTGCTTCGATGAGGAGACGACAACGAATATCCGTAATCCCTTCCGATGGCAGCAGCGATTGCAGTTTTTGAATGACTTCATGTTTATGAAATCCCATTTCCTGAACAAGTGCTGAATGCGTTACAAATACTTCAAGAACACCTCGTCGAACGACACCTGCCTGTGAACCCCCTCGCAAACTTTCTGGGGCGACACTTTCCCATGCAGAACGTAAGGCATCACTTCCTTGCTCCCGGTCGTAGCCGGCCCTCGCCATCAACCTCGACAATACATTTCCGAGGGTTCGTGGGTCTGTCATTCGGCTAGTTTTCCAATGTGAAGACACTGAAGGCACAGTGATTATCCTTTGCATGACGAGCGACTAATCAGCCGCTAACGGCATAACACAGTACCCATAACCATCATCAGTTCGATAGACACACGCACTTTGCCCATCCGTGAGTTCGACATCAATCGCAGTTGCTGGATCGAGGACTCGAAGGAATTCGCTTACGAAACGGGGATCAAGTTTGATCTGTACTGTTTCACCACTGTAATCAATGGGCATCTCCACACGACTCTGGCCGCTTTCTGCGGATTGCCCCGCGAGGACCAATTGTCCCGACTCAAATCCGAAATCAACGCCTTTGGATTGTTCACTCGTAACAATGGCTGCCTGCCGAACCGCTGAAAGCAAAGGTCCAGCTACAACTTTGACACTCACGGCATCTGGTCTTTCTGGAAAAACATCTCGCCAACGAGGAAACCTTCCCTCGACAAGCCGTGCTGATATCGTGGTGTGTCCCGTGTGAATCAACACGTCACTTCCTTGGACAGCCAGTTTCACTGGTGCCTCTGCATCGCCCAGGCTTCGTTCAATGAGTTGCATAGCTCGAGCTGGAACAATCGGTTGAGTCGCTGGCAGTTCACCACCCTGAATCGATGATGGTCCCTCCATCTTTGCCAGACGGCGTCCATCGGTCCCGACAGCCACTACCGTAGCATCCGTTAACTCGAGGAGAACACCTCCGAGTGCGTATCGACTTGACTCGTTGTCGGTAGCAAATACCGTCCTTCGAACCAGTTCACGAACTAACGGTGTGGAAAGTTCAAAACAAGCATCTGTAGGAAATGTCGCTACAGATGGAAATTCAACTGGATCTTCTGCAGGTAAACGAAACTGACTTCGAGCAGCCTTGACGATCGTTGCGTTTCCATCGGTCTCAATCTCGAATGTTGTACCTGGTGGACTTTCCCGGACGATTGCCATTAATCGTACGCTAGGTAGGAGCACGCTTCCTGCTGCTGTTGTTTCGACACCT
>MDSW01039858.1_pt1 | contig 11000 bp, 9 predicted proteins | sample 811171 | NCBI WGS metagenome assembly MDSW01 (sample SAMN05326641, study PRJNA326480) | marine metagenome | isolation source: seawater | place: Atlantic Ocean: North West | collected 2012 | reverse complement strand
TTTGGAGGTTTGGGTATTGAAATAGGTATGGAAGCTGGAGTTGTAAAAGTAATATCTCCAATTGAAGGAACGCCGGCTTATAGAGCTGGTATAAAAGCTGGAGACTATATTGTAAAAATTGACGAACAACAGGTTCAAGGAAAATCTTTGATGGAAGCTGTAAAATTAATGCGTGGAGCAGTCGGTACAGAAATTAAATTAACTATTAGACGCAAGGGAAAGAAAAAAGCTATAGAATTTGTTATTGAAAGACAAATAATTGAAATTCAGTCTGTTGAGGCAAAAGTTCTTGGTGATAAAAAAGAGATAGGGTACTTAAGATTAAAGTCTTTTAATGAAAATAGTGACAAACAATTTTTTCGAAAAGTAAAAAATTTTGAAAAAAAGGAAAATGTAGTTGGTTACATAGTTGATTTAAGGAATAATCCAGGTGGTTTGCTAACTCAGGCAATTAATATAACAGACATTTTTTTAAATGATGGAGAGATAGTTTCAACAAAAGGAAGGAGAGCTATAGAAACTAGAAGATTCTTTGCTAGAAAGGGAGATGCAGTCAATGGAAAACCTATTATTGTAATAATAAATGGAGGCTCGGCATCTGCTTCGGAAATATTTGCTGGCGCTCTTAAAGATCATAAAAGAGCAATTATTTTAGGAGAAAGTACTTATGGGAAGGGCTCTGTTCAATCAATTATTCCTCTAAGAAATGGTGGCGGTATGAGACTAACGATATCAAAATATTATTTGCCTTCCGGACAATCTATTTCTGAAGTTGGTGTAACACCTGATATAGTCGTTGAGGAAATTAGTGAAAATTTCAAAATAAATAGTGAAACCGACAATCAGCTTAAATACGCAATAAACTTACTTAAATCTTAGTCATGGAAAATAAAAAAGTTTTACCTCTAAGAACTGGGGTAGGAGTTGTAGTCCTTAATAAAGAAAATAAAGTTTTTGTAGGAAAGAGAATAGATAATCCAGTAAATAAATGGCAAATGCCACAAGGTGGTGTTGATGAAAAAGAAGATTTATTATCAGCAATGAAACGTGAATTGGATGAAGAAACTAGTATAAAAAATATAAAAATTATTAAGGAATTAGACTATTGGATGGAATATGAGTTACCAAAGGAACTTATTGGAATTATTTGGAAAGGAAAATACCGAGGACAAAAGCAAAAATGGTTTATAGTAAGATTTTTAGGTAATGATAGTGAAATAAATTTAAATACATTACGTCCAGAATTTATTGAGTGGAAGTGGTTAAATATTAAAGATTTGCCTGAAGTGATTGTTGATTTCAAAAGACATGTTTATGAAGCTTTAATAAAAGAGTTAAAAGAATTTACTGATTAATCTCTTGAAGAGACTCAATTTTATAAGATAATATGTATTTTTCTTTATCCGTAATTTGATTTTTTTCTATTTCTTTTCTGGACTCTTCTATTATTTTATTTTTTGAAGACTCCGATAAATCTTTTAAATTTATTACTGTTGATGATAAAATTAAAAGTCTGTTTTTAGAAAACTCAACTGTACCTTCCTCTGTAAAAAATTTGTCTACTTTACCTCCTGAGTCTACTTCTATAAAACCTGGTCTTAAAAATGTTACTAAAGAAACATGATCTTTTAGTATAGTCATTAATCCTTCAAAAGATGGTATAACTACTTGATTAACTTCTAATTTTAAAAGTGTTTTATCCGGACTAATTATTTCTAAGTTAAATTTTTCTGACATTATCCGGCTGCTTCTTTTGCCATTTTCTCGGCTTTCTCAACAGCTTCCTCGATAGTTCCGACCATATAAAATGCTGCTTCTGGGAGATGATCATATTCTCCTTTACAAATTGCATCAAATCCTTTGATTGTAGATTCTAAATCTACTAGTTTTCCTGGTGATCCAGTAAAAACTTCTGCAACAAAAAAAGGTTGAGATAAAAATCTTTGAATTTTTCTTGCTCTAGCTACAGTCAATTTGTCCTCTTCTGACAATTCATCCATGCCTAAAATAGCTATAATATCTTGTAGAGATTTATAGGCTTGTAATATTCGCTGAACTTCTCTAGCAACTCGGTAGTGCTCCTCGCCAACTATCCTTGGGTCTAAGATTCTTGATGTAGAGTCTAATGGGTCTACTGCAGGATATATACCAAGTTCTGCGATCTGTCTTGAAAGAACTGTTGTTGCGTCTAAGTGAGAAAAAGAAGTTGCTGGCGCAGGGTCAGTAAGATCATCAGCAGGCACATAGATAGCTTGAACAGAAGTAATTGAGCCTTTGCTAGTAGTTGTTATTCTTTCTTGTAAATTACCCATATCAGTAGCTAAAGTTGGTTGATATCCTACAGCTGAAGGTATTCTTCCTAGCAAAGCTGAAACCTCTGAGCCTGCTTGAGTAAATCTAAAAATATTATCAACGAAAAATAGTACGTCTTGTCCTTCCTTGTCTCTAAAGTATTCAGCAACTGTTAGTCCTGTTAGGGCTACCCTAGATCTAGCCCCTGGAGGTTCGTTCATTTGTCCATAAACAAGAGCAGCTTTAGATCCTTTTCCTTCAGGTTTTATAACTCCGGATTCTATCATTTCATGGTAGAGATCATTGCCCTCTCTAGTTCTTTCACCTACACCAGCAAATACTGAAAATCCTCCATGAGCTTTCGCAATATTATTTATCAATTCCATAATAATCACAGTTTTGCCGACACCAGCTCCACCAAATAAACCAATTTTTCCTCCTTTTGAATAAGGAGCTAATAAATCTACAACTTTAATTCCCGTAGATAAAATTTCAGTTTCTGTTGATTGTTCTGTAAATTTTGGAGCTTGTCTATGTATTGGCCATTTTTCCTTAGTTTTAATTTCACCTTTTTCATCAATAGGCTGGCCAATAACATTTACGATCCTTCCAAGAGTTTCTGGACCGACTGGCACACTTATTGGCAAAGTAGTATCGATAACTTGATCTCCTCTCTTTAGCCCCTCTGTAGAGTCCATTGCTATAGTTCTCACTTCGTTTTCACCTAGATGCTGAGCAACTTCTAATATTAATTTGTTTCCTCCATTGTCAACTTCTAAAGCAGTAAGTATTTCAGGTAAATTTTCTTCAAAGCTGACATCGACTACCGCTCCAATAACTTGTGTAATTTTTCCCTTTTTGCTCATAATTATAAACTCTCTGCTCCTGATATAATCTCAATTAATTCTTTTGTAATAGAAGCCTGTCTGCTTCTGTTATAAGTAATGGTTAGCTTATCAACCAAATCTCCTGCATTTCTAGTTGCATTATCCATTGCTGTCATTCTTGAGCCCTGTTCGCTTGCAGCATTTTCTAAAAATGCTTTAAAAACTTGGGTTGATATATTCTTTGGAAGTAATTCATCTAAAATTTCATCTTCTTCAGGTTCAAATTCATAAAAATCTATTTCTGATTTTTCTTTATTTTCTTCTTTTTTTTCTGCAGGTATTATCTGCTGAGCTTGAGGTATTTGGGTAATTACATTTTTAAAATTATTATAAAAAATAGAACACTTATCAAATTCTTGATTTTTAAATAATTCTAAAATAATTTTTCCAACTTCCTCTGCTTCTTTAAAAGATATTTGCTTCCTATCCTTAAAGCTAAGCTTTTTGATTATATATTTTCCATATTCCCTTTTGAGTTGATCATGCCCTTTGGATCCAACAGTTATAATTTTTAAAACTTTCCCTTCTTTTAAAATCTTTTCAAAGTGATTTTTTGCTAATCTGCATATATTAGAGTTAAACCCTCCACACAAACCTCTGTCTGCTGTCATAACTACACATAAATTAATTTTATCATTACCAGTTCCAACTAATAATTTTGGAGCATTTTCCGTATCATTTATAGATTTGGTTAAATTTAAGATTATGTTTTGCATTTTTTCGCTATAAGGTCTTCCCTTTTCCGCATTTTCTTGTGCTTTTCTTAATTTAGCAGCAGCCACCATTTTCATAGCCTTAGTAATTTTTTGAGTTGATTTTACACTACTTATTCTTTTTCTAAGATCATCTAAGCTAGGCATTATTTTTTACTCTTCTTATATTCTTCTATTATTTGTATCAGTGTTTTTTCTATTTCTTCATCAAGTTTTCCAGAAGATTGGATTGTATCTATTATTTCTGGTTTTTCATTTTTTATTTTTTCAATAATTTCTTTTTCAAAAGATTTTATTTGATCTAATTCAACATCATCTAAATAACCTCTAACTCCAGTGAATACTGTGATTACTTGTTCTGCTACAGTTAAAGGTGAGTATTGGTTTTGTTTAAGTAATTCAGTTAATTTTGCACCACGATTTAATAATTTTTGTGTTGACGCATCAAGGTCAGATCCAAATTGAGCGAATGCTGCCATCTCACGATATTGTGCTAATTCTAATTTAATCGATCCAGCAACTTTTTTCATAGCTTTAGTCTGTGCTGCTGACCCTACTCTTGAAACGGAAAGACCAACATTTACAGCAGGTCTAATACCTTGATTAAAGAGTTCTGTTTCTAAAAAAATTTGTCCATCAGTAATTGAGATTACATTTGTTGGAATATAAGCGGAAACATCGCCTGCTTGAGTTTCAATAATTGGAAGAGCTGTGAGCGAGCCACCTCCGCTTGAATCATTTAACTTTGCTGCTCTTTCTAGTAATCTACTATGTAAATAAAATACATCGCCCGGATACGCCTCTCTACCTGGTGGTCTTCTTAATAAAAGTGACATTTGTCTATATGCAACAGCTTGTTTCGAAAGATCATCATAAATTATTAGCGCATGCATACCATTATCTCTAAAATATTCTCCAATTGTACATCCTGTGTAAGGTGCTAAAAATTGCAACGGAGCAGAGTCTGAAGCTGTAGCTGAAACAATTGTAGTATATTTCATTGCTCCAGCGTCTTCTAAAGTTTTAACAATTTGAGCAACGGTTGATCTTTTTTGCCCTATCGCTACATAAACACAATACAATTTCTTCTTTTCATCTTCAGATTCGTTTATAGCTTTTTGATTAATTATAGTATCAATAGCAACGGCTGTTTTTCCCGTTTGTCTATCTCCAATTATTAATTCCCTTTGTCCTCTTCCAATAGGTATTAAACTATCTATAGCTTTTAAACCTGTTTGCATCGGTTCATTAACTGACTGTCTTGGAATTATACCTGGTGCTTTTACTTCAACTCTCATTCTTTTAGTTTTTTCACTAAGATTTCCTTTACCATCTACAGGGTTTCCTAGAGCATCAACCACTCTACCAAGTAATTCTTTTCCAACAGGTACGTCAACAATTGAACCTGTTCTTTTAACAGTGGCTCCTTCTTTAATTCTTCTGTCATCTCCAAAAATTACTACTCCAACATTGTCATTTTCTAAATTCAAAGCCATTCCTTTTGAGTCATCCTCAAATTCGACCATCTCACCAGCCTGTACATTATCGAGTCCATAAACTCTAGCTATTCCATCACCTACTGACAAAACTTTTCCAACTTCACTTACTTCGGCTTTTTCTCCAAAGTTTTTTATTTGTTCTTTTAATATTTTTGTAATTTCTGATGGATTGACTGGCATTTTAAACCTTTAACATTAGTTTTTCGTATTTCTTTAATTTATTTTTAATAGAAGTATCAACCATAAGACTTCCTATTTGAACTTTAAATCCTCCTATGAGATTTTCATCAATTTTATAATCGAAAACTATTGAAGAACCAATAGCACTTGATAGTTCTTTATTGATACTCTCAATTTCTACTGAGGAAAGTTTCTTTGATGATATAAGAGTTGCATTAACTTCACCTTTTTTAATAGATACCAATTTTAAAAAACTTTTAATTATTTTTTTCAAAAAGAAGATTCTCCTTTTTGTAACTAAAATTAATAAAAAATTTCTTAAAGTTTTAGAAAATTTCATAACATCTGAAACTTGATTTGCAATTTTTATTTGATTAGAGAACGACTGTGTAGGATTTTTAAGAAAATTTTTTAATTCTGCATTTTTATCATAAATTTCTAAAAGATCTGAAATGTTCTTTTCAACAGTTTCGAGCTCTGAATTTTCTTTACATAGCTCAAAAAGAGCCAGTGCATACCGCTCTGAAGTTTCCGTTGAAAAAGATTTGTTTGAACTCAAGTTTTTACCTATTAAAGATTTTTAATTAAGAATTTAATGAGATTTCGTATCATAAGGAAATATAGCCTTCAAGATGGCATAATAAGTAAATTAAGTAAAGTTTATTGGGTCAACATCAACCGTAAGTTTAATTTTTTTAGAAATATGAAGATTTTTTAAAAAATTACTAAGTTTTTTTTGAATTAAACTGTTACTTCTAGATCTAAGTAAAAGTCTCGTTCTGTATTTCTTTTTAATTCTAAAAATAGGAGACGCCACAGGGCCCATTACTTCTAGATCTTTTATTATTATAAGCTTTTTTTTTATTTCTTGAGCTGCTCTAAAACTATCTTCATCTGAATTGGATGAAATAATCAAAGCGATTAATCTAGAAAAAGGAGGAAGTTTTTTATTTTTTCTTAAAATTAATTCATTACTAAGAAATTTTTCAGGGTCATTTGCAAGCAGATCTCTTAAGGTCTCATTTAATGGAGATGTAGTTTGATAAATAATTAAAGAGTCTTTTGAAAATCTTCCTGCCCTTCCACTTAGTTGATTATAAAGCTGAATATTTTTTTCAGTTGTTCTCAAATCATAGCCCATTCCTGAAAAATCAGCATCAACTACTACGATACAATTTAATTTTGGAAAATTGAATCCTTTTGATATTAATTGGGTACCAATTAAAATATTTATCTCATTATTTTCAATTTTTTTTATAGTTTTTTCAGTATCTTTTTTATTTATTAAAAAATCACTTGAAAATATTTTAATATTCTTTTCTGGAAAAATTCTTTTTAATTCTTCAAAGATTTTTTCAACACCGGGTCCGTACATGATGAAGTCACATTTTTTTTTGTCTTTTTTACATTCAATCTCTTTTGTAGTTTTGTATCCGCAGTGATGACAAACTAATTTTTCAATTAGCTTATGGTAAGTAAGATAAATAGAACAATTTGGGCACACATGTTTGAAACCACATTTTTTGCAAATCAAAAAAGGAGCATAACCTCTTCGATTCAAAAAAAATAAAATTTGTTCATTTTTGTCTAAATAATCTTTAACTAATTTAATAGTTTCGTCAGCTATAAAATTATTTTTTTTTAATAAAGATAAATTTAGATTTATAACCTTTGCATCTGGTAAAGGAAGTTTTTTAAATCTATTTTTTATTTTAGTGAAATTATACTTTTTATTTTTAACATTATTAAAAGTTTCTAATGAAGGAACTGAAGAAACTAAATATACGGGAATTTTTTCAAATGATGCTCTGGCGATTGCCATATCTCTTGCGTTGTATATTAACCCTTCTTCTTGCTTATAAGAAGAATCATGCTCTTCATCAACCACTATAAGACCAAGTTTTTTAAATGGCAAAAGCAATGAGGATCTTGCGCCTATAACAAGTTTTATTTTATTTTTTAAAACTCCTTGCCAAATTTTTCTTTTATTTTTAACAGTTATCTTAGAGTGCCAAACGGCAGGCATAAAACCAAAAAAATCTAAAAATCTTTCTTTAAATTGATTTGTTAAAAATATTTCAGGAAGCAAAACAAGTATTTGCTTTTTTTTATTAATAATCTCTTTTATTCTTTCAAAATAAACTAATGTTTTTCCTGAGCCTGTAATTCCCTGCAGCATTGATACATTAAAATTTTCGCCGAAACTTTTTAGATCTTCTAAAGACTGTTCTTGCTCAGAATTTAAAATATAAGAGTTTTTTTTATTAGGATATTTTTCAAATAAACAGTTCTCAATTTTAAAAATATTTTTTTTATCACCTAAACACATTTTTAAAACCATTCCTTTTGAAGCTAAATTATAAATAGAAAACCAATTAATGAAGTTGATTAAATTTTTACTAATTGAAAATTTATTAATTTTTTTTTTTATTTTTCTTATTTTTATTTTTTTTGAAGTTATTTGTATTTTGTCCCAAACAACTCCTAGCTCTTGATTTTTTCCAAATGGAACGACAACAAATTGTCCTGGTTTTAAATTGTCAATTGATCCAGAACTGTAAGTTAACGGATAATTAAAAATCCGTGGTAGCAAAATAGGTATTTCCATACTAAGATTTTAGTTGATATTATAACAATTAAAAATGAATTGATCTTTTATCAACAGATAAGGCCGCTTCTTTAATTGCCTCTGTATGTGTGGGATGTGCATGACAAGTTCTTGCTATATCTTCCGCACTAGCACTAAATTCCATTGCTAATGCCATTTCGGCAATCATATCTCCGCAATGTGGTCCGATTATATGAACGCCTAAAACTCTATCAGTTTTAGAGTCAGCTAAAATTTTTACAAAACCATCAGTCTCATTATTAACTTTTGCTCTTGAATTAGCCAAGAAAGGAAACTTGCCAATTTTATAATTTACGTTTTTATTTTTTAATTCCTCCTCGGTCTTTCCAACTGCAGCTACTTCTGGTGATGTATAAATAACTCCTGGAATAACATCATAATTCACGTGTCCTGCTTGCCCGGCCAGAATTTCAGCAACAGCTATGCCTTCTTCTTCGGCTTTATGTGCAAGCATTGGACCTTTTACAACGTCGCCTATTGCATAAATGTTTTTAACCGATGTCTGTAATTTTTCATTAACCTCAACTCTTCCTTTTTTATCTAATTCTATTCCAACTTTAGAAAGGTTTAAACCATCGGTATAAGGTTTTCTTCCTATTGAAACTAAAACTTTATCGGATTTAATAATTGTTTTTTTTGAAGAGCTTTTATCACTAAACTCAATTCTAACTTCATCGCCAGTCGATTTTACTGAATTTACTTTAGAGTTAAGTTGAAATTTAATACCTTGCTTGCTTAAAATTTTTTGAAACTCTTTAGATATTTCCCTATCCATCCCAGGAACAATATGATCTAAATACTCTATAACCGTGACTTCTGAACCTAGTCTTGACCAAACTGAAGCCATTTCTAAACCAATGTAACCTCCGCCAATTACTGTGAGCTTGTTTGGAACCTTATTCAAAGAAAGTGCTCCGGTTGAAGAAACTACATTTTTTTCATCTATCTTTATACCTGGTATTGAGGTAGGCGTAGAGCCTGTAGCAATCACAATATTTTTTCCTTTGTATATTGATTTTTTTTTACCATCATGAAGTTCTACGCTAGAATTAGAAGATATAACTCCTTTTCCTTTTAAATAAGTAACTTTGTTTTTTTTAAATAAAAATTCCACGCCTTTTGTTAAAATTTGAACAGATTTATCTTTGCTAGACATCATTTTTTCAATGTTGAGCTTAATTTCAGAAATTTCTATTCCTTGATTTTTGAAATCTTTTTTAGCTTTGTTATAGCTATCAGATAAATTCAAAAGACTTTTAGATGGAATACAACCTACGTTAAGACATGTTCCGCCGAGAGTCCCTCTAGACTCAATACAAGCTGTTTTTAAACCAAGTTGAGCAGCTCTGATTGCGCAAACATAGCCTCCGGGTCCACCGCCAATGATTATAACATCAAAATTACTTTCCATTATTATAAATTTAAAAATAGTCTTTTAGGTTGCTCTAGACAATCTTTTACTGTTTTCAAAAAAGAAACAGCTTCTTTTCCATCTATTATTCTATGATCGTAGGAAAGAGCCAAATACATTACAGGCCTTATAACAATTTTTCCCTCAACAACAACTGGTCTTTCCATAATATTATGCATACCTAAAACAGCAGATTGTGGAGGATTTAATATCGGCGTTGACAGCATAGATCCATATATACCTCCGTTCGAAATCGTAAATGTTCCTCCCTGCAAGTCTTCGATTGTAATTTTTCCATCTCTTGCTTTTTCACTGAGGTTTGAAATATTTTTTTCTATGTCAGCAAATGACATCTCATCAGTATTTCTTAGTACCGGTACTACTAAACCTCGATCTGTACCTACAGCAATACTAATGTTGTAATAATTTTTATAAACAATTTCATCTCCTTGAACTTCGGCATTTACTGCAGGATAATTTTTAAGACCTATAACGCAAGCTTTAACAAAAAAAGACATAAATCCCAATTTGACTGAATATTTTTTTTGAAAATCATCTTTGTAATGTTTTCTCATATTAATAATTTCATTCATATCAACTTCATTAAAGGTTGTGAGCATAGCAGCATTCTCTTGGGCTTCTTTTAGCCTTTTTGCTATCGTCATTCGCAACCTAGTCATTTTAATTCTCTCCTCAGGACCTTGGGTTGATTTTCTTTTTGATGGCTGCGGTTTAACCCCCATTAAACTCATCAAATCTTCTTTAAGTATTATTCCATTTTTGCCTGTTCCCTGAACATCGTCTAAATCAATTTTTGACTCTGCTGCCATTTTTCTTGCTGCTGGTGAAAATTTATTTTCTGAAACACTTTGTTTGTCTTCACTTAAATTATCTAAAATTAAAGGCTCCTCATCTGTGTTTTCTTCGAGAATTAAAGGCTCTTCTTGATCGTCTTTGTATTTTGACTCTTCATCTTTTAAAATTAGTGGTTCATTCACTTCCTTTTTTTTGATTTCTTTTTTAATTGGTTTTTTTAATGGAGGTGAATACTTTTTTTCAACTTCTTTTTTTTCTTCAACTTTATTTTTATTAGATTTTAAAGAAACACCTACTGTGCCAAGAAGAGAGCCAACATTTACAGTTTCTCCCTCTTTGACAGATATCTTTTCTAAAGTTCCATTTGAAGGAGACGGAACTTCAACATTAACTTTGTCTGTTTCTAATTCAACCAATGGCTCATCTGATAAAACTTTATCGCCTTGATTTTTAAGCCATTTTGATACTGTGGCTTCTGTAACAGACTCTCCTAGGGCTGGCACTACTATTTTTTCTGACATTAATTTAGCTTTCCTATTACCTTTTCTAATATTTCATTTTGCTCTGCAAGAT
>MDSW01021541.1_pt1 | contig 11000 bp, 10 predicted proteins | sample 811171 | NCBI WGS metagenome assembly MDSW01 (sample SAMN05326641, study PRJNA326480) | marine metagenome | isolation source: seawater | place: Atlantic Ocean: North West | collected 2012 | reverse complement strand
CGTATAATCTTTTTTTCTACAGTACCATCACTATAAATATAGAATAATGGAGTATTTTTCTTAGTTCTATTAATAGTTCTACCCAATAGATCTATAATTTTGATGATTTCTTTATTAGTGCTGGTCATATGTTCATGAGTGTTTGAAGCTCCTCCTTCACATAGTGTATGGCTTAAAAGATTAGATCGATAATTATTAATTGCAGCTATCATTCTTGTTTTTTGACCCTGGGTAAATAAATTCATACATGCATCATTTGTGTAATCCATATAGTTCATAAACATATCTCCGTTCGGATTAGTGGTTTGACATGAATTAGGATTTTGAGGAAAAGATGGACAGCTGTAATTTTCAATTTCTTGTTTTGGAGTATCACTTACTTGATCATTACCGCAGCTCCCCCATGCCCCCCATAAATGTTCTAAGTTGAGCCAATGACCTATTTCATGAGTTGCAGTTCTTCCTTTATGATAAGGAGGTTGGGCTGTTCCAATATTACCAAAATATCTATATCCAATTACTACCCCATCTCCACTGCTTAGCCAATTTGAAGGAGGGGTTGCGTAGCCTAGTAATCCGCTTCCAAGGTCGCAAACCCAAATATTAAGATAATCTTCTTTAGGCCACGGGTCAGCACCTCCAGTACTTGAAGATTTTACATTATCATTCATGCTAAAGGAACTTTCATTAGTTTGTACTCTATTAATTCCTGTTGTAGAAAAGCCATTAGGATCAGTATTAGCTAGGCAGAATTCAATTTCACAATCCGCAGCAATATTTTGCCACACATTAGGAGTATTAATAACATCAATATTAGTTCTTCTATAGTCTTCGTTTAATATTTCAATTTGAGAAAATATTTGTGCATCAGATATGTTTTCGGCATTAGTATTCCATACGACATGCACTACAACCGGTATAGTTATAATCGTGTTTTTATAACTAACTCTATTTTCTATCCATTTTTGGGTTTCAATATTTACTTTTTCTCTTTCTTTAGCATATTGCTGGTTTTCTTTCATAAGCCAATTAACATAGATGTCAGTTCCACATCTTTGTTGTGCATTACTAAATAAGAATGCAAGTGTTAATATAAAAGTTGGTAAATATTTATTTATTTTCATTATTATTCTTTTACGAATGGAATATATTTATTGTTCATCTTTAAGATGTATATTCCATTATTAAGTTTATTTATATTAATTTTTTGTTTGTTTTCAGTCATAATTACTTCTCCAAGTAAATTATATATTTCTTTTATACCTTTATAAGATACATTAATGTAGTCACTAGCTGGATTAGGATAGATTAATATCTTTTTTTCAATCATATCAATACTAGTAGTCTGATCAGTTATTATATTAATGTTATCTAGAAAAAGGTTGTTTTCATAGTCATTAATATTCCTGAATTTAATAACTAGATCATCTTCTCCTATGTAATTTGAAAGATCAATATTTTTTGAATCCCAATCATTACTGTTAGATGGAGTCCAGGTAAATTCATTAAAAACAGGACTTGTTGTTACTAGGCTTGAGCCTGCGTCTTCCCATATTTTTTGCCAATTATTACCGCAGTCATCAGAAACAAAAACCTGTAATGTATCTGACCAAACTTGCGATGAATTTGGATTAGTCCATAAACTATAAGCATAATCAAAATTGAGGCTGATTGTATTTGCTAGAGACACATTAATGGTTGGGAGTATTAAATCATCATATTCTCCATTTGCAGCATAATCTGCATTATTTATATAAATAGATGTGCTGCTATTATAGCCAGCTATATTTGTTATTTCCCATGTTTCATTTCCATCTGGATTATTGATACTCCATCCACTATTTAAATTCCCACTTTGGAAATCTTCATTTATGTTTGGGTTAATTCCTATACAATCACAATTATTAACACAGGAATTGTAATCAGAGAATGTACCATTGCTATTTCCTGGATCAATACAGTTTCCGTTAACACAGTCCCAAGATGGGGTTGGAGGAACACCACTACATATATTATGGTTTAATAAATTAGGTCGATAATTATTAATTGCAGCTATCATTCTACTTTTCTGGTTTTGAGTAAATAAATTCATGCAGGCATCATCTGTATAATCCATATAATTCATATACATATCACCATTTGCTCCGTTTCCTGTGCAATTTGAGGTTGAGGGAAAATTAGGACATCCATAATTTGAAGATTGCTGTGTTGGAGTATCATTACAGTTATCATTACCACAATTAGCATCTCCCCATATATGATCTAGATTAAGCCAATGTCCTACTTCATGTGTAGCTGTTCTTCCTTTATTGTATGTATTTGAAATCGGGCTTAATGTACCAAAAAACCTATAACCTATTACCACACCATCTTCAACACTTAGGTTGCCCCAAGGTGGAGTGGCATAGCCTAGAATACCTCCGCTTAGATCGCACACCCATATATTTAGATAATCATCATTTGGCCATGCATTAATACCTCCACTTGATGTGTATTTTACATCATCGGTAGAGATAGAAAAAGATGTTTGTGATGTTTGAGTCCTAGTAATTCCTGTTGTTGGGTTTCCTTGAGGGTCTATAGTTGCTAAGCAGAATTCTATTTCACAATCAGCAGCAACAGACTGAAATGCGCTTGGAGTGTTTGTGGCATCTGCATTGAGTCTTCTAAAATCTTCATTGAGAACATCAATTTGTGATAATATTTTTGCATCAGAAATATTTTCTGAATTTGTGTTCCATACTACATGAACTACTACTGGTATAGTAATAATTATTTTCTTTTCTGCATGATTAGGATTATCTTTTAGCCATTTAATTGTTTGTTCATTTACTTTATTTCTTTCTTGACTATATTCAGGGTATTTTTGCATTAAAAAAGTAGTATATAATTCAGTGCCACATTTCTCTTGAGAAAAAAGAGAAATATTTATCATCATTAGTAATAATATAAGTTTTTTCTTCATATATATATTTAGGTAATATTTTTAACGGATTTAAGCCTCAAATATAATGCATTTCTTATAAAATTAGAAATAGAAAATATTAAATTAATATAATAATAGATGTAAAAAACATATACTATTTCTTGCTTATTTACTCATATTATGTAATTTTGCAAACCATTTTTAAATAATTTTTATGTACGCAATAGTAGAAATATCTGGACAGCAATTTAAAGTTGAGAAAAATCAACAGATATTTGTGAATAGATTACAAGAGAAGGAAGGAGCAAAAATTACACTTGAAAATGTAATGCTTTTAGATGATAAAGGAAAGATTACTGTTGGTACTCCCATTATATCAGAAGCGAGAGTAACAGCGAAGGTTATAGATCATGTCAAGGGAGAGAAGAAGATTATTTTTAAGAAAAAAAGAAGAAAAGGATATAGAGTGAAGAATGGTTATAGACATTCTTTTACTAAGATAGAAGTTCAAGATATTCAAGCTAAAGCATCTCCTGCAAAAAAGACTTCAGTAGCAAAGAAGGCAACTACGACAAAGAAGGCAACTACGACAAAGAAGGCAACTACAGTAAAGAAGGCAACTACGGCAAAGAAGGCAACTACGGCAAAGAAGAAAGCTGTAAAGAAATAAAAGATTAATAACATTTAATATATTATAAGATGGCACATAAGAAAGGAGCTGGAAGTAGTAAAAACGGAAGAGAGTCACATAGTAAGAGACTAGGAGTGAAAATATTTGGAGGAGAAAATATTATTGCGGGCAATATTATAGTTCGACAAAGAGGTACTGTTCATAATGCAGGAGAAAATGTTGGCATGGGAAAAGATCATACACTTTTTGCCCTTATTGATGGAAAAGTAAAATTTACAAAAAAAAGAAATAATAAGTCTTACGTTTCTGTTGAGGCTTAACTTACATGTGAAATAGACATTTTGAAAGAACTCTTGTTGTAAGCAAGAGTTTTTTTTATTTACATTTGTTACTTAAATTTATACATAGATGCTACATATTAATCATATTCGAAAAGATTTACATAACTGTATTAAGTTGTTTAAAAAAAGAAATATTGATGTTGCAGATTCTTTAAATGAAGTTGTTAAAAAAGATGATATTCGTAAAAAGATACAACAAGATCTTGAAAAATTATTACAAAAAAGTAATGAATTGTCAAGAAAAGTAGGTGAATTTTATAAGGCTGGAGATTTAGATGCGGCAAACACATTGAAATTAGAAACCAAATCTATTAAAGAGCAATCAAAAGATTTGCAGCAAAAACAAATCAATTTAGCAGATGAAATAAAAAACCTTTTGGAAGGTATTCCAAATATACCTCATCTTTCAGTGCCTTCTGGAAAGGATGAAAAGCACAATAAATTAATAAGGGAAGTAGGAGAAAAGCCTGAACTGAACAGTAATGCAAAGCCCCATTGGGATCTAGCTGTTGAGTATAATTTAATTGACTTTGATTTAGGAACAAAAATTACTGGAGCTGGTTTTCCTGTTTATGTTGAAAGAGGAGCACGCTTACAACGTGCATTAATATCTTATTTTTTAGATAAAAATATTAGTGCTGGTTATATAGAATATTTACCTCCACATCTTGTTAACTATAATTCTGCTTATGGGACAGGTCAGTTGCCTAAATTTGAAGATGATTTATATAAGATTGCTTCTGAAGGGTTATATTTAATTCCAACTGCTGAAGTCCCAATTACTAATCTTTTTCGTGATGTTATCATTAAAGAATTTCCTGTAAAATGCACGTCTTATACTCCTTGTTTTAGGCAAGAAGCAGGTTCTTATGGCAAAGATGTACGTGGTCTAAATAGGCTTCATCAGTTTGATAAAGTAGAAATTGTTCAAATTGAGAAAAATAATAATTCTTATCAAGCGCTAGATGAAATGGTACAACATATTGCACGTATACTTGATGATTTAAAGTTACCTTATAGAATAGTTCAATTATGTGGCGGAGATTTAGGTTTTTCTTCTGCTCTTACTTATGATTTTGAAGTATATTCAGCTGCACAAAAGAGATGGCTTGAGGTAAGTTCTGTTTCTAATTTTGAAAGTTTTCAAGCTAATCGACTTAAATTAAGATATAAAGATGAAGATGGAAAGATGCAATTATGCCATACATTAAATGGCAGTGCATTGGCTCTTCCTAGGATATTTGCTGCTCTTATTGAAAATAATCAAACAAGTAAGGGAATTGTAATTCCAGGTGTGCTTCAGTCTTATACAGGTTTTGATATTATTTCTTAGATGCGTCTTATATTATTTCTCATGTGTTTTAATTGTGTTGTTTTTGCACAACAAGATGAACAAAAATTAGCATATCAACACTTTATAAATGGACAGTATTTAGAGGCAATTAATATATATGAAGATTTAAATAAAGAAAAGTTTTTAATTCGGCATTATGTGCCATATTTCACCTCTTTATTAAAATTAGAAGAATATAAGAAAGCAGGTCAATTAGCAAGAAAGGCATCTGATATTTATCCTACTACTTTAAGTTATCAATTAGACATTGGTGTTATTGAAGAAAAGAAAGGGAATAGGAAAAAGGCGGAGAAAATATATGATCAAGTATTTAAAAAAATTAAAGGTAGTAATAAGAATTCATATATCAACTTAGCAAATACATTTACTCGCTACACTATGTTTGAACGTGCATTAGATCTTTATGAATTTGCTCAACAAAAAAATTCACAATTAAATTTTAGTCTACAGAAAGCTCAGATATATTCTAATTTAGGAAAATCTGAATTGATGGTTACAGAATATTTAGCAGAACTTAATTTAAATCCTAATCAAAAGACGATGGTGATTTCTCAGTTGCAAAGATTTTTAGACAATGATGGTATTAAGAGTGATAAAAATTATTCTTTAGTTAAAAAAGCATTGCTTGTTGAAATTAGAAATAATCCAGAAAGAATTGATTTCATGGAATTATTAATTTGGCTTTTTATGCAGAATCATCAATTTGAAATGGCACTTAAACAAGCTAAGGCATTAGATAAGCGTACTAGTGCAGGTTTAGAAAAAATATTTGATTTAGGGGATTCTTTTTTAGATAAGGAATACTATCAGTTAGCAATTGATGCATATGATTATGTAATACAAAGAGTAACCGATCAAGATGTTATAATTCATGCTAATATTAATAAATTATATGCGCAAACTAAGCTTTTATTAGATAATGATCAAGATATCAATGAATTAGATAATGCTTATAAAGAAATTATTAATCAATTAGGTGAAAAATACAATACGGTTATCTTGTTGTCAAATTATGCTCATTTTAAAGCTTTTTATTTAAATGATCTTGTTGCTGCAGAGAATATTCTTATTAGAACAATGGGTATATCTGGAATTACAGATATTGATTTGGCAGAGTGTAAATTAGAATATGCAGATATACAGTTACTATTAGGAAATATATGGGAGTCATTACTTTATTATTCTCAAGTAGAAAAGGATTTTAAGGAAAATCCATTAGGACATGAAGCTAAATTAAGACGTGCGAAAATTGCTTATTATCAAGGTGATTTTTTATGGGCACAAGCACAGCTTTCTACATTAAAAGCTTCAACATCTAAACTTATTGCAAATGATGCGATGGAGCTTTCGTTATTAATTACTGACAACTATAATTTAGACACATCAGATATTGCTATGCAAACTTTTGCTAGAGCTGATTTATTAAATTATCAGAAAAGAAAACAGGATGCTTTGGTGAAGTATGATTCTATACTTTTTTTATTTCCTGGTCATTCTCTTTCAGATGAGATCTATATGAGAAAAGCAGAAATATATATTGAATTAGATGATTATCAAGAAGCACTAGTTATGTATGATAAAATTATTTTAGAGCATTCATATGATATTTTAGTAGATGATGCTCTTTATAGAAAAGCACAAATTTATCATAAGAAATTACAAGAAAAATCAAAAGCAATGGATATTTATGAAAGAATTTTATTAGAACATAATAGCAGTATATTTGTTGCAGAATCAAGAAAAAAATTTAGAGAATTAAGAGGAGATAAATTAGAAGAATGATTATATATAATATTACTATAAGTGTAGAAAAAGAGATAGTGCAAGAATGGTTAGATTGGATGCAAAAGAAACATATTCCTCAAGTTATGAGTACAGGTTGTTTTTTAAAAGCTCAAATAAATAAAGTATTGGCTTTAGATGATAGTGAAGAGACATATGCAATTGCTTACACCTGTATTGATAAGAAGAATTTCGATAATTATCAAAAGAATTATGCTTCACTATTACAAAAGCAATATTTAGATTTATATGCTAATAACACATTTGTTTTTAGAACTGTAATGAAAAAAATAAAAGAGTTTTAGTTTTCTATTAGAAATGGGTTATATTTCTTTTCCCATGCTAATGTTGTAGAAGGTCCATGGCCGCAGTAGATTAAAGTATCCTCTTTTAATGTTACTATTTTTGTGCGTATACTTTCTAGTAAAATATTATGATTTCCTCCGGGCAAGTCAGTTCTCCCTACACTTTCTTTAAATATAAGATCTCCACCAATTAATATGTTTTTTTTCTTATTGTGTAAGCAAATATGCCCTGGAGAATGTCCTGGAGTAAATAGAATATTAAAAGAATTATTGCCAAGGTGAATAATAGTTTTTTCGTTTATAAAGTGTTTAGGATCTTTACAGTGCTTATAATTATTAAAGCCATAAGTTTTGGCAATATTTTTGGCGCTATCTAATATGGGTAATTCTAGTTTATTAATATATAAATCTATATTCCATTTTTCTTGAACAAACCTATTACCTAAAACATGATCAATATGACAATGAGTATTTATAAGTTTGGTAGGATTGAGTTTTTTACTTTCAATAAAATTAGATAATTGATTCTCTTCATCATTTGTATAGCATCCAGGATCAATTATTATACAATTATTATTTTCTTCATAAATCACATATGTGTTTTCTTGAAACGGATTAAAATTAAATACTTGGATATTCATAAATGAATTATTTTTTGCTCTACAAATATATAAGTTCTATATTTGTGTATTATGAGTATTGTAACTTTTATCATTCTTATTTTTATAGGTCTTTTTGCTGGTTTAATTAGTGGTGTTGTAGGTATTGGAGGAGGTCTGGTTATAATTCCATTGTTGATTTTATTATTAGGCTTTAGTCAACATGAAGCACAAGGCACTTCTTTAGCATTAATGCTTCCTCCTATAGGTGTTTTAGCCGTTTTAAATTATTATAGTAAAGGATTTGTTAATTGGCAATATGCTTTTATTATTGCTTTTACATTTATTATAGGTGGTTATTTTGGATCTAAATTTGCGATTAATTTAAAACCGGAGATCTTAAGTAAAGTATTTGGTTTTTTTATGTTAATTATAGCAGTTAAAATGATTTTTAAATGATCGATATAATAAAATCACTTTCTCATAATTTTCTTAAAGAGATTATAGAAATCAGAAGACATTTACATCAATATCCCGAGTTGTCTTTTAAAGAAGAAAAGACATCACTTTATATAAAGTCAATTCTTAAGAAATGGAATATACCGTTTATTGATAATATTGCAGGTAATGGTATAATGGTAATTCTGCGAGCTAAAAATCCAGATTCACATGTTATTGCTTTACGTGCAGACATAGATGCTTTACCTATCAATGAAGAAAGTAATGTTTCTTATTGCTCAAAGAATAAAGGGGTAATGCATGCTTGTGGACATGATGCGCACACTGCTTCTTTGTTAGGAGCTATTAAAATACTTAGTAGTATTAAAGAACATTGGAAAGGAACAATTAAATTTATTTTCCAACCAGCAGAAGAGATGCTTCCTGGAGGAGCAAAGCAAATGATAGAAGAAGGAGTTTTAGTTAAACCTACTGTTAAAAGAATGCTCGCACAACATGTGTTTCCTGAATTAGAATATGGAAAGGTAGGCTTTAGAAAAGGAAAATATATGGCCTCAACAGATGAATTACATGTGGCTATATGTGGAAAAGGTGGTCATGCTGCATTACCAGATAAATATAATAATCCAATTATTGCAGCTTCTCAATTAATAGTAAATTTAAATCAGCATTTTAAGAATTTAAATAATAATTATATTGTTTGTGCTATTGGTTTTGTTGAAGCATTAGGATCTACTAATATAATACCAAACCATGTTTGTCTAAAAGGAACTTTAAGGGTAATAGATGAGAGTTCTAGATTAAAAGCACATAAAGATATATTAGCAATTTCTAATGAGATTTCTAAACAATATAGTCTTAAAGTAGATTTTGACATAAGAAAAGGTTTTCCTTGTTTAATTAATGATCATCAACTGACTAGTGATTCAGTGAAATATGCAATACAATATTTAGGACATGATAATGTTGTTGAGTTGCCTATTCGGATGACAGCTGAAGATTTCGCATATTATTCTCAATTAGTTCCTTCATGTTTTTATCGTTTAGGAACAGGTAATAAGCAACAGGGTATTACTCATGCTTTGCATACATCTCAATTTAATATTGACGAGAGATCTCTCGAGATTGGGATGGGATTAATGGCTTACCTAGCAATTAATGTTTAGGTATTTAAGTCAATAATTTTTTTCCTATTACATAAAAATCATCCGCAAATTCTTGTATTCGTTTATTAATTTCATAAGAAATTTTATCGTTTTTATCAAAATCATTACTAGTTGCATAAACTATTTTAGGGAGTTGTATCATTCGCCATTCATTCATGCAAATTTGTGTTAAGTGTTGAGTAGATAAATAACTTTTTTGGCCTCCTGCAGCACACAAAATTCCGTAGAATTTACCTTTAGCTTCTTCAAAACAGTTGTCTAATAGTATTTTTAAACTATCATTTAAACTATAACAATGTACTCCCATACCGATAATTAAATTATCAATTTCTTTTATTGTTTGTTTAAGATGATTCATGTCTTGTGATGGTTCTTTATGAAAAGGAAATAGATTCATATTTCTTGCATCTATTAATACACATGTAACATCTTTTTCAGTAAGTTTTTTTTCGATTGATTTACAGAGAAGAAAAGATTTTGAAGATGGGGAGAGAGAGCTTGATAGTATTAATGTCTTCATTAGTTTGCAATTTGTGAAATAAAATTAATTCGCAATAAACGAATTTCATCATCAGTAAATTCATTATCAGTAAATTCAGCTCTTGCTTCTTCAAAAGAAAAATTAGTAGTTTGTTTAAAGAATTGGTTGATTTCTTCACTTTCTTCTTCATCCATCATATTATTAATAATATGAGAAAGATTTAATTGTGTTCCTTTTTCTACAATCTCTTCCATTTCATTCAGTAATTCTTCGATTGAGAGACCTTTTCCTCTTGCAATATCTTCAATTCCTAATTTTTTATCTAGAGATTGTATTATATATATTTTATTGTTTGATTTATTAGCTACTGATCTTATAATAATATCTTGAGGTCTTATGATATTATTTTCTTCTACATATTCTTTTATAGTTTCAATAAATTCTTTGCCATACTTATTAGCTTTTCCTTGGCCAACACCTTGTACTTGAGCCATTTCTTGCATGTTAATTGGATATTGATTTGCCATGTCCACTAAAGAATTTTCCATAAATAAGATTGCAGGAGGAAGGCCTATCTTTTTTGCTGTCTTTTTTCGCAAATCTTTTAATATGTTAAATAATACTGTGTCTGCTGCTTGTCCTTTTTGTGTATTATTTATTACTACATTATCTTCATAATCATGATCTTCAGTAATTTTAAAGCTATAAGGGTTCTTTATAAATTCTCTTCCCTTATCGGTTATCTTTAATATTCCATAACTTTCAATTTCTTTTGTAATAAGTTGTTTTACATAGATTTGTCTTATAATAGAATGCCAGAAACTTATTGATTTATCTTTTCCTTTTCCAAAAGTATTTTCAATCTGAGACATGTTTTGTTTAATTAAAGAATTACTTTCTCCTACCATGATTTTAGCCATTTCTTTTGGCTTGAATCTTTCACGACATCCTATTAT
>MDSW01196378.1_pt1 | contig 11001 bp, 15 predicted proteins | sample 811171 | NCBI WGS metagenome assembly MDSW01 (sample SAMN05326641, study PRJNA326480) | marine metagenome | isolation source: seawater | place: Atlantic Ocean: North West | collected 2012 | reverse complement strand
TGAAGAATTAGAAGAGGCTCTTAGATATCAATTACAAAGATTAGAGGCATTCCAAAAAATTTCAAAAACTCTATATTCTAAGCCTTTAATTGGTCGAGATGTTTTTTATGGTGGGTCTAATGAAGGTGTAAATATTAAATATGATATAACATATTCTTCAAATTTATATGATTTACTTAAATCTTATTCACAAATTTTAATGAGTAATGAAAAAGTTAGTCAATTAACAATTACATATTCAGAATTATATTCTGTAGAGGAATCAATACAAAGATTAAAAAATATATTTGGATCTATAATTGAATGGACTGACTTTAATAAATTAATTCCAAAGTTTGTTAATAAAAGACTTGTAAATAAATCAATTGTTTCATCAAATTTTTTAGCATCTTTAGAATTAGCTAAGAATGGATACATTGAGGTTAAGCAGAATGAAGTTTTTGGTAATATTTTTTTGAGATTAAAACAATAATGAATTTAAATAAAGATTTAAAAATTATTGAAGCAATATTATTTGCATCAGGAGAACCAGTTTTAGAAGATGATTTAATTGAAAAAATTAAAGATAAAAATAATTTTAAATCATACATGGAAGAATTGGAAAATTTTTATAATAATCGAGGTATAAGTTTAATAAAAACTGGAAATAAATGGTCTTTCAGAACTTCAGTTGATATTTTAGATGAATTAACTATTTTTAAAAAACAAAAAAGAAAATTATCTAGAGCTGCTTTAGAAACATTATCAATAATAGCTTATCAACAACCAATAACTAGATCAGAAATAGAAAATATTAGAGGTGTACAAATGGGAAGAGGTTCAATTGATCATCTTATGGAAATTGGATGGATTAAGCCAGCTGGAAGGAAAAATGTACCTGGCAAACCAGCTTTGTGGTCAACTACTGATTTATTTTTAGAACATTTTGGGATTAATAATTTATCAGACTTACCTAACAAAGAAGAGCTTAAAGCAAGTGGTTTTCTTGAAAAAAGATCAGCTATTTCTAGAATTACAGATTTGGCCTCTAAAGAGGATAATGTTTTAGAAAAAAGCGATAATGATGATACAGAAAATATTGATGATTTCATAAATCAAGAAAATCAAAATTAATTAAATATTTTTTGCTTATTTTAACTAATGATAAATAAAATATTAACTTTAACGGGTTTCCAAATAACATGGTTTGCTTGTGTATTTGGTGAATATTTTAATTTACCATTATTAGGTTTAATAATTGGAATTTTATATTTATTTGTTTTTTTTTATTTTATTTCAAACAAATTTCTTGCTTTTCAAATTTGTTTAATTTTTTCTATAATTGGTTATTGTTTTGATAGTTTATTAAGCATTAATTATTTTTATAAAATTAATTCTGAATTAACTTTTGGATACTTACCTATTTGGTTTTTAGTTCTTTGGCCTAGTTTTATAACACTATTTGTTGATGTTCTTAAATTTTTAAAATATCGACCAATATTGGCATTTTTTATGGGATTTATACTAGTCCCACCAACATATTTTTTAGGTTTTATGCTTAATTTAGCTGAAACTAATAATTTGTATTTAACAATGAGTATAATGGCCATTTTTTGGGGTTTATTTTCTTATTTTTATTCTATTTATATGCGTAAATATTCATAATAAAAATCATATAAATATCTTATTTTTTAATAAATTTTTTTTTAATTAGGTTTATCTTTCTAATTTAATAGTCTATGAGCTAATTTTATTAGGAGAAAAAAATGACACCAAGTATCTGGCAACTTTTGATTGTTCTAGTTATTGTTCTTTTATTATTTGGTAGAGGTAAAATTCCTCAACTTATGGGAGATATGGCAAAAGGTATTAAATCTTTTAAAAGAGGAATGAATGATGAAGACAAAAAGGATGACAAAAATATTGAGAATAATCCTGATTCAGAAAAATAAAACTAATGTTTTCTTTTGGTTGGGGTGAAATTTTTTTAGTATTAATAGTAGTTATTGTTGTTGTAGGTCCAAAAGATATACCTAAATTTTTACGACAAATAGGCAAGCTTTCTAAATCTTTTAAAAAAATATCACGTGAATTTAAATCTTCATTGAATGAACTTGCAGATGAAAAAGATATAAAAGAATTTAAAAATTCAATATCTGATGTAAAAAATTTAAAAAAAGATTTTGATATTAAAAAAAATTTTAAAAATGAAATAAATTCAATAAAAGAAACTGCTTCTATTGTTAAAGAAGATTTGTCTGATATTGAAAAATCTAAAAATAATTAATTATAATGTCCAATCAAGAATTTGAAGAAATGACTCTTATTGAGCATATTACAGAATTACGCAAAAGATTACTATGGAGTTTTTTGTATATAATAATGATTTTTGTAGTTTGTTTCTATTTTGCTGATCAACTATTCGCTTTTTTAGCAAAACCTCTTGTTGATTTAATGGATTTAGAAAAAGGTCAAGGATTTATTTATACAGCCTTACAAGAAGCTTTTTTTACTGAGTTAAAAATAGCTTTTTTCTTCTCACTATTTTTTGCATTTCCATTGATTGCAATTCAAATCTGGAAATTTATAGCACCAGGACTTTACAGGAATGAAAAAAGAGCCTTCCTCCCTTTTTTGGTAGCAACTCCAATTCTTTTTTTGCAGGTGGGGCTATGGTATATTATTTTATTTCTCCAATAGCTTGGAAATTTTTCTTATCTTATCAAAATATGAATAATTCTGGTGTTCCTATACGTTTAGAGGCAAAAATGGGTGAATATTTAGCTTTAATGATGAGATTTATTTTTGCATTCGGACTTGCCTTTCAATTACCTGTAGTTTTGGGTTTGTTGGCTAAAGTTGGAATTGTTGATTATGAAAGTTTAAAAAAATTTAGAAAGTATTCAATTGTTATAGCTTTTTTAGCTGCTGCTTTTTTAACACCACCGGATCCTTTTAGTCAAATCAGCTTAGCATTACCAATAATTGTTTTATATGAAATTTCTATATATATTGCTAAAATAATTCAAAAAAACAAAGAAAAAAATAAAGAAAAAGAAAACGAAGATGCATAATATTAATTTTATAAGAGATAATCCAGTTGAATTTGATAATGCAATGAAACAAAGAAATGAGAAACCTTGCTCAAAAAAAATAATAGAAATTGATGAAGAAAAACGAAAAACACAAACTGTATTGCAAAATATCTTAGCTGATAAAAATAATTTATCAAAAGAAATAGGTAAACTTAAAAGTGAAAATAAAGATGTTACTGATTTATTAAAAAAAGTTGAAAAATTTAAATCTGAAATATCAAATTTAAAAGAATTAGAAAGTATAAAACAAGAAGAATTAAATGCGATTTTATCTAGATTGCCTAATATTCCTCATAGTTCCACTCCTACAGGAGTCAATGAAAATGATAATGTTGTTTATAAAAAATGGGGAAACAAACCAAATTTTTCTTTTAATCCAAAAAAACATTTTGAAATTGGAGAAAATTTAAATTTAATGAATTTTGAAACTGCAACTAAACTATCTGGATCAAGATTTGTTATATTAAAAGGTCAACTTTCACGTTTAGAGAGAGCTATTACAAGTTTTATGCTTGATAAACATACTTTAGAGAATGGATATACAGAATTGAATGTACCTTATTTAGTTAAAGATTCTTCTTTGTATGGAACTGGACAGCTTCCAAAATTTTCAGAGGATTTATTTACTGCTGGAGAAAATCATTGGTTAATACCAACAGCAGAAGTTCCACTGACAAATTTAGTTAGAGATCAGATATTAAATTTAAATTCACTACCTATGAGAGTTACAGCCTATACACCATGTTTTAGGTCTGAAGCAGGTGCAGCAGGAAAAGATACTAGAGGCATGTTAAGGCAACATCAATTTACCAAAGTAGAATTAGTTTCTATAGTTGAACCTGAGCAATCTGATGAAGAACTAGAAAGAATGTTAAAATCAGCAGAAAGTATTCTTCAAGATTTAAATATACATTATCGAATTGTTACATTGTGTACTGGAGATATGGGTTTTTCAGCTCAAAAAACATATGACATTGAAGTATGGTTGCCTGGTGAAGATAATTATCGAGAAATTTCCAGTTGCTCTAATTGTGGAGATTTTCAATCACGAAGAATGAATTCAAAATATAAAAAACAAGATAAAAATGTTTATGTTCATACATTAAATGGTTCAGGTTTAGCTGTTGGAAGAACTTTAATAGCTGTTCTTGAGAATTATCAAACTTCAGATGGAAATGTAGTCATTCCTGAGGTTCTTAAAAAATATTTTAATAATCAATCTACTCTTTTATAGTGTTAGATGTAAGAAAAATTAGATTAATTTTAGAATTAAGAGAAGCAGGAATCAATGATTCTAAAGTTTTGTCAGCTTTAGAAAAAATACCTAGGGAAAAGTTTGTCCCAGAAAATTTTCGTAATCAAGCATATGATAATATTGCTTTGCCTATAAATGAAAATCAAACAATAAGTCAGCCATTTGTAGTTGCAAAAATGACTCAATTACTTGAAATTCATAAAACTAATAAAATACTAGAAATAGGGACTGGAAGTGGATATCAAACTGCAATTTTGTCATTACTATCGAGAAGAGTCTATACTATTGAAAGAATAAAATCTTTATTAAATAAAGCAGAAATTATTTTTGAAAATTTAAAACTTACTAATATAGTGACCAAATATGCAGATGGAAACTTGGGTTGGAAAGAACAAATTCCATTTAATCGTATAATTTTTACGGCAGCAACTTCGAAAATACCAAATGATTTTTTTAAACATATAGAAGAAGGTGGTATTATTGTATGTCCTGTAATTAAAGGTACTAAGCAATGTTTAATTAAATTTAAAAAAATAAATAATAAAATTACAGAAGATATTTATGATAATGTAGTTTTTGTACCTAATCTTCAAGGTATACAATAAATCAATTTAATATTTTTGAAATTTGATACTTCGAAAATATAAAATATGAAATACCTATAATCCAGTGAAGTATTACTAATATTATAAATAATAGTTCATAGTTTAATTCAGAATAATTTATAATACTAGTTAAAATAATTAATGGTATCATTACAAATCTTAATATTGCCATGTACATAACAATTATGGCTCTTTTTAAACCTTGAAACGTTGCATTCCCAATAAAAAAAAATGGAAAAGCTGGAAACATAAAAGCAGAAATTTTTAAATATAAAGATCCATAAATAATCGCGTCTGGATTATCAGTAAAAAATTTAATAGCAAATTCAGAACTTAGATATAGTATGATGCCTAATATTAATAATATAATAATTCCTAACTTTAATCCTTTATAGTATGTTTCAATCACTCTATTAAATTGTTTAGCTCCATAATTTTGACCAACTATAGTTATTATTGCTGTATTTAATCCTAGAAGAGGTAAAAAAAATAATCCCTCATATCGAGTAGCAGCACTGTATCCTGCAATTGCATTGTTTCCAAATAAACCTACATAAATTAATAAGATAAATGAACCAACAGCAATCATCATCATTCCAATAGAAGCTGGTATGCCTTGAGTTAAAATTTTTTTTATTATAGAAAAATCTAATTTTAAAAAAATAATTTTAAAAGTATTAATTATAAATGTTTTTTTTAATTTAACAGATAAATATACCACTCCAACAACTTGAGAAATAATTGTTGCTATAGCTATTCCAGATATATTTAATGGTTCAAATAAAGTTAAATTAAATATTTTTCCTGTAATTAATATTGGATTTAGAATTATATTTAAAAAAAAACTAACAATTAATACATTTCTATAACTTTTTGTATCTCCTTGTGCACTTAAACACGAGTTTAAAGACATTAGTATGAATATAAAAATTGAACCTATAAATATAATATTAATATATTCTTTTGATAACAATAGAGTTTTTTTATCATCATTAATTAAAGCAATAAAATTTTCACTATAATTTATACCCACTAAAGTTATTATTAAAGCTATTATTATTGATAAAATAATTGATTGAATAAAAACTTTAGTAGCATTTTTGTAATTTTCACTACCTATATTATTTGCAATTAAAGAAGTTGTGCCGATACTTAGTCCAACGCTTAATGCAATGATTATAAAATATATTGGAAATATTTGACCTATTGCAGCTAAAGCTGTTGCAGATATCATTTTTCCAGCATAAATTGCATCTACAATTGCTATTAAATTTTGGAAAATTGTACCTATAGATGAAGGTATAGCTATCCTTATAAATAGCTTATAAATAGAGTCTTTTTTTAGATCAATTAAATTTTGTTTCACAATAAATAAGGTATAATTTTAAAAAATAATATCTTGCAATTAATTTATTAATCGTTAATAGATTTATAAACTAATTAAGAGAAGACTATATACTTATAATAATAATTAAATAAATCTCATTAAACCCCAATAAATTTAGAAAAGGAGTAATATATGCCAACAGGTAAAATTAAATGGTTCAATCCAACAAAAGGATATGGATTTATAGCAAATGACGAAGGAGGAAAAGATGTTTTCCTTCATATTTCAGCTTTAGAGGAAGCTGGTATTAATACACTTCAAGAAGGTGAAGCTGTTTCATTTGAAATAGGTGAAAATAGAGGAAAAGAAAACGCTATTAATATTAAGAAAGTCTAGAATTAGATTTTTTTTCTAAAAATTGAATAAATTACTTGAGTGGACAGGTGTAATAACAGCAATAACATATTCATTACTAGTAGCATTTAATATTGGATTAGAATTTATTGCTTTTTTATTGCTTTTAATTTCTGCAATTTTAATTGGCATGTGGTCTCTAAAATTAAAATATAGAGGTATATTTTTTTTACAACTTTTTTATGCACTCGCAGGTATAATCGGAATGATTAGATGGTTTGGTACCAATTAATAATTTAAATTAATTATTTAAAAACAAATCTATTAAATATGAGAAAATTTTATAATTATTAAATGAGTATTTGGGGTAGAATTATAGGTGGTACCGCTGGTTTTGCACTTGGGGGACCCATAGGAGCCATATTAGGTGTAATGGCTGGAAGTGCCTTTGATAGAAAAAGAAAAAGTAAATTTAATTTTAATAAAATATCGAATGAACACAAACAACAAATTTTTGCGGTTAGTATAATAATTTTATCAGCTAAAATTGCAAAATCAGATGGACAAGTAACAAAAGATGAAATTAATGCATTTAAAGAAAAATTTCAAATTCCTAAAAACGAAATTTCTAAAGTTGCTAAAATATTCAATGAAGCAAAAAAAAGTGTTTATGGATATAAACAAGTTGCAAACCAAGTAGGCTTACTTTTTTCTGACAATAAAATATTATTAGAAGAACTGTTAAATAACTTATTTTACATTGCTGCATCAGATGGAAAAATATCAATTAGTGAAATAGATATTTTGAAATCAATTTCTAAATCTTTTAAATTTAGCGAAAAAGAATTTCAAAGAATTTTTCAAACAAACATTAAAAATAAAGATAATAATCCTTACAAAATTTTAGGCGTTAATCAAAAAGATAATTCTGATTTAATTAGAAAAAAATGGATAAAATTAAATAAAGAACATCATCCAGATAATTTAATAGCGAAAGGAATGCCAAAAGAATTTATAGATCGAGCCAATGAAGAACTAGCCTCCATCAATATGGCTTACGAAAAAATTAAAGAAATTCGAGGTATAAATTGATACCTAGTGAATTAGGAATTGATAAAATTAAAAATATTTATAAGTTACTTCAACCTCATGTAAACAAAACCCCATTGTTAAAAGCTAATGAAGAAATTAGTAATTATTTCAATACTAGATTATTTTTTAAATGTGAATTTCTTCAAAAAAGTGGTTCTTTTAAAGTTAGAGGTGCAACTAATAGTATTTTATCATTAAATAAAGAAAGTTTAAATAATGGTATAACAGCTGTAAGTGCTGGTAATCATGCCATAGCTGCTTGTTATGTTGCTAACAAATTTAAATTAAAAAATAAAATATTTTTATACAAATCAGCAAATAAATACAGAATTAATACTTGTGAGAATTTTAATGCAAACTTAATTTTTACTGAAGCCGATGAGGGTTTTAAAAATGTAAAAATTGCAGAAGATGAAGGTTACACTTTTATCCATCCTTTTGATGGAGCATATACATTACAAGGTACAGCTAGTTTAGGTTATGAAATTTATAATCAAGTCAAAGAAATAGATAATGTAATTATTGCAATAGGTGGTGGTGGTTTAATTAGCGGAGTTGGATCTTTCCTTAAACAGATTAATCCAAAAATTAAAATTATTGGTGTTGAGCCAGAAAACGCAAAAGGTATGTCTCAAAGTATTAAATCTGGTTATGCTTTATCTAAAGTGAATGTAAGAAGTATCGCAGATAGTTTATGTGCCCCTTTACATATGCCTTATTCATTTTCTGTAGCAAATGATGTTATAGATGAAATTATCACTATTTCGGATCAAGAAATGATTGAGTATATGAAATTTTCTTTCAAATATTTAAAATTATTTTTAGAGCCTGCATGTGTTTGTGGAATGGCAGCTCTTAAAAATAAAATAAAAAAAAGATTTATTAATCAAAATACTATTATAATTTTATGTGGATCTAATATTGATTATATTACTTGGAACAAGTTAATCTCTAATGGTAGTCTTGTATAAAATTCCTCCACTAATTGATTTCTTTACCCCTGTTGTGTGAGGTGAACTTATTATCATATTTTTATATGACCTAACACCAATATAACCAAACATTTGAGATTCGATTAAATCTCCATTAAAACCAAATTCATCAACAATATGTATTTTTAAATTACTAAGAGATTTGATTAAATGATTTATCAAATATTTATTTTTCCTACCTCCACCAGTAATTATAATTTTATTTATATGATTAAAGTTTTTTTTATTTAATAAAATTTCTACTGATTTAATTACTAAATGATTTGCAGTACAAATAGCATCATTTTTATTTAATTTTGATAATAAATTATAATATTTTTTAAAATGATTTCTATCTATGGATTTTGGAAAATTAATTTTAAAAAAATTATCATTAGAAAATTTTTTAATTATTTTAACATTTGGCTTACCCAATAATGCAAATTTCCCATTATTATCATATTTTTGTTTATAAAATTTAAAAGTTAAGTCATCACTTAGTGAATTTGCTGGACCTATATCCGATGAATACAATTTTTTATTATGCATCATTGTAAAATTTGAAACTCCACCAAAATTTATTATCATAGCTTTAGTATCAATTTTTTTTAACAAAAATTTATGATAATAAGTACCAATTGGTGCTCCTTGCCCCCCATTTTTTATATCATTTTTTCTAAAATCACTAATTGTATTTATTTTAAAATAATTACAAATTTTTTTAGATGAACCTAGTTGAATACTAATTTTTTTTTTAGGATTATGATAAAATGTTTGACCACTTAAACTGATTAAATCAATTTTTGTATTTTTAATTTTAAATTCTTTAATAAATTTATTAATATATTTAATTATAATTTTAGTAACTTTATCATCATATTTTATGAAATAATCATTAATATTATTTGTATTTTTTTTATTGTTCATTATTTTTTTAAATTGAATTTGTAATTTATGTGAATATTGATAATTTTTTTCATTAATAACTCTCACATATGATTTCCCATCAGTATTGATCAAACTTAAATCTATTCCATCCATAGATGTACCAGTCATAATACCCAATGCTAAATATATCTTTGTTTTTTTCATTATTTAATCTAGTAATTTATACTTTATATATTTTCAAATGATTAACTCTAATAACAATATTAAAGCTATTATACTTGTTTTAATTGGAATGACAATTTTTGCTTTACAAGATACTTTCATAAAAATACTTTCTGATACAACTAACCTTTATTTAATTTATTTTGTAAGATGCATAGTTGGTCTTATTATAATATTTTCTTATCTTAAATACCAAAACATAAAAATTATCTTTAAAACACATTATCCAATTTTGACTTTATCTAGAACTATAGCTTTTTTTTTAGGCTTTAGCCTTTATTACTTCTCGCTTTCAAAACTTTCTTTACCTGTTGCAGTAACATTATTTTTTGTAAGTCCTTTTTTTACATCTATGTTTTCAATATTAATAATGAAAGAAAAGGTTGGAATAAGAAGATGGCTAGCTATTATTGTAGGTTTTTCTGGCGTATACCTAGTTATGAATCCAGATTATAATAATTTTAATATTTATTCTATATTTCCAGTTATTTGCGCTCTTTGTTATTCTTATACAATTATTATACAGAAAAAAACATCACATAAAGATAATGTTTTTTCTCAAATTATTCATATTTATCTATCAGCTTTATTTTTTTCCCTAATTATAAGATTTACTATTTTAAGTTATAGTTTTGAACAATCAACTATTGATGAATATTTTTCATTACTTGTGGAATGGAGGATTGATAATTTTTTTACTCTTCTTTTATTAATATCAATTGGCTTAACTGGTGTGTTTGGTTTTTTATGTTTGTTTTCAGCTTACAATATTGGTTCTCCAGCTGCGATAGCTCCTTTTGAATACATTATTATTTTTTGGGCATTAATTATAGGCTGGTTGTTATGGGGCGAAACCTTTGATTCAAAAGGTTTTATAGGATTATTTCTTATTGTATCAGCTGGAATTTTTACCTTTGTAAGGGAGTCTAAATTAAATAAAAAACTTTCTATAGATAAACCCTTAAGATGATTTTTGCACAAGTTACTAACAGAATATACAGAACAAATATTAAAATTTTTATAAATTTTTAATTATTAATTTGTTTTTTTTAAAATTAATTTTATATGTATAGTTACTTATTGCACGCAAAGGTAATAAGCAGATTAATTAAAGGAAACTTTAATTAATTTATATCGGGAGGAAATGCACGGTATAAGAAAAAGACCTAGCTTGCTGGGTCTTTTTTTTTTATATTGTACTAGATGATTTATA
>MDSW01066205.1_pt1 | contig 11001 bp, 12 predicted proteins | sample 811171 | NCBI WGS metagenome assembly MDSW01 (sample SAMN05326641, study PRJNA326480) | marine metagenome | isolation source: seawater | place: Atlantic Ocean: North West | collected 2012 | reverse complement strand
CCACTAGAATGCTAGATCAGTCAATAAGAAGCGATATTTATAACATTTATGGATTTGTAAGATTTGCTGATGAAATTGTTGATACTTTTCATCAATATCCAAAAAAAGAATTGTTCGATAGATTTGAAGAAAACTTAAATCATTCTCTCAAAAATAAAATTAGTCTAAATCCTATCCTAAACTCATTTCAAATGACAGTCAATAAATACAATATTGATTTAGATTTAATAAAAGCATTTATGAGAAGTATGCGATGGGATTTACACAAAAAGAAATATTTAAATAAAAAGGATTACAAAACATATATTTATGGATCGGCAGATGTTGTAGGTCTTATGTGTCTTAAGGTCTTTGTTAAAGGTAATGACAAAAAGTATAATGATTTAAGAGAAAATGCAATGTCACTTGGCTCTGCTTTTCAAAAAGTTAATTTTTTAAGAGATTTAAAAAATGATCATAATATTTTAAAAAGGTCTTATTTCCCTAATGTTGATTTAAATTCATTTGATGAAAATTCGAAAGAAAAGATTATTAAAGAAATTGAAAATGATTTTAAAAAAGGTCTTGTTGGTATTTTTAAACTTCCATCTGAGGCTAAATTTGCTGTCTACACTGCCTACAAATATTATTTCAAATTACTAATTAAATTAAAAAACACTCCATCAACCAGAATTAAATCCTCTAGAATCAGGGTCCCTAATTTTGAAAAATTCACAGTTCTAGCGAAATCATATGTCAATTATAGATTAAATTTATTGTAATGTTAATTGTGAAATTTTTTATAGTTTTTATTTCTACTTTTATTTTTATGGAGTTTATGGCTTGGTTTTCCCATAAATATATAATGCATGGTTTTTTGTGGTCTTGGCACAAAGATCATCACGTTAAAAACAAGGAATCATGGTTTGAAAAAAATGATAGATTTTTTATTTTTTATGCTATTGTTAGTATGCTTTTTTTTATAAGTTGGAGTGATTATAATTTTGAATACGGACTACCTATTTCTATTGGAATCTTTGCTTATGGTTGTACTTATTTTTTTGTTCATGATGTATTTATTCACCAACGTTTTAAGTTTTTAAAAAAAACAAACAACAAATACGCAAAAGCTCTAAGAAGAGCTCACAAAATGCATCACAAAAATATCAATAAAAAAGGGTGCGAAAGTTTTGGAATGCTTTGGATCCCATTAAAATATTTTAAGGATTTTTAAATATTATTGAATTATCTCTTTTTTCCAATTTTCTTTAAAACTACAGTTATCTACTTGAGAGTTTAAGCTAATATAAGTGTCTAATATTTTTGTTTTAATCCAATCTTGTATCACATTAATTTTTTTCTCCTTAAGGGCTAACTCCATTATTTTTGTGTAATCTCTTGAAAAGTCAGCCTTATGTTCGTCATATCTATTTGTGACTTTTAAAATTTTATATTTCTTCTTACCACTTCTATCTTGATCTAATAGTGGGAGTGAAATTTCATTATCTTTTAAATCTCTAACCTGGTTATAAAGAAGTGGATCCATTTTTGTCAATTCAAACCTTGTAGTACCGTCGGTAGGATTTATTAATAACCCTCCATTATTTCTTGTTTGTTTTTCACTAGAAAAATTGATTGCTGCATCTTTAAAGGAAATTTCCCCTTCTATTATTCTTTTTCTTAAAGTATCAAGAATTTTTTTTGATTCGGTAAGCATCAATGGATCTACTTTAGGGATTAATAAAATATGTCTTATATCAATCTCTTGTCCTCTTATTTTGTCGACTTTTATAATATGCCATCCCGATTCTGTTTCAAAAGGGTCTGAGATTTCATTTTCCCTCAAACTAAATGCAACATCCCTAAACTCTCTATACATTCGAGGTTTTTTTCTATGAAGTGTATATTTACCTCCATTTGATCTTGATCCAGGATCTTGAGAATAAAGTATAGCTTTTGAACCAAAACTTAAGCCTTTTTCCTCTACATCAATTTTAAATGACTTTAACTGATTAATCACATTATCTTTTTCTTCATCAGATACTTTTGGTTCAATAACAATTTGAGCTATCTCTAATTCGGTGCCAAAAACAGGTATTTGACTTTTTGGAATTGACTCAAAAAATTGTTTAACCTCTTCAGGAGTTATTTCAACTTTTTCAACAATTTCTGATTGCATAAGAGAGGATAATTTCTGTTCTTTATTTAGTTTAAATAATTCGTCTCTAAATGTCGCTTCATCAGTTTTATTATAAAACTCCAGTGCTTTTTCTAGACTACCCAATTGCTCAGAAAAAAAATTAATACTTTGGTCAACATAATCATATATTTCAGAATCAGAAACTTCAATGCTATCTTGAATAGCATGATGAGTATATAATTTGTCTTTCATTAATTTTTCTAAAATGTCACATCTCGAAACACCTAGGATGGATATTCCTTCTGATTCCATTTCTAAAAATGCTTTATCAATATCAGAATTAAGAATAACATAGTCTCCAACCACTGCCGAAACACCATCAATCCTTACTCTATTATCATTTTGAGAATGAAGATTAAAACATATAATTAATAATAAATTAATTATAAATTTCAAATTTATTTTCTTGTATTGCATCTTGTAATATGTCTTTTTCAAAATCTTTAATAAATTTTAACTTTCTTCTATTATAAACAATATTTTTAATCATACTGTAAACATAATCAAAAGGAGGGATTTCACTTACCTTTACGTGGTCATCAATGTATAACATAAAAATGTCACTTGAATTTTTAAATTGAAAAAACTTTTTCACCAAATTAATATTTTTAAAATTAAAATCTTTCTCAATTTTTAAAGAATTTAAAAATTCATTTTTATTAATCCAAATAGAATCATTAAAATTAAATTCAGTGTATTGATAAGATAAAGAATCTAAAAAAAACAAATCTTCTTTTTCAAATCTTACTAATTTTTTTTTTATGTCATTTAAATTTTTATTTTCAGCTGGAATCAGTAAATATCTTATTTTAAAAATATCTTCGTTTAGTTTAAAATTATTAATATTTTGATCATAATAATCTTTAATTTCATTTAAGTTAATAATTGTATCAATTTGATTTTTTAATATTAATTCTTTGTATGTTGCAGCAAATAGATCATGCCTGTAATTATCTACTAAAACATTCAATTCCTCTTGAGTACTTAGGGAAAGATTTAGTTTAGATTTTTCAAATAATAATTTTTTTCTAGCCCAATTTTCAATTAAATTTTTAGATTTGATTAGACTATCGGATCCTGAAAGATTTTCTAAATCATTATATATATCAGATAAATAAAGTAATTCATCTCCAATTCTAGCAATAATCTTATCGTTAATATTGTTTGTTAAATAATTGCATTTAACAAAGAGTATTAATACAAATAAAGCTATAAAAAGTTGAAATGAGATTGATTTGTATATCAAAATAACAATAATAAAAGTTAACTTATTTTATTTTTTTTTAATTTATAATTTATTTGTAATTTTACTATTAAATATAAAAAAAATAGGTATTTGAAATATTTATTTATTCTTTTTTTATTTATTCTTAATTCACTTTATACATTTGAAAAGAATAATTCACCTCTAATTTCTTCAAGTCATTTTCACTTCAGTTCAATTAATAATGAAAAAATAACTGTTTTTTACGACTCGAACATCCTATTTATAAAAGGTTTAAATGAATTTGGTAATGTATATGTTTACAGTATAATTGGCAACCCATTGTATGGTTTTAAAAATAAATATCTAAAAAATTTCAGCACACCAATTAATTTAAAACCTAACAATCTTTATATTGTAAGAATTGAACTAAAAGATGGTATAAAAACATTCAAAATTTTATCAAATTAAGGACTATAATTTGGAGCCTCTTTTGTAATTTGAACGTTGTGAGGGTGACTTTCTAGAATTCCTGCAGTTGTAACTTTAACAAATTTTCCTTTCTTTTTTAATTCCCCAATTGATTTAGCTCCACAGTAACCCATCCCTGCTTTTAATCCACCAACAAATTGATGCAAACTTTCATTTAATTCACCTTTGTATGGAACTCTTCCAACTATTCCCTCTGGAACCAATTTTTTTGAATCATTTTCTAAATCTTGAAAGTATCTATCTTTACTTCCTTTTCTCATCGATTCAACTGAACCCATTCCTCTATAAGTTTTAAATTTCCTTCCCTCAAAAATAACTGTTTCACCAGGAGACTCCATTGTTCCAGCTAACATTGATCCAAGCATAACTGAATCTGCCCCTGCAGCAATTGCCTTTGAGATGTCACCTGAATATCTAATACCACCATCAGCAATAACTGGTATGCCTGATTTTTTTATTGATTCAAAGACATTCATTACTGCTGAGAGTTGAGGGTAACCTACTCCAGCTATAACTCTTGTTGTGCATATAGAGCCTGGTCCTATTCCTACCTTTATTCCGTCAGCACCATTTTTAACTAAAAATTGTGCTGCATCTCCTGTAGCAACATTTCCAACTACAATGTCCAGATTAGGATAATCTTTTTTTCCTCTCTTCAATACTTCTATAACACTTTTAGAATGTGCGTGAGCAGTATCAATAACAATTGCGTCAACTGATGATTTTACTAAGGCACTAATTCTTTTGAAAGTATTATTAGTAACTCCAACTGCGGCTGCAACTTTCAATCTTCCAAACTTATCTTTATTTGCAATTGGTTTTGTAGTATGTTTTGCTATATCTCTAAAAGTTATTAAACCAACTAGTAAATTTTTTTCATTTACAACTGGTAATTTTTCAATTTTATGCTTTTGAAGAATTTCTTCAGCATCATCTAAAGAAATACCTTTATTTACAGTAACTAAATTTTCAGAAGTCATTACCTCAGTAATAGGCCTTTTCTTGTTTTTCTCAAATCGTAAATCTCTATTAGTCACTATTCCTTCTAAAAATCCATTTTTATCAATTATTGGTATACCACCAATTTTATATTTTTCCATTTTTTCCTTTGCATCTAGTACATTAGAATTTTTTGATAATGTCACTGGATCAAGAATCATTCCCGATTCAGCTCTTTTAACAATTCTTACCTCAGAAGCTTGACTATCAATAGACATGTTTTTATGGATTACTCCAATGCCTCCCTCTCTTGCAATTGCAATAGCCATATTACTTTCAGTAACTGTATCCATAGCAGCCGATACAATAGGTACATTAAGTGAAATATTCTTTGAAAAAAATGAAGAAGTATTAACCTGTGAAGGAAGTATTTCAGAATAATCAGGTACTAACAGAACGTCATCAAAAGTTAAAGCTTCAAATTGAATTTTATTGGAAAGACTCATTGCAACTTATTTAGTTGCACGCAAATATAATGAAATTTAAAATTATACTACGAAAAACAATTTATTAATTTAATTTATTGGCGGAAAATCAATGGATTAAAATAAAATTTAAAACTATATTTGCAGAAAAAAAGAAAATGAAAATTGAAAAATTTATTGCTGAATTAGAGGATTACAAAAATATTCTTATAAATCATAATCTATACAAAAAAATAAACTCTATAAATGATTTAAAATTATTTATGGAAGGACACGTATATGCTGTTTGGGATTTCATGTCGCTTGTAAAAAAACTTCAACAAAATTTAACATGTACAAATGTTCCTTGGATTCCATCAAAAACTCCTTTAGCTGCAAGATTAATTAATGATATAGTTTTGTGTGAAGAAACTGATCAATTCAATAATGGAAAATACATGAGTCACTTTGAAATGTATTTACTTTCAATGATTGAAATTGGAGCGAGTACAAAAGAGATAACTGATTTTACTAATAAATTAGAGAAAAATATAAATTTAGATGATTGTATTTTAAAATCTCAAATACCAAATTTTGCTAAAGATTTTATGATTCACACTTTTGATATTATTAAATCAAATAAAAACCACGTAATTGCAGCTGCATTTACTTTTGGAAGAGAGGATTTAATTCCTGATATTTTTATAGAAATGGTTAAGAGTATTAATAAAAAAGAAAATATTGAATGCAATAACTTAATATATTATTTAGATAGACATATCGAAGTTGATAGTGAAGAACACGGGCCAATGGCATTAAAAATGATTAACGAATTGTGTGGGGATAATGAAAAAAAATGGAGTGAAGCTCTTAACGCTTCAATATCATCTCTAAAGCAAAGAATTAATTTATGGAATGCTATAGAAAAATCTATAAAATAAAATCATGAAAAAAATATTAATTTCAGTACTATTTATATTCTTAAAAGGTTTAGGTCAAGATGAAAATTCTTTTAAATTTTCTAAAACTATCACCGAATTAGAATTAAGTAATTTATTATATGAGTATTCGTCTGACTATTTTGAAGGTAGAGGAACAGGTCAAAAAGGTCAAAAAAAAGCAGTTGAATTTTTAAAAAATTATTACATAAAAGAGGGAATATCTCCTGGTAAAAATTCAGAAAATTATTTTCAACCCTTTAGCGCATCAATTGTTAGACAGAATGGCTCTTATAAACGTCTAAAACTAGATGAGGATGGAGAAATAAAGAGTGAAAATGTGATTTCGATAATTAAAGGATCTATTTATCCTGAGCAATATATTGTTTTATCTGCACATCTTGATGGTTCGGGATTCAATATGGGTGAAATATATAATAGTGCTGATGACAATGGTTCAGGAACAGTTGCTTTGCTTGAGATTGCTCAAGCATTTAAACTTGCTGAGAAAAATGGTCATGGTCCAAAAAGATCAATTGTTTTTTTACATTTCTCGGCTGAAGAAAATGGATTGATAGGTTCTGAGTTTTATGTAAAAAATCCTCTTTATAATCTTAAAAATACTGTAGTGAATTTAAACCTTGATATGATTGGTAGAATTGATCCTAAAAGAGTCGATAAAAATCAAAATTATATATATCTAATTGGATCAAATCGTCTAAGTAATGATTTGCACAACATATCCGAGAAAGTTAATAGTAAAACGGAAAAATTAATTTTAGACTATACTTATAATTCTCCTAATGACCCAAATAGATTTTATGAGAGAAGTGATCATTGGAATTTTGCCAAAAATAATATACCGGTAATTTTTTATTTTAGTGGTACTCATGAAGACTATCATAAACCAACTGATACTGCTGATAAAATTGAATATAAACTTTTGAAAAAAAGAACGAAATTAATTTTTCACACAATATGGGAAATTGCAAATAGAGATCAAACTATTTCTCTAAACTAAAAAAGGGTGGAAGACCGGATTCGAACCGGCGACTTCTAGAACCACAATCTAGCGCTCTAACCAACTGAGCTACAACCACCATTTTCAGCAAACTTAATATTTTTTTTAATCTTAAAAAAGATAGTTTAATTTAAATCATCAAAAGATTTAATAGATGGGAATCTTTCTACATTAAAACCTTCTGCAGCCTCAACACCTACTAATCTTCCTAAATTTAAAGCTCTATATCTTATTATTTCAATAAAATTTTTAGAACTAATTGGCGTATTATCTTTAACTATTTTAGGATTGTAAAATTGACTTTTGTACTCCATCACACTCTTCATTTTTAAATTTAGAGTACTGGAAATATCTACAACAAAGTCAGGTTTTAACTCATTCCATTGTATGTAATGATAAATTTTATTTGGTCTCCAATTTAATTGATTAATTCCATTTGAAGTTTTTGTTTTAATTTTTTTTAAACCAGACAAGAAACACGAATCACTTATTAATTTACTGGATTTTTGATGATCAATGTGTCTGTCAGTAAATGCACTACATAATACAATTTCTGGTTTATATTCTCTTATTAATCTAATCATTTTTATTTGATGAATTTCATCATTAACAAAAAAACCATCCCTAAAGTTCATATTTATTCTTGATGATACACCAAGTATATCGGATGCTCTTTTTGCTTCTTTCTTTCTAGTTTCAACGTCCCCTCTTGTACTCAACTCCCCTTTAGTTAAATCGACAATAACAACACTTTTACCTTGCTTTACAGACAATGCAATACTTCCTCCACAACCAAGTTCTACGTCATCAGGATGAGCACCAAAAGCTAATATATCGACCTTCATGCTATCCTTTTATCCAATTTACTATTTTTGGATCATCGGGAGAAGTCCAAGGTGAAACAACTAACTCTAATTTTCCATCTTTACCGATTAAAAATTTTTGGAAATTCCATTTTACCGAAGAATCAGATAAACCATTAAGATTTTTTTTTGTTAAAAAAGCAAATAATGGGTGTATATTGGTTCCTTTGACAGAAATCTTAGACATCATTGGAAATGTAACACCATATTGCTTTTCACAAAAAACAGAAATCTCTTCATTTGTTCCTGGCTCTTGGCCTAAGAAATTATTAGCAGGAAAACCTACTATCACAAAATTTTGAGTTCTATATTCTTTATAAAGGGCCTCAAGTTTTTTATACTGTGGAGTTAAACCACATTTAGAGGCAGTATTAACAATCATAATTTTTTTTCCCTTAAGCTTATTAAAATAAAAATTTTCACCATTTATATCTTCAACTATAAAATCGTAAATATCTCTATCTGTATTGTTAGCTTGAGCTGACAAAAAATTAAATTTCATAAAAAAAACAATTATAAATATTTTAAAGTATAAAAAAAACATAAATCATACTATTTCAGCAGTTAATCCAGCATCTAACAATTTTAAACATATTGGCTTCAATTTATCAAAAGTACCGGTTTTAACAGAACACTTTCCTGAATAATGAACTATATAAGTGCATTGTTCAGCTTGCTCCATGGTTTGACCACATATGGTAACTAGTTTATTAATAACATAGTCAAAAGTATTAACATCATCATTGAATAAAATAATTTCATAAGATTTACCAAGATCTTTTTTATTTTTTTTTTCAACTTTTACTTTGACTAATTCCATTATTAATATATTTAGTTAGCATCCAATTGTTTTTAATTTTTTTTTGAAGCAAAATTAAATTATTTTTTTCACAACAATTTTTAATTTCAAAAAAATCTTGACTTAAATAACCACTTAAAATTAAAACACCCTTTATTTTAAGTAGTTTTTTGAAGTTCTTAATGTATTTTAGTAAAGTATTTTTCTCTAGGTTAGAGACTATTATGTCATACATTTTTGTATTTAATTGATTTATATCACCTTTAATTAAATTAATTTTTTTACAATTATTAATCTTAATATTTTCTAATGCATTTTTTATAGATTTAATATCTGTATCAACTGCATCAATTTGTTTAGCTTCTAATTTTTCTGCTAAAATTGATAATATTCCCGTACCACATCCATAATCTAAAAATTTGAGTGAGACAAAAGACTTCATATTAAGTAACTCTTTCAAACATAAGTATGTGGTTTCGTGATGGCCTGTTCCAAATGACATTTTAGGATTAATAATTATTTCATGCTTTAAGTTGTATATAGGATGAAACCTTGATCTTACAATACAATTTTTTGAAATTACAACTGGATTAAAATTTGATTCCCAAATTTGATTCCAATTTTCATGTTTAATTTTTTTAATTCTGAAATTAATTTTAAAAGATTCATTTTTTAAAATAGGTATTTCATTAAGAATATTTCTGTTCCATTGATTTTCTTTAAAAAAAACTTCTAATTCTTGATTTTCTAATATGCAACAACCTAGAGTTGGAAATTCATTAAATTGTGCAATTAAAATTTCTGAACCAAGATCAAAAGGTATTATTTTAAAAATAATTTTTATAAAATTATTAGACAATTTAGAGAGATCTGTAAATTTCTAGAAAAGTGTCAGGATTCAGAGAAGCTCCTCCAACTAAACCTCCATCAACATCTTTTTTTTGAAACAACTCCTTTGAATTGTTAGGTTTTAAGCTACCTCCATATAAAATAGTTAAATTTGAAGCAACCTCAACTCCAAATTTATTTTCAATTAATTCTCTTACAAATAAGTGAATTTCCTGAGCTTGTTCAGCAGAAGCATTTTCACCAGTACCTATTGCCCATACAGGCTCATAAGCTAATATAATTTTATTAAATTCATTGGGATTAAATTCAAATAAAGTGTCAACTATTTGTTTTTTGACAGCACTAAAATAATTGTTATTTTTTCTTTCTAATAAATTTTCCCCAAAACAAAATATAATCTCAAAGTTGTTATTTAAAGCTGTTTTTATTTTACTTTTTAATACATTATTACTCTCAAAGTAAAACTCTCTTCTTTCTGAGTGACCAATAATTACAATATTAACACCTACGTTAGTTAACATTTTTGCAGAAACCTCACCAGTATATGCGCCTTCCTCGAACTCACTAATGTTTTGACAACAAATTTCAACTGGACTATTACTAGATTCTTTTACAGCATACTCAAGATTTACAAAACTTGGCGCTATAATAAATCTTTTATTTTTATCAAAAGTCAAATTAGCATTTATTGATTTTAAAAATTCACCAGTTTGACTCAAATTTTTATTCATTTTCCAATTTCCAACTAAAATTTTTTTTCTCATTTTTATTTATTTAATTCAAAATTTATTCTTGGGTCTATTAATCTATATAAGATATCAACAACTATGTTTATAAAAATAAAGATAGTTGCTATTGTTAAAACAGCTCCCATCACAACAGGAATATCTAAACTATTTAGAGATTCAACAATTTCTTTACCAATTCCTTTCCAGCCAAAAATGTATTCTACAAAAACAGAGCCAGCTAATAAAGAAGCAAACCAACCGGAAATTGCAGTTATTACTGGATTTAATGAATTTTTAATACCATGATTAAGAACTATTTTGAAAGTTGACAAACCTTTAGATTTGGCAGTTACAATATAATTTTGGTTCAGAACATCAATTAATTCACTTCTCATTAACTGAGTAATAATTGCAATTGGTCTAATTCCTAATACAATTGAAGGCAAAATTAAATTTTTAATTTTCAATTGATATCTTTCACCCATATCGTCTAACTCATATAAATTTCCATTCATATTAAGATTT